>OCTW011315946.1_pt1 | contig 10023 bp, 8 predicted proteins | sample 1539671 | NCBI WGS metagenome assembly OCTW01 (sample SAMN02144230, study PRJEB22623) | gut metagenome | biome: sheep rumen | host: Ovis aries | place: New Zealand
CCTCCGGAGTAATCCTTGATACAATCAACAATCCTTGAATACAGTCCTCCTGGCCCAATGCTTTCTAACTGAGGAACGAAGAAAACAGCCTTACTATTCTCCCAGATAGACTGAACATCATTCCAATCAATTGGATTCGTGTTCCATCCCCAACCCCAGCGGCTTTCATAGGCTGGCATAAGGGATAGATACAAAAGCGAACGTCTGGAATCTTCTATACTTACCGGTGCAATGTTATCCAGCACCATTGTGGCCATAGAATCTCGTATCGCCTTAACGCAATAGGCAAACTCCATCAGGTCGTCAGCGACATTCCTCAAAAAAGTCCATTTGCAATATACCTTGCACTTTCTGACCGCCATGATGCATTTGGCTATCGGATCATCGTGGAACTCAATGCCGGGATGTGCTATGGACGAAGTATTGCATTTAGCAAGAAATAACTCCGCCTGCGCGGGCGTTTCATATAAGACGGCAGGATGCTTGAACAAACATCCGGATTCCCCAACGAGACTGACCGTCGAATGAATTCCGTCCAGTCCGTATTCAGTGGGGACTATCAGCGTATCATCTCCCATCCTAATGATATTTGAAAACTTCCGGGAGTTTTCCAAGGCAATTTGAAGCATCTCGATTTTCATGACTTTCGCTTTTCTCGAAAGCAAAGGTAATAGCCAATCCGGGCATCTCCATGTTAAGGATTGCTTTTAACACGGAGCGCTTCTTAAGCCATGCAAACGAACTTCTTAACATGAGTTTCGGCGGGATTTTCGGCGTAATTCTTTTCGTTGATTTACAGCTAGTTATAGTAGCGTCACGTTAAATCAGACTCTTAACATGGCCGGGCGGTACACTCTACATAATTTTGCACCAGAAACTAATACAAAACGCCATACCATGGGAACATTGATCAATTATTTCAAAAGGAACCTGTTCGGGGACGATACGTTTACCAGGCAGGATTTGTCGGATCACATCTTCAAGATCTTCTATGACAGTTTGAAGAAGAACACCACCCGCGAGGGTCTTCTGTTTGACACCAAGTATGTCATCTACCTCCCGTCCGATATTTATAAGGAACAGGAGGACAGTTTTGCCCACACGACCAGGGAGGTAGTTAACCGCTGCCACAACGTACTCCGCAAGGCAGTCCAGAGCTATCCCAATTACAAGCCCCACTCCCGTTGCTGGCGCTTCTGCTTCATCAAGGCCGTTGACGATATTGACCTGGGCGACAAGAACAAGGCGCTCAAGGATGACAAAATCGTCGTGTTCTCGTATCTCTATGTTGACCGGAAGAAGGGCGGCGGGGCAGGCAAGCAGGAAAAGACGTCTTGCGTGATGACCATCCTTCCCACCAAAGGCGACCGCAAGAAGATTGAGCGGGAACGTACCGAGAACATTTCCGTGGAAGGTGTCACCGTCCTTGATAAAGATTGTTTCGAGGTGAAGTTTGACCGTTTCGAGAAGGTGGTGGAGACTCCGATAAGCGACCTTGATAAGACTATGGACCAGTTTGTGGCCCATGCGATCCTGAAACTCAAGTCCGGCAGTTTTACAGATGAGTCCCAGTTCTTCTATATGACGAAGGAGTCCTTGTACGTGACGGGACCGAAGTTCAACCAGTCCACGTTGGATTCCTCTCACGAAGTCGCAGTCATCGATGATGATCTGCCAGGGGACTTTACCCTCCACATCACCGTCGAGAAGGGCGGCAAGTTCTTCATCACAGGCGATGCCGACACGCTCCTGAATGAATCTATCCACCTTTCTCCGGACAAACCCAAGCCCATTCAGGACAACAGCAGCCTGATGCTTTTCAATGGTATCCAAATCAATTTTTCTATCATCAAGTGAAAAAGGAACTATCATATTACGGTGCCACCGATACCGGTGTAGTCCGCAAGAACAATGAAGATACTTTCTCCATTGCTCCCGTTTGGGGCGGCGATTACCTGCTGATGGTTGTCGTGGACGGTTGCGGAGGGTATGAGGGCGGTGAAGTGGCCAGCGCAATAGCCAGGGATGAGATTGTCACCTTCCTGACCGGATACAGCAAGGAAGCCTCCCGACTCTCTCTTCTGGAAGAAGCGGTGTGTATTGCCAACAACAAGATTGTGAGAAGGCGGGCGGAAAGCAAGAAGCTCTCTTCCATGGGTTGCGTCCTGACTGCAGCGGTAATTGACCGGGCCAATGGGCTTCTCCTGCTTTCCCACGTCGGTGACACCAGATGCTATCTCTTTGCCGGCGGCACGCTCCGGAAACTTACCCGGGACCACAGCCTTGTCGGCGAATTGGAAGATGCCGGTGCCATGTCGGAAAAAGAAGCCATGAACCATCCGCGCAGGTCTGTTATTGACCGGATGGTGGGCGAAGAGTACCACCAGCTTGACGATGGCTTTGTGGATTCAACCATCATTCCTCTCCCGGACGATTATTCCATCCTCATTTGCTCTGACGGACTGACTGACCTGGTATCATCTGCGGAGATAAAAGGCATTCTCAAAACTGATTACTCTGCAGAGGAAAAGACAAGATGCCTTATTGAATACGCGAACAAGAAAGGAGGCAAAGACAATGTTACGATTGTGATTGCCGAAACCGAACCTATTGATTAACAACTGAAAAGATATGAACAGCAAACCTAATTTCGGGAAAGCGGCCGCGTGGATGCTTGTGGCCACAATCATCCTCACCCTTGGCTTTGTAAGGCTGTATAAGAACCAGAAGCCTTATCTGGATGAGGTTGGGAAGTTGCAGGAAACTGGGCGTTCGATTAATCTCGACAAGGATTGCAAGGTTGAAGGCCTTGCCGACTTGCTCATGGGAGAAAACATAGTCACGGACCAAGAAGATGCTCATGCGACAGCCTCTTATATAATCAATCTTCTAGTAATGACTCCAAGGAGTTCATTCAAGAATTTGGGCACGATCAACAGTGCGGCGAATTATATGCCTGCTGCTTATGCTGATACTGCCGGAGGGGAGAACCTAAGGGCCAGAGTACTGACCTCCAAAGGGCTGCTGGGAATCAACGATGAGTATCGTGAATGGCTGGAAAAGCAAGAGCACGAATCTTTCTTCCACGAAAGTGACTCTGCTGCCTGCCATATCATAGCCAAAGTCAGGGACGAGAAGGGTAAAAACGGAATCGGTGGAGTGCCGGTTAGGTTGAAAAGGCATTTCTACGTTAATGTGGAGAGTGACCAGATGGCAGCAGATTCAACTGTTACATTTCTGATGACGGACGCGGAAGGCTACGCCGAATTCGTCGTGGACGAAGGATACTATAGCATCGTTCCTGTCCGTGAAGGGTTTGAATATGGGGCTTCAAGGGGATCTGTCTCCGATATGCTGAAAGACGGGAAACATATATTCAGTTTCAATCAGAAGGAGCATAGGATTTCCGTGTTTGCCCCAGCCGACTATAAGGAAATTAAAAAGGGTCCCGTGTTCACCGTCCGCACGCCCGAAACATACACTTATAACCTGCGGTTCTATGCTATCCTGATGTTTGCCGCTTGGTGGATTGGGTTCTTGTTGACCGGCATCGTCGGCAGGAGGAGAAAAGAATGCGGTGACATGTTGCTTTTCCCATTGATGATGGTGATAAACGGTATCGGAGTACTCGCCCTTCTTGGCGCAGCCAATCCTGTGCTGGACCGGCCGCTCGGATTTGAAATGGTGCAGGCATCGCTTCTTGGCATTGCCCTTATGTGTGCCTTCTCCAATATCCCTGTCGCAAAGATATATGCTTCCGGATATCCGGTATTAGGGCATAAACTTCCCTTTGAACCATTTGCTCCCAAATACAAAGGCGTTACATATCTCGCAGCTGCCTTGTTCCTGATGTTGTTGCTGGCTTTGTTTGGAACGGCGCCGGCCGGTTCTACCGCCAAAATCAACCTGTTTTTTCTACAGCCGTCGGAGTTATGCAAATTCTTGATTGTCATATTTATGGCTGCATATTTTGCAGAGAATTCAACGGCGCTCCGGAAATTCTCTAACAGGGCGAATAAAGTATCTGTGCCTATCCAGATAAGGAAGGTGGCTATTATCGCAGCAGGGATTATCGTGGTCTCACTACTTTATATGGGCGTCCTTTCCGATATGGGCCCAGCTCTGGTTCTTCTTATTTCCTTCGTATTCATGTATTCGCTTGCCCGCGGGGACTTCGGCCACTTGCTGTTGGGTGTGTTTTCATTCCTTGCCATGACGTTGCTGGCCAAGGGCATCTGGGGAACCACCCTTGCACTGACCCTGAGTGCCGCTTTGTGGTTCGCACTTTGGATTGGAATCTATCTTCTTGTCCAGAAGAGGGTCTATGAAAGTGCCGTGTTCATGAATTTGCTGTTCGTCCTATTTGTAACCGGCGGAACCATCCTCGGCGCGTTGGGCTTCACTCATCAGGCAGAACGGCTGGAATCCCGCCTTGCAATGACCGGAGCAGGTGTATGGGACAATGCCAATGTGCTCGGTGGAGATCAGGTGGCGGAAGCCATCTGGGGGTACAGCACCGGAGGTTTCGCCGGTCAGGGACTCGGACTCGGCAATGAGAATCTTATTCCGGCCTACCACACTGATTTGATTATGGCGACCGTCGGGGAACAGATGGGCTGGAGAATGCTCTTTGTTGTCATCGTCTTGATGGGATTCCTGCTTTTCAGGGCTATTCGGGCGGGTAAAAAGTCAGGACATCCCTTCTCTTTCTACCTTGCTTTCGGAATTGGGACTGTCACGGTTGTACAGTTCCTGATTGTAAGCATTGGCTCCACGGGCCTTATCCCGCTCACTGGAATCGCCGTGCCATTCCTGAGCTATGCAAAAACTAGTATCGTGCTGAACCTGATGGCATTCGGAATCATTGTTGCCATCTCCCGCGAAAAGGCCGGTCAATACCAGGAGGAAGAGGTTAAGAAGTATAAGACCTCGCTCACATCAAGCTGCCTCTCCTATGCGGCCGTTGCCGGACTCCTTGCCGTGGTACTGTCCGGATACATGATGTTCAACAGGGACAAGAACCTTGTCCGGCCCGGATTGTTCACAAACAACGCAGGCATCCGCACATACGTTTATAATCCCAGGATTCAAGTGCTTATAGATAAACTCCAGATGGAAACCATCTACGACAGAAATGGTTACATCCTGGCCACCAGCAGCCGTGAGGAGGCCCTTGCCGAAGTGGATTCGCTTTCCTGCCTCCTTGGCCGAAAGCCGTCCGGGGCGAATGCTGACGATACGCGGGTTAAACGTTACTATCCCTTTGGAATGCAGACTTTTTTCATGACCGGAGATTACAATGACAAAATCCAGTGGAATGCTTCTGTTTCGAATCCTTACGGCCTCAATGCCGAGAACCGTTACCTCGCAAGGCTTCGTGGATTCGACAACCTGAAAAGGGATGCCGGGGGCAAGGCCATCATCCGGGAGATCCCCGTCCTTGCCTACAAACCGAGCCGTTTCCTTCCGGCATTCAGGCGCGGCGAGGATTACAGGGTGGCCGAATATGATTACAGTGAGCTCCTTGGTATGCTCAAAGACGGAGTTGCCGGACACCGTGAAATCAGAGAAATCACTCGGAACGAAGCCGCTCCAGTGAACCTGACCATTGATGCTGTCCTCCAGTCCAAACTACAGGACAGGGTTGCGGAATATGTGGCGCAGTCAGGAAGCCTGAACCAGAACAACAAACTGAGGATATCCGTTGTGGTCCTCAAGGCACACGATGGCGATTTACTCTGCTCTTCCAATTACCCGCTCCCGCAAAAAGACATCCTGGACTCTCTGGAACGGAACAATGTGTACGTGTATAACGAACGGAATCCCCAGCAGAAGGCGTACACTGACCGTGATTTGGGCCTTACATACCAGACCCATCCGGGAAGTACCGCCAAGATTATGACATCCCTTGCTGCATACCTGGTCATGGGCGATGCCGCCTCCAAAGCTACCTATGACGTAGATTATGCCGAAATCATTGAAAACGGAAGGGTGAAGGAACCATACTCTTCTGTCAATGGCCGGAGAGCCGGTAAGAATATCACCATGACGGACGCGATTGTAAGGTCTTCCAACTGCTTTTTCGTCAATCTCTTGAATGATAAGAATCTATATGAATCCCTGGGATACATTTATAGTAAAGTCGGAGCTCGTCTGGACGGACATGAGGGGAGAAGCAATATTACTCCGTACTTCTTCTTTGATACCGAATTTACAAGCAGGAAGGCGTTTTTTGACGAAGTCGAATACCTCTCGTCGGAAGGAGTCAAACTCTACTCTGATTATGAAACGAATTACCGGCCTAAAGGAGACCGGAGAAAGATGAGTCGCTTCAAGGGATCTGCAGACTATTGGGGAATTGCTTACGGCCAGGGCCATCTCTATGCTTCGCCCCTGAATATGGCTCGAGTTGCTTCCATCGTCGCGAACGATGGCCGGTATTTCCCAACGCGATATGATTTGGACGAAGATGTCCTGAATGAATGGGTTGTCAAGTCCGGAACGGACATCCTCAAGTCCGACATGCAGGCCGAAGCTGATAAGCATCGCAGGAACGGCATACGATTGCCAGGGAAAGATGACCCCGAGCGGATGTTCTCCAAGACAGGAACGCCTGAAAGGACATGGATATACGTTAACGATGACGGTACCATTGTCGAGGGCAAACCCAATGACGGCTGGTATATCTGTTCCATCAATTCCAAGGCAGCCGGTTCTCCGCTGGCCATTGCCGTGAGGATGGAGCGTTTGGGAGCACTTGGCTCCAGCGCAGCTGTAAAGTTGACGGCGGAAACCGTACTGCCGGTATTGCAGGAATGTGGTTACGAAATCTATTAAAACACGAATACAATGAGCAGGCTGATTCTCGGCCAGTATGAGATGCTGGCAAACCCTGGCTCCGGTTCCAACGGAACAGTTTATAAAGTCCGTCATCACGAGCAAGGTTACATCCGTGCTATCAAGATCCTTAATGGATACGTGGAGGATAAGAAATCCCCGAAATATGAGTCGTTTATTCAGGAGTACCGCACATTGACGTTGCTTGGCAATTGTTCTCACCCCAATATAGTCAGCGTACACAAGGCAGATCTGTTGGAGAACAAGGCTTTCTACGAAATGGACTATATCGACGGAACACCCCTTGCCAACTATATTGCAGCCAGGCAATTCCTTCCCCTCGAAGAGGTTCTTAAATGTTGCCGTGACCTTCTTAGCGCCATGAAGTATTGCCACGTGGGAGTTACAGAATACCTGTATGACAGGGAAGAAGACAACATCCCAACCGATCCGAAAGATGGCTCAAAGGTATTGATCGACCAAGCAACAAGGGAACGTTTGATTGCCAAATATGGAATTGTACACAACGATATCCATTCAAGCAACATCATTAGGAATAAGTATGATGGGCGTTACATCCTCCTCGATTTTGGTATTTCCATGCAAGGCGGAACAGCTATCCGTGAAAGCGGCCTGGGTGAAGGAGCCTTGGCCTATATGGCACCTGAGAAGATCCTTAACAGGGACGTGTCATTCAGGACGGATGTCTATTCGATTGGGATTGTTATGTATGAAACTCTAACTGGAAGGGTTCCGTTCCCGTCAAAAGGCCAGGATGGTAAAGATTATTCCTCCAAGGTAATGTATGATTATCACTCTGCAAGTGAGGTACCTTCGATTTATGAACTCAGGAAGTCTGCTTTTGAAAGTGCTCATGGGAATGGCCAGTCATACGAAAAGGATTATCCGGACTGGCTGGAGACGATTATTCAAAAATGCCTGGCAAAAAAGCCTGAAGAGAGATATGCCAATGCATCTGAAATCTACAACGATTTCCTGTACGAGATGGCGGATTATTCCCAACCCGGCACGGCACATATCAATGCGAATGCAGTCATGGTTAAAGAACTGATAGCGAAAATGGATGCGAAAGACGAATTGATAAAGCAAAAAGAGGAAGAAATCCATTCTTGGAAAGAAAAATTTGAAAGGTTGCGGGCCCTGAAAAAATCAAAGGTGGCCAAATTTTTCAGTCCGTTGAGGATTATTATCATACTTCTCGTGCTTGTAGCTGCGGCTCTCTTTTTATTCCCGGATTACATTCTTCCGTAGGAACACGTCAAGACATAACCATTTGCATTTCAATATGATAAGAAGGGCTCCCGTTAAAAACAACATCTAACATGGTATGACGGACGTTGTCCATTACCTTTGCATTGGAGTTTAGGAACATGACAGAAGAAAAGAAATATGAAACGGCCTTCGGGTTTGCAGCTTCCACTTATAAGATGGTGGCTAAGTATGAGGCTCTTGTCTCGGCAGCACTGGAGTCCGAGAATGGGTTGGATATTGACTTGCTGACCGACTATGCAAAAGTGGTGAATAGTTACTGCGACGCTTTAGACCTGATGGACAACTACACTCAGGAGCAGGCACAATACGAAAAGGTGATCAAATTGCTTGCGACTTATGGTGATGAATATCCGGACCAGTTCAATATCTCAATTAAGACGTATATCAAATATGCTGTAGTGCTTTTCAAGCAGAAAAAGTATAAAAAATCTTGCGAAGTCCTCAAATGCGCCATGTCTTTATTGGTGGGTAACATGGAGATTATATCCTTCACCGATGTGGATATAACATTCATCAATAATCAATTAAACGCGATATAACAATGAGTATCAGGAATTTATTCAACAGGCATCCAGAACCGTCCAAAATTGATAATGCCGTCGATGCAAAAAAAGGCATAATTAACGCCCTCCTTTCAAGGTTCAAGCAGCTCCGTTTCAATGAGGGGGACGGCAATATCCGCCAGGTTACCATCTGGGTGGCTGACCCGGTGTATATCAGGCTCATTAAGAACGATGAGTTTGTAACGAGTCTCCACACTGAAATCGAGAACCACCTTATCACAGCTCTGACCAAGGCCGATATCATTGTGAGGATGGGTAAACCATCATCCAAGATCCAGTCCTCTTGTATCCTGGAAGACGCCATCTGGTTTTCCTTTCTGATTGAGGAAGAGGTTAAGAAAAAGATGAATGGAAAAGCCCGTATCACAGTTGCCGGAGGGCGTGGCAGCATGATGAGGAAAACGTATGACCTCAATGTTACGGAAAGGACGGTCTTTCACATTGGACGCGGAGAATCCGAGAACAACAAGGAGCGCCCCTTCCGTGAGAACCAGATTGCCATCAATGATCAAGAGAAGGACAAGTCGCTCAAGGAACTCAACTTCCATGTCAGCGGCACCCATGCCGACCTGATTTATGACAACGAAGCATTTTACCTGAAAGCGACCCCATACGGATGCCGTCCGGATGGCAGCAAAACGGCGGTCATCCGTGAAGGAGCAAACGGCAGCGAGGAGTATGAGCTCCGGGATTCCGAGTCAAGGTTCCGCCTCAGGGACGGTGACTTGATCGAACTTGGCGGTGCCGTCATGCTCCTGTTTGAGTGCAAAGAATAGATTACACAACCATGAGACTGCGAAAAATATATTCCATTTTGGACATCGGCGCCATTAAAAGCAAGGCAGCCCTGAAAAAACTGTCCGGCATTGAACATGTCCGGGCCGTACTTGCATTCCGGATTCTCGCAGTATTGAAAAAGCATTATGAACGATATGCCTTCAGCGAAGTCATCAAAACTGATAATGGCCATACGGTCATGATTTATGATTTCCGCGACGTCGAGTTTGAAGCGGAACTCAAGCGGCATGGAATGGAAGCCGAGGTCAGGCCCGCCATGCACCCACGGAAAGACCTGTATATGAGTCCCTACACCAATATGAAGCACAGGCCTTATTTCCGGGAATTTGAAATGACCAGTCACCTTATGCTTCGCGAAAGCATGAAGGAATCAGTGGCCGTAAAACGGTCACCAAGACCCGTGAAGGATGAAGGAAGCGGGCGCCGGAAGGTAATAATCAATGAGCCTGCACAAAAAGAACAAATCCCGCAGGCGCGTATCGTCATACACATTGAGGGTGCAGAAGTAGATAATTCATTTTAAAGACATAAG
>OCTW011547003.1_pt1 | contig 10023 bp, 12 predicted proteins | sample 1539671 | NCBI WGS metagenome assembly OCTW01 (sample SAMN02144230, study PRJEB22623) | gut metagenome | biome: sheep rumen | host: Ovis aries | place: New Zealand
ACGACGTTCCACGTCTTGTCCTTTCTCATGTTGTGCTTCAGCACCTCATACTTTATTGTTGCCATATAAGTCAATTTTATAGCGGATTTACCCGCTGAATTTTTTAATTTTCTGCAAATTTACCTTTTCAGGGCCTGAGAGCCGAATTTTGGCGAAAATCGACCATTTTACAAGTAACCATATATGGGAACAAGTAAAAATGCACCAGTCCTACAATTCTGTAAGGAAAGATTACTTTTTATGTCCCAAATGCCCCTAAAACGGCCATTTTCGCTATGGCGCAGAGCATCCCCTGTCGGAGTTTTTGTCGTTAATGTTTTTTAACGCCCAACTTCGAGGTAAAACATGCCAAAATGACCAGAAAACCGGGTAAAAACCCCTTCAAATTTCATCAGACTTTTTTGGTTTACTTTTAACCACATGTCTTTACTTTCATTTGAGCCCTTTCTCCGGGATGACATTTACGTCTGCATTTATCATTTTAGGATTCGGCTTCCGTAAACATTCTGTATTTCAGCTTTTTACGCGGATTTGTCACTAAGCAAAAATTTTTTTTCTCGCCATTTATCTCCCGACAAAACGAGAAAATCACATTTAGATTACTGTGAGTGAGTTCCTTACCGGTCGCCATCTGGCCAACGAAATGCTATACTATAACGGCGAGTACGTTAAAGGTGCTGCGCTGGAATGTGCAGAGTATGTGATGGCCAATACTGCTCCGAGCCATGTTACAGGTAACACAGCCTTTGGTCGTTTCCTAAATGAAGACCGTATCAACGAATTTTGCGACCGTTGCATCAAGTACTTGGAGAAAAAACTCGGCGTTCCTGCCCACGGCATATTAAGTTTCGACTTGAAGGAAGACAAGAACGGCAATATGAAAGTGACCGAGGTGAATATTCGCCATATGGCATACGCTGGTGTAATGGCTCACGTTGGCTTTGACCTCATTGAGGATACAATCAAGATTATGGAAGACGGCAATGCCGACCGCGTGGAACGTGCTCCGTACTTCCACTACGAAAAGCCTTATATTTTCTTGAGGGATGTGGATGTAGAGCCGATAATTCTGGAGAGTGAAGAGGTTTTTGATAAAGTATCGCTACTATAACTATAAATCAATAATCAACATTAATTACTAAATACAGTATCTATGTTCAGAGGTGAAACTGTTTATTTAAGGTTGTTTGAACCAAGTGACTTTGAGACAACGTACAAATGGCGGAATGATTATGATATTCAAAAAATGACATGTGGTCCAATTCGTTATATTTCTAAAGAGATGGAGAAAAATTGGGCATTAAGCAAATCATTAGACAATACTCATAATATTTATCTGGCTATCTGTCTGATTGAAAATGACCAAATGATTGGATGGTATTCAATTAATAATATAGATTTTCTAAATCGCAAGTGCCACTGCGGAGGAGTTGTAATCGGAGAAAAGAAATACCGTGACGGTGTCGAATTTCTTGAAGCTGGCGATTTGGCTTTTCGGTTTATAATCAATGAGCTTAACATGAATCGCATAACTGGATCATGTTTAAAGGAACATATATTGTCTAGGGCCAACATGGAGGCTAGTTATTGGAAATTGGAAGGTATTGAGAGACAGGCAATTTTCAAAAATGGCAAATATCACGATATCTGCCATTATGCTATTCTTAGAGATGAGTATTTAGAGCATCTAAAAAACGGGGATTACGAAAACCTCTTAATTCGAAAAGCTAAAATGGTAAAGAAGTTAAGAGAAGAATTAAGAAATAATTAAACATTTTACTAACATTTAAAATTTTGTAATCAATGAAAAGTTTAGAAGAATTCGTACAGCTCTTTGCAGAGCAGTTTGATGACACTGACGCAAGTGAAATCCAGGCAACAACAGCATTCCATGATCTTGATGAATGGTCTTCACTGATTGGCCTGAGCGTCATCGCTATGGTAGACGAGGAGTTTGACGTGGCCTTGAAGGGTGACGACGTGAAGAATGCCGTGACTGTAGAAGATTTGTATAACAACGTAAAGGCAAAACTTTAATGGCATTTCTTGAATTCAAAAATGTTAGGATCGCCGGTATCAGTGCCGGCGTTCCTCAACAAAAAGTGTGCAACCTTGACATCAAAGATATTTCCGCTGATTATGATTCTTCCGCCTTCGTGGAAACGACGGGTGTACTGGAGCGTAGGATTGACGAAGCCCTGACGACTTCTGACCTATGCGTTGCAGCGGCGGAAAAGCTGTTGGCCGATCTCGGTTGGGAAAAATCTGATGTGGATGGGATAATCTTTGTTTCGCAGACAACGGATTACTACCTGCCTGCTACTGCCTGTATCGTTCAGGACAGGCTTGGACTTAGCAGAGAGTGCTATGCGGAAGACATCGTGCTGGGCTGCTCTGGCTGGGTCTATGGACTGAGCTCACTAGTTAGTCTGATGGCCAATGGCGGTATCAAGAAAGCCCTGCTGATGGCTGGTGATGCCAAGCGTCACGTGGAGACCAACGACCCTTTGTTTGGCTTTGCCGGTACGGTGACTGCACTTGAGTATGTGGAAGGTGCTGCCGGGTTCCAGTTCCACTTCGGCACAGATGGCAGCGGTTTCGATGCCATCATCATCCCTGACGGAGGTTCACGCAATCAGGTGACAGAGAATTCGTTCAAGGATGAGGTGGTTGACGGCAAACACTACAACCGTATGCAGACCCGCATGAAAGGTATGGACGTGTTCTCGTTTGGTATCTCAACAGCGCCAAAGTCGGTGAAGAAGCTGGCCGAGCATTTCGGTTTCGACTACCTCGACGCCGATTACTTCGTATTTCACCAAGCGAATATGAAGATGAACAATATGATTGCCAAGAAGTTGAAACTGCCCGCAGAGAAAGTACCCTCGTGTATGTATCACTTCGGCAACACGTCGTCGGCCAGCATTCCACTGACTATCGTTACCCAACTGAAAGGGAAATGCGAGGACAAGGCGAAGTTCGTCTGCTGCGGCTTTGGTGTTGGCCTGAGTTGGGGTACGGTGGCTTTTTATACAGAGCATATAGTGGTTTCGGATCTCGTTGAGGTCGGGGAAGAAATAATAGATAGCAAGTATGTCGTATAATCCATTTACTTTAGAAGGAAAAACGATTCTCGTTACTGGCAGCACGTCTGGTATAGGGCGTGCTACTGCCGTGGAATGCTCAAAGATGGGTGCCAAGGTGGTGGTGACAGGACGTAATGAGGAACGAGCCAAGGAGACTATGGCTATGCTGAACGGCGAAGGTAACTCGTATGTGGTGGCTGATTTAAGTTCGGCAGAGGGTATTGACAAGTTGGTGGCTGAGGTGCCTTTGCTGGATGGGTGCGTGAACAATGCAGGATATAATGTCCTGCAACTTGTCCCGTTCATTAAGAAAGAAGATATGAAACGCATCTTCGATGTCAATGCCGAAGCTCCGATTTACCTGACGCATCGGCTAGTGAAGAGCAAAAAGCTGGTGAAAGGTGCCTCTGTGGTATTTACTTCCAGTATATCGGCACGTGGCATCTGTTCTCCTGGGAACAGTTTATATAGTGCAACAAAGGCAGCAATGACTGCGTTTATGCGTAATGCAGCTATTGACTTGGCTTCAAAGAAAATCCGTTGCAACAGTGTTGCCCCCGGTATGGTGGAAACTCCACTGAAAGAGGGAAAGTCTGTTGTTACTGCAGAACAATGGGAAATCAATCGTCAACTCTATCCGCTCGGCCGATTCGGCTTGCCAGAAGATGTAGCCCATGCTATTATTTATCTGCTATCAGATGCATCCTCATGGGTGACCGGGACAGAGATTGTGATTGATGGCGGACGTAGTTTAAAATAAGAAATGGCAATATTAAAGTTTAACAATGTTGGCATCACAGCCCTCTCGGCTTGTGTGCCTAAAAATGTTATCGACAATTATCACTACGACTTGGACATCTGGCCGGAAGAAGAAGTGAAGAAGGTGGTCGATAAAGTGGGGGTCGTGGAACGACGTTTCGCAGACAGCAAAACGTGCGCTTCCGACCTCTGCTTTGCTGCCGCAGAGAAACTGATAGCAGACAACCAGATAGACAAGAGCGAGATAGACCTGCTGGTGTTCCTCTCGCAGACACCTGACTATCGTATGCCTGCAACGTCCATTCTGCTTCAGAACAGACTGGGCCTGCCGATGTCAACGATGGCATTTGACATTCAGCTTGGATGCTCTGGCTTTATCAATGCGTTGAGCATCGTCTATGCAATGATGCAGAACAACGGTTTCAGGAAGGCTTTGCTGCTGGATGGCGAGACACGATCGAAGGTTTATAGCCGAAAAGACCGTCGCGAGGCTTTCATCTTTGGTGATGCCGGTGTGGCTGCATTGATAGAGCGTGACGAGAAGTTTGGGGAGAGCCATTTCTCGCTGAACAGCGACGGATCGCGCGGCGACTTGATCATGATTCCAGGCGGTGGCTATCGCAACATGAGTTCCATCGAGACCTTGCAAGAAAAGGTGGTCGATGAATATGGCAATATTCGCAGCGACGAGCAGGGAAGTATGAAAGGTGCCGACGTGTTCAACTTCGTCATCGTTGAAGTGCCTAAGGACATCAAGCGTCTGATTGCTGCTACCGGGGAGGACATCCACCAGATGGACTATTATATCTTCCACCAGGCCAATGCGTTCATCAACAACTACATCGCCAAGAAGATGAAGCTTGACAAGGAGCGCATTCCATGGACGATACAGAAGTATGGCAACACCTCGTCGGTGTCAGTTCCTCTGACGATTGCGAGTGAGTTGAAAGACAAGATGCAAGGTGAAAAGAAACTCATGCTCAGTGCTTTCGGCGTCGGCATGGCATGGGCTACTGCCATTGTGCCTTTCGTGGATTGCAAGATTAGTGACATCGTAGAAATATGATAAGAGAGTTACGACAGCTGGAATGGCCGGAAAGAGAATTCTTTGTATTGTTGTAACGCAAGGAAGGGCTATGGCTCAGCGAGCTTGCGCGGGCGCTCACCCCTTCGGACGCTTTGCGTGCGAAGAATAGCTCCGCCTCCTGCCCTCCCCCTTTAAACCATCTCTTATTTTCTTCGAAAGCCTTCACCTTCTTTCAGGCAGTGTCGGAATTAGTCATTACCCTTCTTGCTCTGGCAAGCATCCCCTATTGTCGCCCATAGGCCCCATGAGTTCAAAAAGAATTGATTGATATTCCCGAAGAGGTTTTGCGTTAAGCACAAAGAAAAACGAGAATAATCCAACTTCTTGGAAGCTCCTGAAATCCCGAAAAAAGCTGGGAAGAAGGGTTAGGGGATTATTCAAAAGGTTGCAAGAATGTCTATATAAAAAAGGTTGTCTGCGATGATAATAGGCGACAGGGGATTAGTATTACCTATGCAGATGGTGTAGTGCTTGATAATTGTACGTTCTCTAACACGGGGAAGACGGAACTTACAAGTCCTGGATGTGGTATGGATATAGAACCCAATAAGGGTCAGTCCGTCAGGAATGTCGTAGTCAGAAGATGTAAGATTCTCAATAACAACAAAGTGTTGGATGCCTCAATAGGGGGATACCGGACAGAAGGTAATAAGTGCAGCGTGGAGAATATCTTGCTTGAGAATTGTGAGATTACAGGCCCACTGTGCATTTGTACTGGGAGTGTAACGGTGAAGAATTGTTCAATGTCGACATTAAGTTTGCATCTTGCCAAAATGCCCAAGGATAAAGTAGTATTGTCTAATTGCAAAATAATGGGAGGTTCGGGCATAAAGATTCGTTCGGTAGGGACAACAACGGATGCAACTAATCTTCCGGTTTATTCTTTCAAATCGTGCACTATTGGGATGGATGAAGCGCTGACGAAGGCGATGTTTAGTACGATTAACCATAAAGGAAACGAAGTGGCGAGCTTTAACTTGGAGAATTGCGATATTCAAATGCCTGGTGGCGACCAAAAGTACGAAATGATTCAAAGTAACAATAAGTGTTCGTTCAGATTTGTCAAATGCGGAATCAAAAGCCGGGGGCGTTCATTAGACCTTGGAAATAAGATGTTTGACAATTGTAGGTTGCTCAATTAGAATTGTATAAAGGTGTGAGACAGAATAATAATGACGCGTTCTTTTCGCTGGTCGCAACGGGCCTTTGGGAAAAAGAGGCTCAGCTTGCTCCGTATGGAGTAGTTGACTTCTCGGCCCTCTTGGACTTGGCCGAGGAACAATCGGTGGTGGGACTGGTGGCGGCAGGCATTGAGCATATCACGGACGGGAAACCGCAGAAGAAGGATGTGCTGCAGTTCATCGGCCGCATGGTGCAGCTGGAACAGCGCAACCAGGCGATGAACTATTTCATAGGTGTCATCGTTGAAAAAATGCGCGAGGAGGGGATTTATACATTGCTCGTCAAAGGGCAGGCAGTGGCGCAATGTTACGAGCGACCACTGTGGCGCTCCTGTGGCGATGTGGATTTCTTCTTGAACGATGAAAACTACAAAAAGGCTGACGAGTTCTTGATCCCGCTGGCGTCTTCTGTCGAACCTGACAGAGGGGGAAACCACGGAATGACCATTGACCCGTGGGCTGTGGAGATTCATAACAGTCTGAGTTGTGGTCTTGCGAAGAAGATTGACAGTGTGCTTGGCGAGATGCAGAGAGAAACGTTTCAAGGTGGAAGAGTGCGTACGTGGATGAACGGCGATGTCCAAGTATTCCTGCTTTCTATCGAGAATGATGTCCTATATGTGTTCAACCACTTCTTGAAACACTTTTATAAAGGTGGACTCGGACTTAGGCAGATATGTGATTGGTGCCGCTTACTGTGGTCGTATCGCTCGGAGATTGACAGGCGCGAAATAGAAACTAAGCTTCAGAAGATGGGACTTATGTCTGAATGGAAGGCTTTTGGCGCATTCGCTGTGGAATACTTGGGTATGGAGCCCTCGGCTATACCATTGTACGATGATTCGATGAAATGGAAAAGAAAGGCTGCCAGAATCAAGAACTTTGTGATGTCGGTTGGTAATATGGGACATAATCGGGATATGAGCTATTACGGCAAGTACCCGTATGTAATCAGAAAGTGTATCTCTATGGGGCAGCGTATCGGTGACTTAATCAGCCACGCAAGGATATTTCCATTGGACTCCTTGCGGTTCTTCCCTAAGATAATACTTGATGGAATCAAGTCGGCAATAAAAGGGTATTGACGTATGATTATCGACCAGAAGATATTGGACTCCCTGACCGCAGCGGCGAAGGCTTCGCCCCGGCTGCGGATGAACTACGACCTGCGGAACACGCAGGAAGACGGCTCGCAGCGGATGCTGAACGCCATCGAGCCGGGAACGGTGATGCCTATCCATCGGCACAGGTCATCGTCGGAGACGGTGGTGTGCGTACGTGGACATTTCGAGGAGTATCTGTATGATGACTCGGGTGCTCTGGTGGAGACGGTGGATATGGTGCCTGGAGGCAATGTGCTGAATGTGCCCGCGATGCAGTGGCACTCGCTGCGTTCGCTGGAGAGCGGCACGGTGCTGCTGGAGTGCAAGGACGGACGGTGGGAGCCGCTGGGGGAGGGGGATGTGATGGCGGTGTTTTAACGATAACGATAACGAAGACCTTGACTTGAAACCTGAAACGTGGAACCTGAAGCCGTCCCTGCGGCGGAAGGCGCGCCGGATCTGCCGTGTGGTGATGGAGGCAGGGAACTTGACTTCGTCGACTTCCGTCACGACTCGACAAAGCACAAGCGAGCTTGGCTCTGTACTCGCAGCTCCGTCAGTTCGGGCACAACAAGGACAATTCCTACCGCTCGAAATACCCGAAGCTGGTGGAGAAAAGCATCACCTTCTTCCGCAGGCTGGGCGAGTATGCCCGACTGATTGCCATCTTCCCGATGGATGCCCCAAGGTTCTTTGTGACATATGTGGGAAGAAGGACGAAGACGGCGTTTTAGGTTGATTATCGAAATCAAATAAACTTATAACATATTATGTCAGAAAGAAAAAGAATCTATCTGTGCCTTGCGCACATGTCTGATGAAGGTTTAGAACAGAAATACATCAAAGAAGCGTTCGATACGAACTGGGTAGTACCCCTTGGTCCGAATGTGAATGGGTTTGAGAAAGACTTGGAAGAGTTCATAGCCCCCGAGCCCCCTAAAGGGGAGCGTAAAACCCCAACGAAGCGCGTGGTGGCACTGAGTGCTGGTACCGCGGCGGTGCATCTTGGATTGCTGAACTGTGGTGTGAAGCCGGGTGATGAAGTGATAGTGCAGAGCTTTACGTTCTGTGCATCGACGCATCCTGTGACTTATCTGGGGGCAACACCTGTTTTGGTTGACTCAGAGCTTGATACTTGGAACATTGACCCAGAACTTTTGGAGAAAGCCATTATTGATCGTAAGGAGAAGACAGGAAAGTATCCTGCAGCTATTGTTCCAGTGGCTCTCTACGGTATGCCATATAAGGCTGACCGTATCATGGAGATAGCGAACAAATACGGCATCCCTGTGGTGGAGGATGCCGCCGAGGGCTTTGGGTCTCGCTACAAGGGACAGATGCTGGGAACATTCGGTAAGTATGGAGTGCTGTCGTTCAATGGCAACAAGATGATTACGACATCTGGTGGCGGTGCGTTGATTACGGAGGATGAGGAGCATTGGCGCGAGATCATGATGTATGCTACTCAGTATCGTGAGAGCTATCCTTACTACCAGCACGAGAAAATTGGTTACAACTACCGTATGAGTAACATTTGTGCTGGTATTGGTCGAGGACAGATGACGGTGGTGAACGATCACCTGAAGCACCATAAGCACGTACAGAAGATGTATGAGGAACTGCTGGCTGATGTACCAGGAGTACATGTTCACTCTCAGCCGAGCCTCACCCCCGTCCCCTCTCCAACGGGCGAGGGGAGTGTACCCGTTTATGATAGTAACTACTGGCTGTGTACCATCACCATTGATGAGAACGTGAAGGTAAAAGGTCAGGAGGATGCCTATAAGACCATCGTGACAGGTGCTGTCGGTGGTGCTGCAGGTGTCATCCATGCTGCTGAGTCTGCTCATACCGATTGTGAACCCAATGCTAACGTAGAAGCAATGCGTGTTGCTCTTGATAAGGCTCAGATAGAAGCACGTCCAGTATGGAAACCCATGCACAAACAACCAGTGTACTGTCGTACAAGTGAAAAGGGAAAAGTGAAGAGTGAAAAATTGCCTTCCGGCGCAGAATGCTTTACCTATGATAATTCCGTGGCGTATGTGAATGGCATTTCGGAAGCAATCTTCAAGGTTGGTATGTGTCTGCCTGCAGGCCCATACGTCAGCGATGATGATGTAAAATACATCGTTGACACCATCAAGGAAAACATCATCGGATGAAGAGCCTTTTGATAGCCATCTGGCAATTCTGTAGTTACTTGTTTGTACCTCAATGGGGTAAAAATAAGGAATAATACAATGGATAAGTATCAATATCATATATTCAGCCCATATAGGGTCTGCCCATTGGGGGGCACACGTGGACCACCAGCATGGACTAGTGACGGGCTTCGCAATCGATAAAGGTGTTGACCTGTGGTTTAATGTAAGGGAGGATAGTTTCGTAAAGCTATCATCCCGGACGTTTGAGGGTGATGTGGAGTTCCATGGGGTCACCTGCATAACCGCGTGTGAATATACATACTAAAATCGTGATACTTTCGTTTTATAGTAAACGAGATATCACAATGAATCCACAATACGAAATACTTGCCAAATGTTTGTTGCCAACACATATGTTGGAATGGTTTGATCTGACCAATGTTGAGGTGAAGCCCAAGGAGAAGACAGTCACATCAAGAATCGGCCAACTGCCACATCAAGAATCGGCCAACTGCCACATCAATAATCGGCCAACTGCCACATTGAAAATCGGCCAACTGCCACATTGAAAATCGGCCAACTGCCACATTTGTTGTTAAAAAAGTGGCTGAATTTGAAATTTAATTTGTATCTTTGCACCAAAATAGTCAAGAATATGGA
>OCTW011489034.1_pt1 | contig 10022 bp, 6 predicted proteins | sample 1539671 | NCBI WGS metagenome assembly OCTW01 (sample SAMN02144230, study PRJEB22623) | gut metagenome | biome: sheep rumen | host: Ovis aries | place: New Zealand
TCAAGGCAGTGAATTATTCACTGTCGGAACTCTTAATGTTTTTGAATTTGAGCCAGTGGCTACATTCATGAACAAAGAAACACGTGAAATTGTTCCATCAACAAACTATAAGAAAGTAACTAGTGTTAAAGTGAAATCAGCTAGTGCTTACGTTGATGCCGATACAAACGACTACAAAGTCGTTGATGGTGGAGTTAAATTTAACGACTCTGCTGCTGGAAAACAATTTAAGTTAACTGTTTTCCCACAAGACTTTGAAACTGTTCTTGAAGATCCAGTTACTCCAGCTGAAATGGAATTCAAAGTTGAAAGAGGATTCAACGTCTACGAAGCCAAAGAACTTGGTATTCTTAACGTTACATCCCATACTTCTGAATGGTTCTATGATAATCCATTTAACACTCATATCGGTGTTAAAAATGGCTTAACTAACTTTGCTGATACTGATAATGTTTTCTGGGATGCTGAACATTCTACATACACCAAACTCGACACAACAGCTGTTTGGCGTAAATTCTTAGTTGATACAGGAACATTTACTGCTGAAGAGCTCAATACTATTCACGATGTGCCAGCAGTCTTCTTCATGGAGCCAATTACTCTTATGCCAGAAGATATTCCTGCTGAATACTTCGTTGTTGATGGTGAAACTGGAAATACTGGTGTAAACCATGACGGACGTACAGGATCACTTCGTGATGCTGCTGTTATTTTCCACCCAATCGTCGATGATCAAGACATTACCGTTAATGGTAACTACTTCACATTAGATGTTCATAACATTAGCTTATGTAACTCAACCTGGAAAAATGGTTTAACCTGTTATACAGGTAACGAAACTACTGTTGCTCCAGGACACGCTTCATTATTTAAATTTAACGGACGTTACGAAGATAGAACCACATATCACCAACACCAAGTCGACCTTTCAAATGGTCACAAAGGTATTGTGAAAAATGTCAATACTCTTGGCAATACAGTTAAAAACGTTGCAACTGATGATATTATGCAAGTTACTGGCTTAATTTTTGCCAAGAACGTTGCCTGTGGTGGCGAATACACCAACAACATCATTAAACAATACCAAATCGGTGTTTTCCCAGACCACTTTGTTGGTCAAACACAAAATCAAAACCCAGCTCGCGAAGAGGATGCCATTAATACAAGAGTGACATACACCAAAATCTTTGACTGCTCTAACTCTGCTATCTGTAACTATCGTAACGGTGGTACCTATGTTGCCCATTGTCAATTTGACCGTTTTGGTGGTGCTCCAATCCTTAACGCTGGTGGTGAAGACGCATACAATTCCGGAATTACATTCTTCGGTGAAGATATTGAATATAGCAACTTCATTACTGGTGGTGAAGTTTACTTCGCTGCAGTTGGCGCTGCTGAACAATTTAGTAAATTACAAGCCTTCAATGCTGCTTTTAATGCTTATGGAAAATCTATTCTAAAAGATGGTAAGATGAACTTAGTTGAACTCAACATGGATGGCGAAGACTATGTTGGATCACCAAATAGATACTATTATGGTGATGTTTATCTTAACTATGGTTCGGATAAGGAAATCAAATGTACAGTCGGAGATGATGCGAATGATGCATTTGAATTCTATAAAGAAAAGAATGGTGAAAATTCAGTATTTGCAACAGAAACTGGTGTTGTCTTCTATTATACTAATGACAATAATATACCGTTCAAGAATACTGACGAAAATCCAATGTTCGCTATTACAGGTGATTATGTTTCGATTTTATTAACTGCTGGAGCTACTACAATAAATGCTACATTCCGTCTTTACGATTTAGCATAATTTGGATTAAACATTTACAAGAAGAGGCGACATATGTTGCCTCTTTTTTCACGCAAATGTGATAATATACACGTATGATAGTTGTTAAAAATCTAGTCAAAAAATTCAAATCCCCAAATAAAGACGAAGAAGTAATTGCGTTAGATCATTTATCTTTAACTTTACCTGATAAAGGATTTGTTGCGATTTACGGCGCTTCTGGATGTGGTAAATCTACCCTTTTAAACGTCTTAGGTGGATTGGATTTAGCTGATGAAGGTGAAATGATCGTTAATGGCCGTAACACCTCTAAATTCTCAAAAGGCGATTGGAACTCTTATCGAAACCAAGAAGTTGGCTTCATTTTTCAAAACTACTATCTCTTGCCTCACCTAAATGTTAAAGAAAACATCGCGATTACCTTACAAATGTCTAAACAAACTAAAGACATGGATCAGAAGATTCATGATGCTTTAGTCGCAGTTGAACTACCAAAATATGGAAAACGTTATCCAAAGCAACTTAGTGGTGGTCAACAACAACGTGTGGCGATTGCTCGCGCTTTAATTTCTAACCCAACAATTATTCTTGCTGATGAACCAACTGGTGCTCTTGATGAGAAATCTAGCAAGATTGTTATGCATATTTTAAAAGAGATTTCCAAGGAACATCTCGTCGTCATGGTGACACATAACGAGCGTATGGCGAAAGAATACGCTGACCGTATGATTGAGATCTCCTATGGAAAGATTTTAAATGATGAAAATCTCCAAAAAATACCGCAAATCTCGGTTAATCGTGAACCTTTAAAGAGAGTTCATCTTCCATTTTCATCATCATTTAAATGGTCTTGTAGGAACGTAATAAAGAAAAAAGGAAGATCAATTCCAATTGCGATTGCGACGGCGATTGGTCTAGCTTCTGCTGGTCTAGTTTTATCAATGACTAAAGGCGTGAATGACTTTGTCGCGCAAGCTCAAAAAGAAGCCATCGGAGACTACCCAGTTTATGTTTCTTGCTATCCAAAATCATCTAGTGAATCCAATAAGGATAACTTGGTCGAATTCCCTGATGTTAACGAAATCATCATTGAAAAATCTGATTATGAAGTTCAAGAACACTATATTTCAATGCAGAAACAATTCATGGATTACATGGATGATATGCCAAAGGAGTATTACGCTGGACGACAAACAAACGAATCATTAACGTTTAACTTATTTACTTCTCCATCTACTGGATCATATAAAAAGGTGTCTTCAACATCTTATACAATGTCGATCGCTCCTTATACCAAGAAAGCTGAAGAAGGTAATGATGCTTATAAATTCATTAAAGAGCAATATGACGTACTTGCTGGACATCTTCCAGAAAGTGATACAGATTTAACCCTTGTCTTAGATACATTTAACCGTATTGACCTTGGTTATTTAACCAACATGGGTTTTGATACATCCGGCGAGAATATCACCTTTGATGAAATCCTTAACAAAAAGGAATACCGTGTTGTTTCCAATGATGACTATTTCATTCAACACGATGAAACAAAAGAAGAATATGAAGGAAAACACTATTACGAACCAAAAGGTGACTCGGAATACAAAGATCTCTATGAGAATCATTCTGTCCATGAAATGAAAATTACAGGAATCATTCGTCCAAAAAAAGATTCTCCAAACCCACTATATAAGACAATTTTGTTATACAACCCATCATTCTTAGAAACAGTTATTAGACCACTCAATAGCGATTCACAAATTGTTAAAGACCAGAAAAAATATGGAATTACTTATAACACCCATTACAAAGAGCGTGAGGCTTTTAAGGATACTTATGTCAACGGCCGTGCTATTACAGCTAACTATCAATATGAATCGAGATTAGTTGATATTGGCTCATCAAGTCGTGTCACCGCGATTTACTATTACACAGCAACATTCCAACAACGAGCCCAGATTGCTGACTACATTGATAAGTATGTTAAAGGCATGGATAAGGATTCTGATATTGTCTTAAAAACAAAAGACTATCTAGAAACTGTTACAGCAGCCTTCTCTTCAATTGCATCAACATTCTCGTCAGTCATGTTAATTTTCTCTCTTGTAACAATCCTTGTAGCAATGATTTTAACGGCAATTCTCACATATATTTCGGTAAATGAAAGAAAACGAGAGATTGGATTACTAAGAAGTTTAGGTGCACGGCGTATCGATATTTCGCTCATGTTTATTATTGAAGCAACCATCATCGGAATTGTCGCTGGATTACTTGGAATTGGCCTATGTTTTGGTCTAGCGCCAATCGTTGCCAAAGTCGTTGTCTCATTAATTTCAGCTGCCGATTTAAGAATCTTGACTCCAGATGCCGCAACATTCTCAACAATCCAACCTTGGGTTGTTCCAACATTATTTATTGCCGCCATTCTTATTGGCGTTGTTGCTTGTTTACTACCAGCAATTGCTGCTGGACGTAAACGTCCTGCCGAATCACTGAAGGAATAACAAATGAAATTTGACCGTGTAAAAGGAAAATGTGTTGACCTCTCCTTTGAAGGAAAAGGTGTGGTGAAGCTTTCTTATGGAACGGTTTTTGTTGATGGATTATTTCCAGGTGAAGAGGCGGAAATTGAAATTCAATATAAACGCGCTGGAAATTATTTTGGTAAAGTCTATCGCTTGATCAGTAAATCCATGGATCGAATTCAACCTCGATGTGGTGTTTGTACAGCCTGTGGCGGATGCCAACTACAACAACTTTCTTATCCTGCTCAGTTAGTGTATAAACAACACAAAGTCGAAGATGCTTTAAGACGTCACGATTTGAAAAATATTCGGGTTTTACCTGTGATTGGTATGGAAAATCCTTATCAATACCGTAATAAAATCCAAGTTCCAATTGGTCGTGATCCACATGGACATATTGTTTCCGGATTCTATCGACAAGGCACACATAAGATTATCCCAATTGACCAATGTATGATTGAGGACGAACGTTCTTCAAAGATTATTTTTGCAATTAAACAATTAATGAAAGAATTTAAGTACGCTCCTTATGATGAAGACCAACAAACAGGCTTAATTAGACATGTCTTAATTAGAACATCTAAACATTATGATGAGATTATGGTGACTTTAGTCACTAGACTTGACGAATTTAAAGGCAAAAACAACTTTGTCAAAGAACTTGTAAAACGTTGCCCAAATATTTCTACAGTTATTCAAAATATTAATCACCGAGATACAAACGTTATTCTTGGCGAAAAAGAAAGAGTCTTATATGGTAGTGGACAGATTAAAGATTCTATTTTAGGAGTGGACTTTTTAATCTCTTCAAAATCATTTTTCCAGGTCAATCCTATTCAAGTTGAAAAACTATATCAAACCGCGCTTGATTTAGCAAAAATAACCAGTAATTCTCAGGTATTTGATGCTTATTGTGGAATTGGAACAATTTCATTAATTGCTGCAAAACATGCACAAAATGTCGTTGGAGCAGAGATTGTTAAAGAAGCAATTATTGATGCTAAGCGAAACGCTAAATTAAACAAAATTAATAATGCCGAATTCTTTGTTGGCGATGCTGGAGAAATTTATTCTAAACTCCGTTATGAAGGAAGAAACTTCGATTGTGTTTTTGTTGATCCTCCACGAAAAGGATTAACTCCTGAATTTATCGAATCTTTATTAAAAGAGGAACCTCCTACAATTTGTTATGTTTCATGTGACCCAGAAACACTTGCACGTGATTTAAAACTACTTTCTCAAAAATACTCGATTTCAGATATTCAACCAGTAGATATGTTTCCAATGACATTCCATGTTGAGACTGTAGCATGTCTACGACTAAAAGATTTATAGGTGATGGCAGTTGTAATTGCTCATACCAACTTATCTTGAATTGCACAAATCAATTTATAAAAATAGAACAGCTACTCACAAATTGAACTTGGAATAAATTGCATAGTTATGTTGAAGAAAAGTAAACATTTTGCTATACTTTTTATATGGAAAAGTTAGAGATTGAATTAACACAAGATTTTATCAAAAACAACATATACATTATCAGAGGACAAAAAGTAATGTTGGATTTTGATTTGGCCGAAATATATGGATATGAAACAAGCAAGTTAAACCAACAAGTTAAAAGAAATGCTGACAAGTTTCCAGATGATTTTATGTTCCAAATTACCAAAGAGGAACTAAAAACAATCATGATGTCACAAAATGTGATATCAAGATGGGGAGGAACTAGAAAGCTTCCATACGCCTTTACTGAACAGGGCATATATATGTTGATGACAGTTTTAAAAGGTGATTTAGCGACAAAGCAATCTATTTTGATTGTGAGAACATTTAAAGCTATGAAAAACTATATAATCGCAAACCGTCCTTTATTACTTAGAAATGAAATTGATTTATTGAGAGATCAAGTCGAAGAAAACTCTAATTCAATTAAAGAAATAAATAATAAATTAGAAATTGTTATGGACAATTTTATTGACCCTTCTAATTACAAGGATTATTTAATAATGAATGGTGAAAAGATAGAGTCAGATATTGCTTATCAAAAAATATATTCTCTCGCAGAAAAATCTATTTTCATTGTTGATGATTATATTGGAATAAAAACACTCGAACTTTTGAAAATATGCAAACCTAGTGTCAAAATAGTTATTTTTTCTGATAATAAGGCTTGGCCTAAATTATCGCAATTGTTCGTAGATGACTTTTTGAGCGATAGAAAAGATATTTCTCTATTTTTTAAACAATTAAACAATAAAGTTCACGATAGATATATTGTTATTGATTACGACTCAAACACTAGAATTTTTCACTGCGGTGCATCTTCGAAAGATGGCGGAAAGAAGATAACAACGATTATGGAGATAGAGGAAGTAAAACGATATAGACATTTTATTGATGATATAATGAATAACGATAATTTATTACTACCATGAAAGAACTAAAAGACAAGATAAAGGAAATACGCGATAGGGAAGAACTTAGCCAAGATGAAATGGGGCGTAGAGTTGGCTACACTAACCGTGCCAGTATTAACAAAATAGAAAAGGGAAACGGAGATGTTCCTTTTGATAAATTATTAGATTTAATTAATGAATATCTTCTTGAATTAGAAGATTTAACAAATAAAGAAGTAGTAGGATATTCATTGAGAGATTTAGTGGAAGATGATTGGAGACAGTTGATACTGGTATATAAAGATGTAATGTGCATCCCATTTTTTAATTCGGATAATTGCCACGGCGATATTTTTTACTATTCAACTGAAGCTAAGATGAAAAACGCAATAAAATTTTGGCAAGACTCAATGGAAAAAGGTCATTTTGTTCGAAAAGTTATTGAGGATGCTTCAAATAATAGAGCGGTTGGTACTATAGAATACTTTGTAAGAAATAATGAGCCAAATTATAACAACACAATTGTTTTAAGAGTGGATGTTCATCATTATTATGAAAAGAAAAAAGCATTAATTAAAGTATTTAAAATTGCTATTGAAGAAGCTTTTTCAAATGCAAACTGTACATCATTAATAACTAAAGGATGGGATTATGCGATTGAAAGAAGGGAAGCGCTAAAATTCCTTGGATTTAAAGAACAAGACGACGATCTCATTGGGCATAATAAGGAAAAATACTCAAACTATTGGTTATTGAATAAAAAAGATTAGTTTTGTTTTTTAAGCATGATATACATAACAGGCGATACACATGGAGATATTGATTATAAGAAACTTCTCACGTTAAAAGAGAAGAATCTTTCTTATGGTGATTTTCTAATTATTTGCGGCGATGCTGGAATATGTTGGTCGCCCCAAGAGCTTCAACATTTCTTAAACTTATATAACGATATTGGGTGCACAATTATTTTTGTTGATGGGAATCATGAAAATTTTGAAATGCTGAACAATATGCCTATAGTGGAATATAAAGGCGCGTTAATGCATCAAATAGATGAACATATTTTTCATGTATTACGTGGCGAAATAATGACATTAAGTGGCAAAACCTTTTTATGTATTGGCGGTGCTGTTTCTATCGATAAAATGTATAGGACACCGTATGTTTCTTGGTGGCCTGAGGAAGAAATAACGTACCACGACATCGATAATGCATTAAATAACTTAGAGAAGATTAATAACAAAGTTGATTATGTTATAACTCATTGTTGTGATACGAGCACTGTTTTAAAAGCCTTTCATTTCAGAAGGGATGTTTGCACAGACCAATTGATGTTTATAGACAAAGTTGTGGATTATAAACATTGGTTTTTTGGTCATTACCATTTTGATATTAACATATCAGATAAAAAGACTTGCTTATATAACAATGTCATAAAAATTATATAGCAAACGATCGTTTCGCCGACTCGCAGAACAAGCTTTTCGCGATATGCATTTAAAAGAATTAATCTTAATATCGTTATTTATTTTATGAAGTGGGTAAATGTGGTGTCTTCTTTTTCTGGAAGACCATATTTCTCTTTTGCATCTTTTATAGCTTTCATTAGAAACACCATGTTTCTTGTTACTACTCTTGCGTTTTGTAGACCTTCTTCATCTTTTTCAATTTGACCTTGTTCTCTACCAAAGCCATTATTCCAATATCGTCCAGAGGCAATCGGCATTTGATTGATCGTGAAGTATTTATTTAATTCATCAAATGTCGCGGTGGTTCCCGCACGTCTTGCTATAGCAAATGCCGCACCGACTTTAAATCGTTTATCAAAATGAGAACTATAGAACAATCTATCTAATAAAGAAATAATTGAACCATTCGCCGAACCATAATAGACCGGAGAAACAATTACTAAACCATCAGAATCTTCAAACCTTTTAGCTAAATCATTCACATCATCTTTAAAAACACATTGACCATGTTCATAACAATAATTACACGCCATACAGCCTCTAATAGCTTTAGATCCTATTTGATACTGATCAACTTCTACGCCCTCTTTATTAAAGATGTTATTCATCTCATTAATTAATCTAGATGAATTACCATTAAGAAGAGGACTACCATTAATAATTAATACTTTCATCAGTCTTTTCCTCCACTAACTAGTATGATTTTACAAGAAATTGGCTTTAAACAAAACACACTAAAAATTATTTTTATTAACTCACTTACTCTTTCTTCCGGATCTTTATAGAATGAAGAAAAATTTTTGGAATACTGCATATAAAATGACAAAAAAATATGGAGAAAGATATTGTTGAATATGCAGAAAAAAATATTGCAAATCACTCCGACCAAATATTACAAATCACTCCGACGAAAGATTGCGAATTAATCCAGTGCACATTGTTTTTTATTGCTATGTACTGCACTGAGCAGGACATATCAAATTAGCACAAATCTCCTTTATTTTGTTATATAAAGAAGATTACTTATATCTAGGATTAGATTTAATAATTAGACTCATTAAGTCTTGAGTTCTATAAATTAAATCGCTGTTTACCACCATACGTTTATATATATAACATTTTTGGAAAACAACCACTTTTTAATTTTTTGGTTCAATTTCAAAAAGTAAAAAAGCCAAAAATTTAGTAGCACCTTGAAACAATTTTAAGCTTATCTTTAAAACATAAAGAACAGCTAAAAACACCCAAAATCCTCATCGTAGAAAATTATTTGTACTATTTCTTGTAATTGCACACTAAAAATTATAAAATAAGGTGCATATGAAAGATAACACAAACTATTCAAAACTTGAAAAGGTTTTTAAAACCAATGGTGGATATATCACTCGTGAAGATGTCGATAACGCTAATATATCATCATGGTTTCTTTCCGATTTTGTTAAAAGGAACAACCTCAATAAAATTGCTCCTGGCTTTTATGCTAATGATAAATACATTGTTGATTATTATTACATCATTCAAAGAAGGTATCCTAAATATATCTTTTCAGGGCTATGCGCTCTTTATCTACTTGGGCTTACTGATAAAATACCAACCGACATCGAAGTAAGTGCCCCACAAAATTACCATCCTTCTAGGAGCAAAATCGATTTCCTTATTGTTCATAAACTATCAAACAAAAATGTTTATGAACTAGGCATCAAAGAAGTCAAAACAATGTTTGGTAATATTGTTAAAACTTATGATGAAGAAAGAACAATATGCGATGTTATCAAATACCGTGATAAATATGGCGGGGAAACATTTATTAAGGCAATTAAGTTTTATGTTAGAAACA
>OCTW011559824.1_pt1 | contig 10022 bp, 9 predicted proteins | sample 1539671 | NCBI WGS metagenome assembly OCTW01 (sample SAMN02144230, study PRJEB22623) | gut metagenome | biome: sheep rumen | host: Ovis aries | place: New Zealand
AGGCGCTTCAAGGCGCGCGAGACCATGGACGTGTACGCGCCGCTCGCGGACAGGCTCGGCATCAGCTCCATCAAGTGGGAGCTTGAGGACCTCGCGTTCTTCTACCTCGAGCCGGACGAGTACGAGCGCATCGCGCGCATGGTGCAGGAGACGCGTGCCCAGCGCGAGCAGAACACGCACGAGGCCATCCGCGTGCTCGATGCGGAGCTGAAGCGCGTGGGCCTCTCCGGCTACCAGATCACGGGGCGCCCGAAGCACCTGTGGTCCATCTACCAGAAGATGACCCGCAAGAACAAGGAGTTCTCGGACATCTACGACCTCATAGCGCTGCGCGTGCTCGCGTGCTCCGTGGGGGACTGCTACTCCGCGCTCGGCGCGGTGCACACACTGTGGCACCCACTGCCCGGCCGCTTCAAGGACTACATCGCGATGCCGAAGCCCAACGGCTACCAGTCGCTGCACACGACGGTCATTGGCGCGGACGCCCGCCCGATCGAGATCCAGATCCGCACGTTCGAGATGCACGACCGCGCGGAGTACGGCATCGCCGCCCACTGGCTGTACAAGAAGGCCGGCAACTCCGAGGGTGCCATGTCGAGCTCCGACAAGGACATCGACACGCAGATCAACTGGATCCGCCGCAGCCTGGACTGGGCGACTGACGACGAGATGGGCGACGCGACCGAGTACCTGAACAACCTGAGGGTCGACCTGTTCGAGGACGAGATCTTCGTGTTCACGCCCAAGGGCGACGTCATGAGCCTCAGGCGCGACTCCACGCCGCTCGACTTCGCGTACGCCGTGCACACGGAGGTGGGCAACCACTGCGTCGGCGCGAAGGTGAACGGGTCCGTGGTCCCGCTGACGTACCACCTGGAGAGCGGCGACCGCATCGAGGTCCTGACGAACAAGAACTCGAAGCCGAGCCGCGACTGGCTGAACATCGTGGCCACGCCGTCCGCGAAGGCGAAGATTCGCAAGTACTTCACCACGGCCACGAAGACCGACGACGCGGAGCAGGGCAGGAGCGACGTCGCGCACGAGCTTCGCAAGCGCGGCCTTGGCATCAACACGCCCCGCACGGTGAAGGCCATAGACGAGGTCGTGCGCCAGCTGGACTACGTGCGCGTGGACGACCTGTTCGCGGCTGTCGGCAACAACAAGGTGTCGTCCAAGCAGATCGCGAACCGCATCGAGGCCGCGCTCGGCAAGGACAGCGCAGAGAAGCAGACCGAGCGGCAGAAGGATGCCGCGAAGCAGCAGGCGATCGAGGAGGACAAGCCGCTCGCCCCGCTTGCCGGCAACCAGCGCGCGCTCGCGAAGCGCCGCCAGGGCAACAACTGCGGCGTGGTGGTGAAGGGCGACCCGGACCTGCTGGTCCACCTCGCGCACTGCTGCAACCCCGTCGCGGGCGACGACATCGTCGGCTTCGTGACGCGTGGCAGGGGGGTGTCCGTGCACCGCGCGACCTGCCCCAACGTGAAGGGGCTCATGCAGCACCCCGAGCGCATGATCGACGTGGAGTGGGACACGACGGGCGCCACGGAGTTCCAGGTGGAGATCGTGGTCGAGGCCACGGACCGCATGGGTCTCCTGAAGGACGTCACCATCGCAATCGGCGACTCCGGCGGCAACATCCTCTCGGCGGCGACGCAGACGGCGAAGTCCGGCGCCGCGCGCCTGAGGTTCCTGATAGCGATATCCGACGCATCGCGCCTGGCGCCGCTTCTGGCGACGGTCGGCCGCGTGCCGTCGGTGTACAGCGCCCGCCGCATACTTCCGGGCGAGGGCGCCAACCAGATGAAGAGGAGGGTCTGATGGCCTGCGGAGAAGAGCACGACCACTGCTGTGGAAACCACGACCACCAGAAGGACGGTGGCTGCTGCGGCGGCCACGACCACGAGCACGACGGAGGCTGCTGCGGTGGTCACGACGACGGCTGCTGTTGCGGCGGGGGCTGCTGCGGTGCGGATGACCGCGACCAGATTGCCATGTTCGTCGTGGGCCCCATCGAGACCAACTGCTACGCGTACGTTTCGCAGGGGGAGTGCCTCGTGGTCGATCCGGGCAACTCCGGCCAGGCGATAGCGGAGCACCTTCCGCCCGACGTGACGGTCCGCTACATCGTCGCGACCCACGGCCACGGCGACCACGTGGGCGGCGTCAAGGCGCTGAGGGAGGCCACGGGCGCAAAGTACGCGATTTCTGCCCTCGACGCGGAGCTCGCGAAGCACGCGGGCGAGAAGAGCGAGCTTGGCCGCTCGTATGACGACAACGCCCCCGACCCCGACCTCACGCTGGCGGAAGGGGACGTCCTCAAGGTCGGGACCGCGGAGTTCAGGGTGCTGGAGGCACCGGGCCACACGCCGGGAGGCATAGTCCTTCTCGGCAGCGGATCTGCGGAGCACGTCTGCTTCGTGGGAGACACGCTGTTCAAGGGTTCGTGTGGAAGGACCGACCTTGCGGGCGGCAGCCAAGAGACCATGCAGAAGACGCTTGCGCGCCTAAAGCGGGAGATTCCCGCCCACACGAACGTGTTCTGCGGCCATGGCGACCCGACGACCATGGAGGACGAGCTTGCGCAGAACCCGTACCTTCGCTAATTGTGACGGCGGCCTCGCGAAAGCTCTGGTATAGTCTTTCACGCAGGCCGCTTGATTGCCCGAGTGGCGGAATTGGCAGACGCGGCAGACTCAAAATCTGCTACTGGCAACAGCGTGTGGGTTCGAGTCCCACCTCGGGCACCATCTTTTACCTGTACTGGTAGATGTCGTGGTATTGTGAAGTGGCTGTTTTGGACAGGTTCTTCTTGTCCGCAGTGGGGCGATGAGGTATTGTTACCCCTGTGTGTTGCAAAGCGGGGCTTTGGCCCCCACCTACACGGCGCCTCGTGGCTGCTGTCTGGTCAGACAAAGATTCTTAACCGCCTGCGGGCGGACGTTGTCTCCTGGACGCATGTCATGCGCCAGGAGTTTTTTTGTTGCGGCGGAGACGTCGCAGATGAAGGGAAGGTGTCAAAGATAGCCAAGAACCAGGGTCCTCGCATCAATGACGAGATCACCGCACGTACTTGCCGTCTGATTGGCGTCGATGGCTCCCAGCTTGGACTGTTCGGCATTCGCGACGCACAGCGCATCGCCGACGAGCAGAACCTCGACCTCGTGGAGATCGCTCCGAACGCGGAGCCTCCGGTATGCAAGGTCATGGACTATCGCAAGTTCAAGTACGAACAGGACCGCAAGGCCAAGGCCGCACGCAAGAAGCAGGTCAAGGTCGAGGTCAAGGAAATGAAGTTCAGGCCCAAGATTGACGTGGGCGACTATACGACCAAGAAGAACCACGTCATGCGCTTCCTGAAGAAGGGCGCTCGCGTCAAGGTCACGATCATGTTCCGTGGCCGCGAGATGGCTCACCCGGAGCAGGGCCTCAACGTCCTGAATAGGCTTGCAGACGACCTGAAGCCGTACGCGACGGTCGAGCAGAAGCCTAAGATGGAAGGTCGTAACATGCACATGCTCGTCGCCCCGATCAAGGGCGCCTTCGACGAGAAGGACCTCGAGGACGACAGCGAGAGCGAGAAGGAGAACTAGCATGCCCAAGATGAAGACTCACAAGGGTTCGGCAAAGCGTTTCCGCCGCACCGGCACCGGCAAGATCATGCGTGCCAAGGCTTTCAAGAGCCACATCCTGACCAAGAAGTCCCAGAAGCGCATCCGCGGCTTCCGCAAGGAGGCGGAGCTTGCTCCGGCCGACGTGAAGGTCGTTTCCCAGCGCATGGGTTCCAAGAACTAACGAGGCGCGCACGCGTCATTTGATTGCATTTTCAAGGAGTTGATTAGATATGGCACGAGTCAAGCGCGCAGTCGCCGGCCGTAAGAAGCGTCAGACCCTGGTGGAGCGCACCAAGGGCTACTACGGAACTTCCTCCCGCACCTTCCGCGGCATGAAGGAGCAGTCGCAGCACAGTGGCCAGTACGCCTACCGCGACCGTCGTAACAAGAAGCGCGACATCCGCGCCCTGTGGATTCAGCGCATCAACGCTGCCGCCCGCATGAACGACCTCTCCTACAGCAAGTTCATGCACGGCCTGAAGCTCGCGGGTGTCGAGCTCGACCGCAAGGTCCTCGCTCAGATCGCCTACGAGGACGAGGCTGCGTTCGCAGACCTCGCAGAGGTCGCGAAGAAGGCCCTCGCCGAGTAGCTTTCTCGCTCAGAGTGTGATGGGGTCCCGCGGAGAAGTCCGCGGGACCCTTTTCTTGTGCGTATACCGTGGCGCCTATGACCGCAGCGTCTGGTGGCGGCTCATGCGGCCTGCGTGTGGTGGCGACCGATTGACCTATGCGCTCTGCTCCGGCGAGGCGTCAGCTGGCGTGACGCCGTCCTGCTCATCCTCATGCGGTTGGTTGCGAAGGTCGTCTTGCTGCTCCTCGCGCCGGACGCGCTCGATGGCATCCGAGAGCTCCTCGGGCCCCTCGAGGGCTTCTTCGAGCGCCGAGAGGTCGCCCTTCTCGCCCAGCGCCCCATAGAGCTCCCTCACCATGTCGAGCGTGGCTTGGCCGCCGTCGTCAAAGCCCTCCTCGTACATGGTCCTCAGGACGCCCTCGAGGGGGTTATGAAGGCTGCTCTCGAGGCGGAGGGCATCCAGGGCAAACCCTGGGTCGCTTGGCGGCAGAAACGGGTCTGTGGGGTCGCACGGGGACTCGTCCTTCGAATCGTCCGGATTCCCGCCGCCGGTACAGGTGCGCGATGTGGCGCCATCGGGCGCTCCGTCCTCGCGGAACAGGTTGCGCGCCACCTCCTGGCGAAGCTGGTGGCGCAGGAATGCCGAGAAGAGCCTCTCGTCGTGGCCGAGGACCTCCCGGACAAGATCGTGCTGCGCGGATGCTGCCATGCCTTGCTCCCTCCGTCGTGGCTGATGGTGGGAACAGGCTAGGACATGGGCCTCGCAGTAGGCTTTACTTGGGTTGCAGTTGCCTTTCGCGGCGCGTCATGTCTTGAATAACGCGAGGTAGGAGGCTTGCTAGTGGTGCCTGTGAAGGCGCTTGGCCTGGCGCTCCTCGAACTTCTCCTCTTCTTCTACAAACTCGGGGTCCTGGGGGGACACGAGCTCGTCGTCGCCGGTCTTGGGATCGGTGTGGTGGAGGAGCACCGGCCTGAAGAGGTGAAGCTTGCCCGCGATGAGCGCGGAGACGATGAGGAGCGCCGCGAAGATCGCGATGCGGGGCATGACGGAGACCTGGGTCATGAGGAAGGTCCCGAGGCAGAGAAGGGCCGTCCACGCGTACATGATGAGGACCGCCTGGCGCTGGTTGAAGCCCTCTGCGATGAGGCGGTGGTGGATGTGGCCGCGGTCCGCCTGGCCGATGCTGACATGGGCGCGCTTGCGGCGAACGATGGCCGAGAACGTGTCGATGATGGGGATGCCCGCGATCACGAGCGGGACGATGATGGTGGTGAGGCCGGCGACGCGCGTGACGGAGAGCATCGACACGATGCCGAGCGTGTAGCCGAGCAGGAGCGATCCGGAATCCCCGAGGAATATGCTCGCCGGGTTGAAGTTGTAGCGCAGGAAGCCGAGCGTGGCTCCGGAGAGCGCGATGGCAAGCGCCGCGGCGTCCGTCCTGCCGGACATGACGGAGAGTATGAACATCGTGAAGCTCGCGATGCAGGCGAGGCCGGAGGCGAGCCCGTCGAGCCCGTCGATGAGGTTGAAGATGTTCACGTACGCGACGAGGTAGACGATGGTGATGGGGTAGGTCCAGATGCCAAGGTAGAACGCGCCCTCCGTCGCGGGGTTCACGATGACGCCGATGACGACGCCGGCCGCGACGGCGAAAAGCGATGCGACGACCTGTCCGAGGAGCTTTTGCAGGGGCTTGAGCTGGAACACGTCGTCCAGGACGCCCGTGAGGAATATGGCGGCAAACCCGCAGACAAGAAGCTTGTAGTTGACGTTCTGGAGGAAGGGTGCCGGCATGAGCACCATGGGCCAGCCGAGGAACTTGGTGCCGAGGTACTGCACGACGAGCGCCGCGATGATGCCGGTGAAGACGGCGATTCCGCCCATGCGCGGAATGGGGCGCGTGTTGATCCTGCGCTTGTCCGGATAGTCGACGGCGCCGAGCCTCCAGGCGATGCGCCGCGCGAGCGGGGTCGTGACCAGCGCCGCAAGCAGCGCCGCGACGAAGAGGCAGAGGTATGGCAGCCAAGGCCGATACATGCACCCTCCTCCCGCTTAGGCATCGCCAGAAACAACAGCTAACATGGCAATGATACAGGATGTGCCCGCACGGCGGGCTCGCGGCCCCCAAATATGAAAACAGGCCTCCCGAAAGCGGTAGGCCACACTTCCTAATGTTGGCAGGATGAGGCTTCAAGTCAAGACTGTTTTTTCGGCAGCGGTCCCGTATAGTCATAGGTGTCGTTCCCCTGCGGACACAATTGGGTGAACCGACAAGCGTTTTGAGGGAGCCCACATATCGTTCCCAGTACAGGCATCCTCCGTTGCTGAGGAAGCTGGAACAGACGACGAGGGCACCCACCTGAGAGAGGTGGGTTCATTTCGCAACCGCAGGGGGCGACTTTTTCTTGCCGAGAATGTGACGAGAAAAACGTTCGAGATTTAGGGTTGACACAGACTTGGGTTCTTGCAACAATACTTCTCGCGCGAATTGCTCTGGGGATGTAGCTCAGCTGGGAGAGCGCTGCCTTCGCAAGGCAGAGGCCGAGGGTTCGAATCCCTTCATCTCCACCATTTGGAACCAGTGCCCGGATGCATTGCATCCGGGCTTTTTTGTATGCGAGGACTGGATGGAAATCGGCTTTGGCATGTACGACGGCTGCGAGCTGTGTCCGAGGAGGTGCCACGCGCGCAGGTCTTCCGGACGCACCGGCCTCTGCGGCGCGACGGCCACGCTGAGGGTCGCGAGGAGCGCGCTCCACTTCTGGGAGGAGCCGCCCATATCGGGGGAGTCCGGATCCGGCGCGATCTTCTTTACGGGATGCCCGCTGAGGTGCGTGTTCTGCCAGAACCACGAGATATCGCAGGAGGGCTTCGGTCTTGAGGTCACAACCGCGCGCCTTGCCCAGATGATGCTCGAGCTGAAGGACCAGGGCGCGAACAACATAAACCTCGTGACGCCAATGCACTTTGCCCCGCACGTGAGGAAAGCGGTGCTCGAGGCTAAGGCCCATGGCATGGACCTGCCGATTGTATGCAACACCTCGGGCTACGAGAACGCGGAGGTCGTGGAGGCCATGTCCGACGTTGTCGACATATGGCTCACGGACTTCAAGTACGCGTCGGGCCTCGTGTCCGGGTCGCTCTCCGCGGTGCCGGACTACCCACAGAGGGCACAGGAGGCGCTCCTTAAGATGCTCGCCGCCGTGAGGGCGGCAGGCGGTCGCAGCGAGGACGCGCACGGCATCATGCGGCGGGGCATCATCGTGAGGCACCTGGTGCTGCCGGGGCACGTGCAGGACTCGCTTGCAGTGCTGGACCGCGTGTGGGAGCTGTGCGGCAACGACGTGGACCTCTCGGTCATGAACCAGTACACGCCGAACGAGGGGTGCAGGCTGGCCGGGGGAGACCTGGCGCGCGCCGTGACGGACGAGGAGTACGAGGCCGTGCTCGACCATGCGGACGATCTTGGGTTCGAGCGCATGTGGTGGCAGCAGGGCGGCACGGTGTCCGAGAGCTTCGTGCCCGCGTTCGACGCGACGGGCGTCGAGGGGCCGGAGCTCGACTGCGGCGACGGGAGCGCGCCCGAGGGACGCGCCTAGCGGGCGAGAAGGACAGGGCGGCCGCCCGGGGGCGGCCCGTGAGCGAGGAGCAGACATGGCTGCAGAGAACGGCGGACTGAGCGACGACGAGCGCAGGGAGCTCGAGGAGCTGCGAGCCGAGAAGGCGCGTCGCGAGGAGGCGCAGCAGGCCCAGCGCGAGCGCGCGGAGCTCAAGAGGCTGAAGGCGGAGCGGGAGCGCACGCGCGAGGAGGCCGAGAAGGACCGGAAGGCGCGGGAGCTTCGCGAGAGGAACGCGAAGCTCATGGAGCCCGACGACGACCTGAGGATGCCGACGGGACAGAAGGTGGTCCTTCTCGCCCTGGCGGTCCTCGCGGTCGCGATCGTGCTGGTGATGACGCTGGGCCACTAACGAGCGGGCCCGTTTGCCTTGTGAGTGGTACCCTTCTGTCGTTGGACTATGTCATGGGACAACCAAGACGGAGGAGACCGCAATGGCACTGACGGACGCGACCAAGCCGACAGACGTGGCGCTTAACACCGACCTGTACGAGCTGACGATGGCGCAGGGGTTCTGGGAGTCGGGACTCGCGGACGCCGAGGGGTGCTTCAACGTGTTCTTCCGCGACGCGCCGTTTGGCGGCGGCTACGCGGTGGCGTGCGGCATGGGGCAGATCGCGGACCTCGTGGAGAACTTCGTGTTCGAGGACGACGCGATCGAGTACCTCGCCGGGGTGCAGGCTCCGGGAGGAGGCCCCATGTTCAAGGAGGGTTTCCTGAGGTACCTGCGAGACTTCCGCATGAGGGTCTCCGTGTGGGCTGTTCCCGAGGGCGAGCTCGTGTTCCCGCGCGAGCCCATGGTGAGGGTCGAGGGCCCGCTGATCGACTGCCAGCTGCTCGAGACCGCGCTTCTGAACCTCGTGAACTTCCAGACGCTCGTCGCGACGAAGACGGCGCGCGTGGTGCACGCGGCGGAGGGGCACCCCGTGTCAGACTTTGGCCTGCGCCGCGCGCAGGGGCCGGACGGAGGCCTCGCCGTGGCGCGTGCCTCGTACATCGGCGGCGCCAGCTCCACCTCGAACGTGCTTGCCGGCAAGATCTACGGCATCCCCGTCTTCGGCACGCATGCCCACTCGTGGGTGATGGCATTCCCGACCGAGCTCGACGCGTTCCGCGCGTTTGCGAAGACGAGCCCGAAGAACTGCGTGCTGCTGCTCGACACCTACGACGTGCGCCAGGGCATCAAGAACGCGATCACCGTCGCGAAGGAGATGGAGCAGGCCGGCGAGCGCCTGGCCGCCATCCGCATAGACTCCGGTGACCTCGCGAAGCTCTCGAAGGAGACGCGCGCCGCGTTTGACGAGGCGGACCTGGACTACGTGAAGATCTCCGTTTCGAACGACCTGGACGAGTACACCATCCAGTCGCTGTTTGCGCAGGGTGCGCCCATCGACTCGTTTGGCGTGGGCACGAAGCTCGCGACGTGCGACCCGCAGCCGTCGCTCGGCGGCGTGTACAAGCTCTCGGCCACGAGGGCGACGCCTACCGATCCGTGGGACCCCGTCATCAAGCTGAGCGAGATGGCGTACAAGCGCACGATCCCCGGCGTCCAGCACATCCGCCGCTACTACGACGAGGCCGGCTGCCCCATGGGCGACATGATCGTCGACGACTCCGTGAAGGGCGACGACGACGCGACCATCGTGGACGTGCTGGACGAGCTCACGACGTACGACGTGAGCGGCGGCACCCCCCGCGAGCTGATGGAGCAGCTGGTGGAGAAGGGCGCGCGCACCAAGGACCCGGACACCATCGAGCAGGCGAAGGCCCGCTGCCGCGAGGCGCTCATGCACCTGGACCCGTCCGTGAGGCGCTTCCTCAACCCGCAGATTTACCCCGTGGGACTCGAGCGCGGGCTCGCAAAGCTCCGGAGCGACCTTGCCCGGGCCGAGCTCAGGGATTCGGGCCGGAGGTAGCGTCCTTCTCGCCCGGCGAAAATCGTTGCATGCACGTTGCCTTTATTGGAGTGCCGCACACGGGTGCGGCACTCTGCTAGACTATCCACAAAATGTGTCTCAACCCAAAGGAGAAGGAGCCAGTATGCCGGAGACCATAGAGGAGCTTGTCAAGCAGGCGATCGCCGCGGCGCAGTCCGCAGGCGACCTGCCGGAGTTCGAGGTGAAGGAGCTCGGCGTCGAGCGTCCCGCCGACACGACCAACGGCGACTGGAGCACCACCGTCGCGATGCGCTCCGCACGCCTTGCCCACATGGCCCCCGCAAA
>OCTW011553170.1_pt1 | contig 10019 bp, 5 predicted proteins | sample 1539671 | NCBI WGS metagenome assembly OCTW01 (sample SAMN02144230, study PRJEB22623) | gut metagenome | biome: sheep rumen | host: Ovis aries | place: New Zealand
TGCCGAACCGGCAGATGAACAGAGCGAAGCCCTGACACTCGCTGTGATGAACCTGCCGGTAAAGCTGAGGGAAGCCGCACTGCTGTGCTGGCTTCAGGGTATGACGTATGAGGAGGCTGCGGCCGCGTTGGGGATTACCCATCAGGCAGTCAGCAGCCGGTTGAACCGTGCAAGAAAAAAGCTGCGCCATGCTTTGGAAGGAAGTGATGATCATGACCCTGCATGAAGAACAGGAGAAAATCCAGTCGGCGATGAAGACCGCGCTTTCGGGTCTGCAGGAAGATCCATGGCTCACGCAGCGGGTTCTTGCGAATGCGAAAGGAGAAGAACCTGTGAGAAAAAAAGTATCTGCCACCCTAATTCTGGCCATTGTCCTGGGACTTGCCATCATTGGAACCGCCTATGCCATGTTTTCCTCCCAGGTTGCCGACTTCTTCGGCCGGTACTGGAATCAGGAACTTGGAGCAAGTCTGCAGCAAGGCAAGATTGCGCAGATCGGCGAGTCTGTCACCGTTGGCGATGTGGTGTTTACCTTGGATGAGATCGTATACAAGGATCGCGCGCTGTATGGTGTCGGCACGGCGCGGCCGGTCCATCCCCAGGATGTGCTCGTGCCGAATGATTTCGCCTATGATCCCGAGTATTTCGCCATGAACGAGGCGGCGCAGGTCTTTGCGGCAAAAGCACAGGCAACCGGCGGCAGAATGCTGACCATCAACGCCACGCCTCTGGAGGTCGGGATTGATGAAGGAACCATGCTGCGGGTTGGAACCTGCGGATACTATGACGTGGCGAATGAGGATGGCTCTCTCACGTTCTCCTTCGAAGCAGATGATGGATTTGCGATCAACGAGGGAACGAGCTATCAGATTCAGATGGAGAGCTATGTGGAACAGCTCGATGCTGAAGGCCGGATCGTGGAAGGCTCCATGTCACAAGTGAAATGGACCGTGGCTTGTGTTCCGGTCGTGATGAATACGGATGCCGGCACGCAGCCTTCACCCACTTCAGGAACCGTCACGATCGAGCAGGAGGGATACGAACTGAATGTTCCTGCCGCGTATCAGGAATCCGGGGCCATGCCGATCTACCATGCCGTGGAAACGGACTTCACTGCGAGCGTTGATCCGGTATGGTTCAACCAAACCGGTATTGTCTCCGGTGAAGGCACGGATGAGATCCGCTTCGCCGATCACGCCATCCTGAACCTGAGTCCGGAAGCTCTGTTCTACTATGAATTCACGGACGACAACTACACGGAAGCACCCTCCAACGTGATTGTCGAACGGGCCTGGGTGCGGGACTGGGAAGGGCATCGGGGAGAATTCAGCCTGGAGAAAACGGAGCTGACCGGCATCACCCTGGCGGAGGCACAGACCGCGGCCGAGGACATGATGGCGCGGTTGGGCATCACCGGCAATGAGTACGTCTGCACCGAGGCGCTGGACCTGAGCTGGGAGCGGATCCAGGCCATGGGCGCCATCTGGGAGCAGGCCATTGCGGACGGTGAACTGCTGGTGGATGATGATTATCAGCCCTACGATTACAGCGCGATCCCAACCAGCGAGGAGGGCTACTTCCTGCGCTATACTCCGACTGGCGTCGACACCACCGAATCCGGCAGCCGGTATGAGGTCATCGTCTATGTCAACAGCAGGGGCATCGTGTATGCCAGCATCAGGAACCCGTTCAGCCGGGGCGAGCTGGTTGATGTTCCTGAGCGGCTGATCGCCCCTGACGATGCTGTGATCCACCTAGCGGAGGAACTGAGCCGGTCGCTTTCCTGGAACAGTCGGGTGATCAAATCCGTGCGGCAGGTATCCCTGACTTATGAGGCCGTACGTGCTGACAACAAGGCTGATGGCATGGTGTTCGCACCGGTGTGGATGATCCTCTATCAGGATGAACAGGCTGAGCGTCATGGATATACCAACTATGCGCTCATCAACGCCATGGATGGTACGTTGATCGACGCTTCGTTCCGCTGAGCTGAACAGGCTGATCCTCTGAAAAGCGGGGTGTGCTCCTGTGTAGCGCATCCCGTTTTCGCTGTTGCTTATATCCGCCTGTATGACACTCCGCCAGAAGTTTTTCTTGTCATCGACAGAAGGCCCTCCTCCCGTCGTCGATCATGGTGAAAAGAGGTGATCACCCGATGGAAGCTGTCAGGGATCCGGACAGCAGACGCAGGGAATCCATCGAGCGCGCGGCGGCCGGGCATCAGGCTGCCCTGCTGCGGCTTTGCGATAACAGGGCGAAGACGGAAGGCAATCGGCTGCCGAAGCGTTCGCCGGAGAAGGAGAAGGCCATGGAGGAGGCGCTGCGTCATTTTCGGATGCTTCCATGAAAAGCAGCATTACAAGCACCACAACAACACAGCTCCCGCAGGGCACACGTCCTGCGGGAGCTGTTCCATATTGGCAATCCTTCAAGTACTGCGTGATGAAATCATTGCTTCGTCACCATAGGGATCCATATCGCCCAGCCAGTCTTCCGGCGCCGCCGTGTCCGTGATGCTTCCCGGAACCGGCGGCAGCAGATCTCACAGCTCCGCATGGCCGCAAGGCTGACAGGCGCAGGCCACGAGGCCGGTGCCGTCTTTCCCGCCCGGCTCACTGCGCCGCCGTGAAGGTGTGCCGTCCGGCGGGAACAGTGCGGCTTGTGCCGTCCGGCAGGCAGATCCGCGCCGTGCAGTTGGCGGGGACGGTGAAGGTATAAACGGTTTTGCCGCCGCTCCGCTTCCAGCCGCTTTCCACCCGGCCGAAAACGCTGCTGTATTCCACGCCTGCGTGGTCAAAGTGTCCGCCGGGCCGCGGCGCGATGACAAAGTGGTTCTCCCCGTCTACCTGCACACCGCACATCACCCGGAACACCCACTCCAGCACCGCACCCTTGGAATAATGATCCAACGAAGCAATGCCGCCCTGGGCCCGGGTGCCCTCCCAGCTCTCCCACACGGTGGTGGCCCCTGCCTTGGGCATGAACAGCCAGCCGGGCATTTCCTCGTTTTCCAGCATCCGATAGGCTGTCTCCAGATCGATCTTGTCCAGTACGTCCAGGATCAGCGGTGTGGACAGGAAGCCGGTGCCCACCCGGCAGCCATAGTTTTTCACGGCCTGCAGCAGACGCTGCCTGGCAAATTCCGTTTGCTTTTCGTTCAGCAGGTTCATATACAGCGGACGAACCAGCACGGCCTGGCGATCCGTGTCCAGGGAGAAATCCGGCTTTTCCACCAGCTCCTGATAGGCTTTTTTGCAGCCGGATGCATACCCGCGGTACAGCGCCGCGTCCTCCACCTTCCCCAGATGCTCCGCGATCTCCGCCATCAGGCCCATCACATAGGCGGTGTATGCAGTGGAGACCTCGGGGTGCGGCGCTGCCATATCCGTCCATTTGCTGGGGTGCACTTCCGCGGGCTCGGCCCATTCGCCGTAGCTCTGGCCCGCATTGACAGCATACTTTCGGTTCTCGCCATGAAGCCCCAGAGGCTTTGCCAGCAGACCGGTCTTGCCGCAGCGCTTCATCATGAACTGCGCGTACCGCTTCATGCCGGGCCAGTATTGCGTCAGGATGCGCTCGTCCCCGTACTGCTTCCAGAAGCGGTACGGGATGATCACGCCCGCGTCCGCCCAGCCCACGGAGCCGTTCATGGTGTTCATGTAGAAATCCACGCCGCCCGCCGGAGCGATCTGGGGCAGGCAGCCGTCCTTCCGCTGCCAGTCGTACATGTCGTTCAGGAACTTTCTGGAGAAGGAGGCGTAATCGAAGAGATACGCCGCCGTGCCGAAGAAGATCTGGGCGTCCCCGGTCCAGCCGTGGCGCTCCCGGGTGGGGCAGTCCGTGGGCAGATCGGCAGAGTTGTTCTTCGTGCTCCAGCGGGTGCATGAGACGAAGCGGTTCAAAAGGTCATTGGAGCTGTCGAATGCCAGCGTGTCCTCCATGTCCGAATAGACGGCAATGGCTTCAAAGTCCCCGGGCTTCACCTCGAGATCGCCGTCCACCTGCACATACCGGAAGCCGAAGATGCAGAAGCGGGGCTTGTATTCGTTGAGGCCCTCCCGGCAGGTGTATTCGATGCGCTGCAGCGGGGTGGTGATCCTCTTGCTGCTGCACTGAATGTTCCGCAGTGTCAATTCGCCCCGGCTGTCCAGCATTTCCCCGTGGGTGAGCGTGATCTTCTGCCCCTGCCTCGCCCGCACCCGGAAGGACACGTACCCTGCGATGTTCTGGCCGAAATCCAGCAGGGTTTTCCCGGCAGGGGTGCGGATCAGCTTCGGCGTGAACCGCTCGTGCTCCCGGACGGGCACATTGTCCGAGGCGGAGGGCGTGACGGCGCGGGAGGTGCGCTTCGCCTTCCCGTTATAGCCGGGCTGCCGGGCGGCGTCCACGATCTCGCCGTCCTTGTTGTCCGCAAAGCGGATCGGCCCGTCCTGGCTCCAGTCCCAGGAGGCGTCCGAGCAGATGACCTGCCGCGCCCCGTCCTCGCCGGTGATCTCCAGTTGGCACAGCAGGGCGGTCTCCGTGCCGTACTGGTTTTTGAGGCCCCAGGCCCCCGTGCTGCCCCGGTACCAGCCGTCCGCCAGCTGCACGGTCAGCACGTTTTCGCCCTCCGTCAGCAGATCCGTCACGTCATAGGTCTGGTACTGGATGCGCTTTTTGTAATCGGTGATGCCCGGAGCCAGAATGAAATCGCCTGCCCGGTGACCGTTCAGTTCGGCTTCATACAGTCCGCAGGCGGTGATGTACAGCCTTGCGCTTCTCACGCTCCGGACGGAAAAGATCTTCCGGAAGCAGTCCACGGGATAGCGCCGCTTTTTGTCCACGCGGTAATCACCGGTGATCCAGGCCGCCTCCCAGCGGCTGATGCCCATCTCGAAGAACGCGGGCTCGCTCCATTCCCCGGGCACATCGTTTTCATCCCACAGGCGCACCCTCCAGGTCACCCACTCCCGGTCGGAGAGCGCCGCGGGATAATCCGCGTGCATGGAGGAGGAGAGCACCTTGCCGCTGTCCCACTGATCGCAGACGATCTGATACGCGCTCTGGCGGACGCCGCCCTCGCAGTTCCAGAAGAGGCGGGGGTGCTGCAGGTCAATGCCCAGGGGATTGACCAGATACTCCGTTCTCAATCGGATGGCTTTCATTCGGCTGCCCTCCTGGCCCTGATCTCTTCCTGCTCCCTGGCGATGTTCTTCTCCACATTGATGAACCACAGGATCACCGCCAGGATGATGCCGGTGAACACCTCCAGTCCCACAAAGGCGAAGGAGATCACCCAGTTGACGGAGTCAGGCTGCTGCAGGGCGACGGTGAGCACACCGTCCGCCGCGGGCTTCAGACTCTCCAGCGCCACCTGGGCGGTCTGCCCATTGGCCGCCAGCCAGGAGGAGGCCTCCGCCACGCTGCCGGCCGTGATGGGCGCCGCATAGCCGGCCGCAGCCAGCATCCAGTTGAACACGCCGGTCATGATGCCCACCATGGCCACTGCGATGATGTTGTAGATGGACATGGCCGCGCCGTCCATGCGGACATTCTTTCTCCACTCCAGATGATCCAGGCAGTCCGCGAACAGCGCCATGAACACATAGGCGCAGGGCAGGCCGCCGATGTTCTTGATGAACTGGCCCGCCAGCACAATCACCAGGCTGGTCGGGAACAGCCAGCAGATCAGGCTGCCCAGGGCGTAGAGCAGGAAGCCCACCATGGTCACGTTCCGCTTGCCGAACTTCTTCGCCAGGGGCCAGACAGCGAAGATGCCGATGCCCATGGGCACGCCGCCGATGACGGAGACCAGCATCTGGGTGATGCCGTCGTTGTAGGTGCCCAGCACATAGTTGCAGTAGTACACCAGGCCGAGGTTCTTGAGGGTGGTGCCGATGGTGTAGACCAGGAAGTACACATACATGAGCACCATGTATTTATCCGTGAAAAGGATTCTGATCTGCTGACCCAGGGAAAACCGGCTTTCCTCCTGCTTCTCCCCGGCGTTCTCCTCCGTCACCCGCTCCTTGGTGAAGAAGTACTCCAGCAGGGTCAGGGGCAGGGCGAGGATGGCCAGAACGGACATGAGGGTGATCCACTTGGACTTGTCCACGCCGATCATGGGCATGACCGCCATGGGGAAGACCAGGGCCACCAGGATGCCGCTCATCATGATGGTGGTGATCTGGTTGAAAACGGAGAGGCCGCCCCGGGAGGTGCCGTCCCGGGTGGACAGGGGCACCATCAGGTTGTGGCTCATGTTGAAGATGGTGTAGGCGAAGGAGTAGAACAGGTTGTAGCTGATCATCACCCAGACGGCCTTCACCGTGTCGCTGCCCTCCGGCACGGTGAAGAGCAGGATGGCGGTGATGGTCACCAGGGGCGCGCACAGCAGCAGCCAGGGCCTGGCCTTGCCCTCCTTCGTCCGCGTCCGGTCGATGATCTGGCCCATGAGGATGTTGGTGACGGCGTCGATCACCTTGGACACAATGGGAAAGATCGTCAGGAACATGCCGCCCCACAGGGGTGTCAGCTTCAGCACGTCGGTGTAGTAGACGTTCAGATAGGTGGCCAGCACCGCGTTGAGCAGCAGCGCGCCGGCGGGGCCCAGCAGATAGCCCAGCCATTTCTCTTTCCTGGTGACGGTGTCGGAGCGGACCAGACTTGCCGGCAGCTTCATTGCGCATTCTCCTCCTTTGGCAGCTTGGGGACTTTCACGGGTGACAGGAAGCATTTGATGCCCTTGATCAGGTGGCCGTTCGCCATTTCCATCATGCCGCACGCCACGTGCCAGGGCATGCTCTGCCCGGCGGACATGGACATGGAGCGCAGGGAATTGCTTTCCAGGATGCGCTTCAGGAACAGCGCGCCTTTCCTTGCGTTTTCCTTTTCCGGGCCGTCCGGCATTTTCTCCGTCTTTCTCATCTGCGATCTGGCCACGGACAGTACTGCGCTGAACAGAATGCGGCCCATGAAGGACTGCTGCAAATCGGTAAACCGGGATTCCATGGTGATCGGGAAGGACCCGGGAAGCGCAGGAACCATGCAGGTATCGGAATAGACGGCCTTGGTTTCTTCTTCTGTGACAATCGTAACCGTTGTGCTTTCTCCGGGGTTCAGATACACCTTGGCAAAGCCCTTCAGCTCGCCGTCCAGATACAGCTGGGCCACTTCACCGCCCCAGCGGCTGCCGGTATTGGTGATGGTTTGCGTCCAGGTGCTTCCATCCCTCTGCCATTCACTGTGCGCAAAGGTGGTATAGCTCAGCCCATGGCCGAAGGGATAGCGCACAGGAATGCCGTGCTTCCGATCATACCGATAGCCCACCTCTGTCCCCTCGGCATAGACTTCCTGCAGGGTTTTCCCGAAGGTTTCGTGGCCGGGCACATCTTCATAGCGGATGGGCCAGGTTTCCGCCAGCCTGCCGGAAGGATTCTTCTCGCCGAAGAGCAGCTGTGCTGTGGCTTCGCCGCCGTTCTGCCCCGGCAGGAACATATTCAGGATGGCGTTGACCCGGTCGTTGAAGGGCAGCTCCACCACGCCGCCGCCGAACAGCACCACGATCACCTTTTTGCCGGTGGCGATCATGGCGTCGATCAGCCTCAGCTGCTTTTCCGGCAGGCGCATGTTTTCCCGGTCGCAACCCTCGGATTCGTATTCATCGGTCAGGCCTGCAAAGACAAGGATGGTATCACACTCCGCCAAGGAATGATGGATGATATGCCGCTTTTCAAAGGCATCCCTGACCGTCGTCACCCGGGTCGGGTTGATCATGGAGCTTCCTGCGCCCTGATAGCGCATGGTTTCGTACAGCTCGCCGGCAATATGCAGCTTTTCCTTTCCTGTCAGGGGAAGCGCGCCGTCGTTCTTCATCAGCACGGCGCAGTCGGCGGCGATTTCCCCGGCCAGGTCGTGATGCGCCTGCCAATCCACGGGGGCTTGATCTGCGGGCTTTGCATACCGGTCAACCCATCGCAGAATGTTCCGGCAGGCGGTGTCCAGGTCAGCCATGGGCAGGGACCCGTCCTGCACTGCGTCCAGAATCCTCCGGCGGCAGATGGCGGTGTCGCCGGGCATTTCCAGGTCGAGCCCGGCTCTGAGCCCGGCCACACGCTCATGCACCGCGCCCCAGTCCGTCATCACCACGCCGTCAAAGCCCCATTCCCTGCGCAGCACATCGGTGAGCAGCCACTCATTTTCGGAGCAGTACACACCGTTGATCTGATTGTAGGCGCACATCAGCGTGGCGGGATGAGCGTGCTTCACAATGTATTCAAAGGGCTTCAGATACAGATTCCGGATGGTGTTCTCCGATGCGACCGAGTTGCCCATGAAGCGATAGTTCTCGCTGTTGTTCATGGCGAAGTGCTTCACGGAAACGCCCACACCCCGGCTCTGCACGCCCTCCACCATGGCCGCGCCCAGCACGCCCGCCAGATAGGGGTCTTCGGAAAAGTATTCAAAATTCCGCCCGCACAGGGGATTCCGCTTGATGTTCACCCCGGGGCCCAGCAGCGTGTGCACGCCGTAATGGCGGCACTCCTCCGCAATGGCCTCGCCCATCCGGCGGAGGTTCTCCGGGTTCCAGCCTGAGGCGGTGGTCACCGCCGTGGGGAACGCCGTGGCCGGCTCGCTGGCCGTGATCCCGTTGTCGCCGCCGGCCTTCTGCTTCCGCAGACCGTGGGGGCCGTCGGACATGCACAGGGACGGGACGCCCAGCCGCGGGATGGGGTTGGTGTACATGAAGTCCGTGCCCGAGACCAGAGCTGCCTTTTCTTCGACGGTCATCCGGCTGATCACCTGTTCAACGTTCATGAGGGCTTCCTCCTTGTCTGCAGGAACATTATAATCGCCCGGGCCTGATTGTGTATTGCAGATTTGTCGCAGATCGCCGAAATCTGTCACGGAAAACGGCTCCCGCCCGCCGGGGATGCAGGAGGGAGCCGGGAAGGAAAAACCTTATTCGTCCACCAGCACGATCACCGCGTTCTGGAGGAAGGAGGAGGGCACGGCGGAGCCGTACTCCGCAATCACGTCGTCGATGTTGGAAACCCAGGTCACGCCGGCGGCCTCGTCGGAGAGCTGCTGCAGGAGGAGCTCCCACTTGGGATCATCCCAGGCGAGGCCGGCCATGTCCGTGAGGGTCAGGCCGTTGTCCTTGTACACGATGGCGGGATCGTCCGGGTTCACCGCATAGGGCGCCTTGTTGGTGAAGGCGTCCACCACCTGCGCAGAGGCCTCCTTGCCGTCCACCCGGGCCCGGGGCATGGTGCCGGCCCAGTCCGCCCGGGACACATAGACGGTGATCTGGCCGTTTTCCACATCCGCGAAGCGGTTCACCGCGGCTGTCTTGTCCGTGGAACGGGCATGGCCCTCGCCGTAGGTCACGGTCCCGGCCACGATGTGATCCCGGCTGTCAATGACCTCGTGGGAGTTCTTCATCAGCTTGATCTGATAAGTGCCTTCCTCCAGCACCCAGCAGCCGCTGCCGCGGCTGTCATAGGAGGCCATGTCCTCCTCGGGAAAGGAGATGGTCAGGGTCTCGCTCTCCCCCGGCTGGAGCAGCTTCGTCTTGGCAAAGCCCGCCAGCACCACATGGGCCTTCTCGATGCCGCCCTTCGTATAGGGGGCAGTGTAGTAGACCTGGGCCACATCCTTACCGGCCGTGCTGCCAGTGTTGGTGACCTTCACCTGCAGGATGATGTTCCCGCCCCCGTCCACATAGTTCTCGATGGACTGGGTGAAGGACGTGTAGGAGAGGCCGTAGCCAAAGGGATACTGCACCGTGGCGGCATAGTCGATGTACCCGTCCTCCGCCGCGGTCTCGTAGTAGCGGTAGCCCACGTAGATGCCCTCGGCATACTCCACATAGTTCCGCTTCAGGTTGCCGTAGGTAAAGCTGCCCGCGTTGCAATAGGCGGGAGCGGTGGTGAGATCATAGGCGTAGATGTCGGTGAGCCGGCCGGAGGGGTTCACCGCGCCGGTGAGCATGCGGCCCACCGCGTTGAAGCCCACGGCGCCGGGGCTGCCCACCCAGA
>OCTW011357703.1_pt1 | contig 10013 bp, 14 predicted proteins | sample 1539671 | NCBI WGS metagenome assembly OCTW01 (sample SAMN02144230, study PRJEB22623) | gut metagenome | biome: sheep rumen | host: Ovis aries | place: New Zealand
CTCATCCGCTCTCGGGTCATCTACCGGTTTCCAGCCAATGACAGAACGCATTTCGTTAGTAGAAGCAATCTCATTACGAGTGAACTTGTCAGCGATCTCCGCAACCTGTTCAACAGGAACAAGCTTGAACGGATCTCTGAAGAACATGATGTCCTGACCTTGGGATCGAGCTGTCTTCGTAAGGAACTTGCGCTTGAATTCGTCAGTAATGGCAGAAAGAATTGGTTCAATCGTGCGGTTGTGGTAGTTCAGCATTGTTTTATCGTCTGCTGTTCCCTTGATGATTTCGTCCGTAATACCTAACTGGCCGTATAGCATACTCGTTAAATACTCGATCTGGTTCATCAAGTTGTTCTCAACAGAACGATTGAGCTGCTGGATCTTTTCAGTTCCATCAGTGTACGCAATGCCGTACTTAGAATTCGCCAATTGCTGTTCAATGTCTTTACGCCTTTTCTCAGCTTGCTGACGTCGTGATTCAGTTTTAACTACATAAGGAAGCTGAATAATAAGGTCCAACTTCCCAGATCCGCTTTGCTCGTCAACAACGTCCAAAATATTCAACTTCCGAATAAGTCTCTGGAGAGTTGAGTTTGGTTCGTTCATGACTGCATATAGCGGGTTTTCAATAATTGCTACTTGTCTCTTTAGCAGAACAAGGTCTTCATGCTTTCCATTCTTTTCGTTATAGACTCGTGCTTTGACTGCCTGTGGGTACCACTCTACGATCTTTGCCACTCTCATTGAGTGAATATCGAAAGATCCTTTACGTGGATCCACTGTGGTGTCTACTGGCACAGCTGCTATAACGCCTTCATCTAGCATTGACATAACCATGTCCTGGACGAAAGCTCTGCCGGTTTGGTCTAAGTTAGCTTCCAATGTCAGACAAGTATTAAGGCCAGAGTCAATTTCGTCGCTGTATCTTCCGTTTTGGTCGACTCTAACGTGCTGGATCTTGATTGAAGCTGCATCAATAGCAATTCGATTGATAACAGCAGTTACAATAGATCTCTCATTTCCTCTGGTCATTCGTTTTCGATCCGGACGGTATGAATAACCGCCATTCTCCATAATGTGGTAGTCTGCCACAGTCTGGTTCGTCGGATCGCGACTAAAAAAAGCGTTCCAGGCATGCTGGATACGCTCATTCAATGACGGCATAGATTACCTCCTAATCAGACATCAAATCGGCGAACCGTTCGAAATCTTCTCCCGGAGCAAAAGATCCAATTGTTTCGTCATTTTTGTCTACATAAAAAAAAGGATCTACATAGTCATTTCTATCTGGATCCTCCACTGCAGAAATCACATATCGAGTATCGTCCCAATCGAATATTTTGAGCACAGTAAGACCAGGATGCTCAGTTTCGAATACGGCTTTCGCTTTTTCTATTGTCATCTTACACACTCCTTGATCTTATTAAAATCCGGTTGAATATTATCTAAACGAACATACGAGACTTGTTTAACCTTATTTAGTATCTTTTCTGGATTCTCATAAATCTTATTGGTTTGGCCATCAAGTATTCTAACTTTGCCATTATTCACTTCGTAGACCATGGAGTGTCCTCCATTATGTGAATCCCATGCCACTGTCAAATTCCCTCTGGAGTTCTTTTGTTTGGATAATTCCGAAATTGTGTTTTCAACTAAAGCTTTCTTGGAATACTTGCCGTCTTCGCCTTGAGCAGAGACGTCATTAATTTTAGCCTTAGGATACCAGCGTTTTATATCGCCGTTTGTATATCCATATGAAGCCACATTAGACGTTACATCGTATCCTCTTCGGCGAAGATCGTATGTGGTTGTACATAGCATACAGTTATTGTGTTTATCAATGTTATAGGATCCATAGGCAGGATTAACATTGGACAAGTCTTCTTTATCGGTAAGTTCTTTAGTTTTCTTATAAAGACCGGTTTTCTTGTCAAGTTTGCTTTCTTCTTCTCGTTTTTTAAAATATCTTCTTTCATTGAAAAGAGCCGAAGTCGCATTAACCAATCTCGATCCAGAGGAAACCGTACCATACGCTCCAAGTGCAAAGACTAATGGATTTCCAGATACCGCGCCAAGTGCTGCTAATGGAAGACTTGCACTAAGGTTTCTAATATCTACGGCGATATTAACAGCCGCTAAAGTTTTATCTAAATGCTTACGCGTATGTTTTTCCGTATTAGTTTGGGTATCGTTATCGATCTGAACTGAATATTTCTTTCGTCGAACTTTATCGATATAACTCTCTTTTTCACTGCCACCATAACGTATTCCGTTTGCACGACCATAATGGATACGTCCTTCTTCGGTAAGCGTTCCATCTTCGTTTTGGTATCTGCGAACACCCCATTTTTGTCCTCTAACACCGTAATGGTATAGCTCATCCGAGTACGTGTAGTTCATACTGGCACCTATTTAATCTTGCTCAGATCAATATTGTTTCTAGTAATGAAATCGTTAACGTACTTAACATCCGCGGCATCGAGGGAGCTTACAGGGACATCTTTAAAAGTCTTAGCAATCTGCTGAGCATACTTAACAGACTTTTTATCGAACTTCTCAGCTCTTGAGCTGAACTTTTCGAACTTCTTACGATTCCTTGCAGCTTTATTCTCATAACGAGCAGCTTTAAGATCGTACTTAGCCATCTTCTTAGAAGCTTTATCGGCATTCATAGGAAGGAACGCTCTTGTAGCTTTACGCTTAATCTTTGCTGACTTCAGCTTAAACCTAGCTGCTTTTCGCTCGGCTTTAGCAATTCTATAGCTGAGCTTCTTACTAGCTTTAGCTGCGTTCTTCTCAGATTTAGCAGTCAGTTTCTTAAGCTGTTTAGCGCTTTTTGCATAAGCTTCTCGGGGGTCTTTACGCACGCCCCATTTCATTCCAAGAACACCGTAATGGTATAGTTCATCTGGACTATAATACTGTTCTTCGTACATAAAACACCTCACTCAAAGGCCTCTTTGTTTGCTTTGTACGAGACATAAGCATCCATCAAGGCTGAGACGTTATCGATCTTCTCGTCATAACGTTTCTTCATAAGTTTGCGGTTTCCATTGGTATCCTCTAGAGTAATGCAGTTACCCATTGCGAAAGTCATAAGGGACTCGTCGAAAAGCAGCATTCGCTCTCCAGCTAGAACCTTTAATTCGCCAAGTGGGACTGATTCGGTTTTGGAACCCTGGATTACTTTCTCGGCAAAAGGGCCGTTTTCCATAACCCATCTCTCAACAAACTCTTTAGCGTTGTACGGGTCATAGCCCATACAGCGAACGTCATACTCGTTTGATTCAACAAACGTCTCTAAATCGTCATAAACTTCCATCATGTCTAGAACAGTGCATTCAAGCACCATAAGAGATCCTTCATCGATGAACTCCTGGTACTTTCTTCGCATTGCTCCTGGTAATTTATGAAGTTTAAGACTCGAAATATAGCTTCTGGTTTTAATGCCATACATTCCGTTATTAAGCGGAAATAAAAAGGTGAACGCACAGAAGTCGTCACCTTGTGATAAGTCAGCGCCCATCGCGCATGGCATTCTCCAGAATGTTCTTTTCCTATGTGGAAGAGTTTCCTCATAAGTAAAGAAGTAGGTATAACCCTCCATAGGTATTCCGAAACGTTTAGCAACAATATCATTCTTTGCCGCAGGAGCATTCTCAGCTCTTTCTACATCAAGCTGATACGTTTCGTACTTTACAGTCTTTCCGAGGTTAGGATTCGCTTTCAACCACATGTCTGGGTTAGAAATTTCCTTAATGTCGTCGAGTCTGTAATACCAAATGGATACGTGCGGATTGACATACTTCCCTTTTAGGATGTCTATCAATTCCATTTTGATTGTATCACCGGCTCCGTTACGAACAGTTCCTTCAGAACTCATAGCTACGATTAGCCAGTCGTCCATCTTGGTTGCGCCCTGTTCAATTGCACCGATAACGTCTTCACGAATGTCTCCAGAAAGCCACTCGTCGACTGTCGAGATCTTCGGTCTAAGACCTTGAAGCTTGTCGATCGTCATCGGACGTGATTCCAGAATAGAACCAGTGATAAAATTCTCAATTCCCTTTTTAGTTGAGGCTAGTTTTACTCTATTAGCTTTTGAGCCAGTAGTATTTTGTAGAGATCCATCTGTTAAGAACTTAAACAGAGGCCCTCTGGCTCTAGTTATAGCTGTTCTCAGTGGTGACATTACTTCATCCGACTGTCTGATTGTAGGGGCCGTAGTAATCTGTTGCGTGGTTGATCCGTCGACTACCAAATAGTAGCCCTGAATGCAACTACCGTACATAGATTTAGCAGCTCCTCGTGCAACAATCAGATACTGTTTGTTCACTAGCCGCTTTTTAACCTTCTTCCGAACATAATGCCCACCAGGGCCATCGGAATTAGGCTCATAAACGTCCATCTCTACAAAGTAATACCAGCCAAAAATTTGTTCGGCCCATAGCTTAAAACTGTCCAGAAGATACAGATCAGAGCCATCAGTTAAAGTTAGTTCTCCTTCACAGAAAGCTACCCAACCTTCAACCGCATTCTCATCATAGTAAACTCCTGGATTGGCAATTAGTGCGTCTATACGATTCATCTCCATCGAGACGAATTCGTTTACTGGGATTTCACCGCGCAGAACCTGATCACGAAATTGTCCGTAATAGATAGGAACCGCAGTGTTCGATAACATTACTTCTTGTCTTTGTTATCCTTATCTTTCTTACTATTCTGTTTACCTTTATTACCAGTCTGCCCAGCAGTATACTTTTCAATCCGCTGAATCGTGTCAATTCTTTCGAGTTCTTTCTCGATTTCAGGCATCGACAGATCTTTGGATCTGGAAAGTAATAACTCTGCCTCTTTCTTGGATTTGGCAAAGTAATCTTTTCGCTCTTCTTTCTGCTGTTCACCAATAACTGGTAATTTGGTATCAGAAAATGCGTTAATGATCTTAGCGCTAGAATTGTAGAAATTCGAAACCTTGTTCACGGCATCGGAAGCTTGACCCAATCTGGATGCTATCTTCATAGCTTTATTCCATTTTGAATTTCTTGCTGCTTCTTCTGATGCGCGGCGATTCTCGTCATCCGCAAGACGCGCTAAGTTAGCGTCAGACTGAAGTCTGTTGTACGCTTCGTTCTTTTGCTGAGTTGTAAGCTCGTTCTTATACTTAAGAATCTCTCTAGCATCACCAGATTCCAGAGCTTTGTTCTTAGCATCTTCATGGGCTTTCTTCTCTGCTTTTGCTTTACGGGCTGCTTCTAAACGTTTTAACCGTTCTTTCTTTTGCTTCTCTTTCTTTTTCAGTTCTACCTTTGCCTGGCGCTTGGTTTTGATAGTCTGAATCAGGCCTTTTCCGCTGCTCCGTACTTTGTAGCCATATCGTGCTCGGCCTTCATCTGTAAGGGAGCCGTCTTCGTTCTGGTAACGACGTTTGCCCCACTTCATTCCCTGAATACCGAAATGGTATAGTTCGTTGTTTTCCATGAACATTCTCCAAAAGAAAAAGAGGGTGCTCTTAACTGGGCACCCTCAACAAATTACTTGTTCTTTTCCATGCGATCGAGACGATCTGCAAGCTGATTCATCATACTCATCATATCCTGCTGACCGTTTCCGCTCATGCCCATACCCATTCCCATGGGATAGGTGCCAGACATACGGCCATCATCTCGGCTTACATATCGGCCGGTCATCGGGCTTCTGCCTCTGCGTTCCGACATTCCGTTATCGTAAGAATATCCGTCGTATGCAGCGATGTCATAATACCTAGGATTTCCTCCATAACTGGATTCCATCATTCCATCGTCCATATGATGCATACTCTTTACTTTAGGAATATACTCGAGAACGCACATGAGCTCCTTCGCAAGTGCTAAGGTCTGCGGAGTAAGTTCACCCTTTTCAGCAATCTTGTCGAGCTCCTTGTAGGCGACCTCTTCAAGCTTATTCAATGCTTTTTCGTCATGCATACTTGCTCCTCCTTAGTCCACTACTGCAAGATTCGGCTGACCGAAAATTACATTAGCGTTCTGCACCTGAATTGGCTGATCACTAGTGTTGCGAATTGAGAATGTCTGGCAGCAGCCATGCCATACAGCTACGTTGATAGCACGGCTAATGTTAAACTCTTCTTCAACTGCAGCAGGAGTTACAGTCATAGTACTTTCAGGTAATGTGTTTCCATCTAGGGCCATGGAAACAGAAATCGGACCAACTGTTCCTCCGGTCGGGATGGAGATATTGGCTCCAAAGTCGACCAAATATACAGCAGAAGGTCTTACACAATTGCATCCGCATCCTGTATACGGAACGTTACCAAGTCCGCTCAAAAGAAAAGCACCGCTATCTTCACGGTGATTCACGAGGCCTCTACGGCATGGGACTGGGGCATTCGAAAATACGATGGATTCCCCCGGATTAACAATCTGTGTGGCGAGTGCGCTGTATTCTGCCATAGCACACCTCGCTTAGAATCCACATCCGCAGTTATTTGTTGTGCAGCAATTCGGATTCTGTACAATATAAGCCGGCATAGCCGTAGGACGGAGATACTGCTCAAGTGTAACGGTCTGAGCAGAGTTGTCCGCTAAGATACGAGCAGTCTGAGCATTCTCAGCAGCGGCATTGTTAGCAGCTGTGAGAGAAGCACGAAGGCTGTCGATCTGGTTCTGCATTCCGCTGATACGGTTCTCATAATTCTGCTTGACGCCGTCGAGTTCAAGCTGGCAAAGCTTGTCCATGATCATCTGGTTGCCCTGCTGATTAGCAGCGCGTGTTGCCGCGGACTCATTGGCGATTGTATACTTCAGATCTGCAGTAGCCGCACGATTTTCACAGCAGCAATTCTGCAAAGACATTGCAAGAGAATTCATTCCTGCTGTAGTTGCATTTTGATTTGCAACAAGAGTGGAATTAATTCCGTTGATGCCATTGATTAAGGCAGACTGGTCAAAGCCGCGCTGTACGTCCGCGCAAGCTCCTCCATTGCCATAACCATTTCCCCAGCCGTTTCCAGCGAAGAGAAGAATTAGGAGAATGAACCACCAGGCTCCGTCTCCTCCGAAACCAAAACCGTTACTGTTGTTTCCCATAACAGCAGCAACATCGGCAGCCGAAAGGCCGCCATTTGCATCTGTCAGTGACATAGTTTTCTGCTAAATCCTCCAAAATAAAAAGATGCTTTATACTAACCGTGGCCACAGTTTGTATACTTAGAATTTCCCTCCAGGGAAGAGCATGTTCATCAGAGCAATTTTCTGATTAATCTCTGCCTGGCTAAAACGCCCACTCTGCACGACATTCATCAATACCTGCTGAGGACTTTGATTGTTCTGTTGCAATAACTGCTGAACATCAGCAGCCGCTTTGAGACCTTGAGGCGAATTTAAAAACTGATCAATAATTGGATTCCCTGTTCTAATCTGAGAACCCCGATTAAATGAGTTATATAAAGGACTTCCGTTCCCTAACATTTTTCATAACCTCACTTCGACGATGTTAAGTCGTCAACCAGCTTGTACAACTTGTCGAATTCTTCTTTTGTCACATATTCGACTTTTGTCGATTCATTTTGATTCTTTCCGCGTTCCTTATAATCGAAGATTCTTAAACCTGTTGCGTCCTTTATGTAAAAGACCGGTTCTTCGGCATCAAAGAAATAAGTAGGCTCGACTGTAGGATAATTTTCTACTTCTTTTTGGCCCCTTACCGGGATCATCTGAATGAATTGTTTTTGCTGTTGTGGCTGTTGATAAGGATTGGCCATTTGTGGGTACATCGTCGGTTGAGCATATTGAGGTACCTGGTATCCGTTACCAACCCCCATAGCATTGTTTGCGTAAAACGCTTGCGGATTAATTGGTGCTGGCATAGTTAGTTCTCCTTCTTCCAAAAGGCAATTGGGACTTCATCTCCTGAATCCCAAGTGTCGTAATAATTTCCATCGATTACTGCAATCACATGTGTGCCGGTAGCTAGCATGTATTTACCTCGAGGAAAGTCATAGCAAAACTGCGTCACTGTATAACAATCTGGGCAATTGTCCGGAAGACGTATCTGTCTGAATCCTTTCCACCTAAGATATGAACCCCATAGGTTATTAATGCTAGGCATATCCTTAAGGTAAAAACCCCAGATCATGATGTCTAGATATGTCTCGTCCCACGTTTGATTCGTGAGAACTGAGATTGCTCTGACTACACAATCCGAGGTTCGTCTTCCATATGGATTCACATTGTACTTAATGAACATCTGGGAGGTAGTCGTTAAGTACTTCGTAAATTCGCCACTCAAGCTCGGCTAGCTGAGTCTTTAGGTTGTCTATTAGGAACGAATTGTTTGGCGGATCAAATGACAGTCTGACTTTCTTCCAGACATAGTCTTTGACCAGATCCAAACATACTTCATCGATTCCTAGATCTTCCCACTCTTCATCAGGGCCATTGATCTTAAGCGGTTTTTCTCCTCCAAGCTTGCATACACTGTAAAGTGTCGAGAAAGCGGAGTTAATACTTACTAGAATTTCATGGTCGAATGCATCATAGTCGGCAGACGGACCTATGAACTTCTTCGTGGACGTGAGTACACTATGAATCTCAACGTCGGTTGTTACTTCATCAGCCATAATCACCTCCATGGAATAGTGTCGTTAGGTTTTCTCTCAGGAAACTCGACCATCAAATATAGATCGGTTCCGTAATGAATAGCGTCATGAGTTTTCTTAGAAGTGGTAATAAGGTTCTCTGGATTGAGAAGCTTGTCTAGATTCCTGCTAAGAATGTCCTTTGCTGTTATCGGGTTGATGTGATGGACTCGAAGACTTGCACTATCAAATATGTCCATTCCTTCAATGCCGAGATCACACGAGTTGTCTCGTACGATAATATCTCGTCTCATAGATCGCCATTCTTTTGTTTTGTAGAATACCTGGTTTAACCATCTATCGACTCCGAAGGTCTCGGCGGCTACCTTACCGTTCATCCGAAGGTATCGAAAACGATCTTCGAATGTTGGAATCGAAATTAGTTCAGTATAACATTTGCTCAAAGTCGTCATAGTCAACCTCTTCAGCATCAGCATTACCTGAGTATTGCTTCATTGCTGCAATAGCGTTGTTAAACATAGTTGTCATCTCTTTCTGAGCTTTAATGTTTTCTGTTTTAGCCTCGACTAACTTCTTCTCTAATTCTAGTTTCTCAACTTCGACTCTACTTTTCTCAGATCCGAGCTTTAAAAAATGCGTAACTTCCTGCGCTGTTGCAGTTCCATTACGCATACGCTCTTCAACGAGATCCATAGCCATAGAAATTAGTCGATTCTCACGCGCTTCTGGGTTTCTATCGGCATGTGTCTTGACTTTCCTTCCACTTGTTGGCATAGTCTCCTCACTTCTCCTTTCTTTGTTTCAGCATCGGCGTAGTATACATCACTTTCCTTTTAGTTTTTGGGTACTTTTTACCAGAATATAAGGGACCCAGAAGACGCGAACCGCCAAAGCCAATGCCAAAAAGGAGAACCATTTCATGTCACACCCTTATACCCTGGGAAAAAATACCCAAATGATTCTCAAATATCAACCCCCGGAGGAAAATTGAGGAGGGGGCGCGATGCATAGGGGGTGGTCATTCTGCGAGACCCCCTCCCCTGTTTGTAAAATTAGATGTCGCGTACCACTTTGATATGTTTTCCTGACAAATTGTATTTACAAATTTCATCAATTGCGATTTCAATTGCAATTTTGTTTTCAATTTCACTCAAGTCACTTGATGTTGGGCAGCAACGGCTTAACAAACCACAAGAATCATAACCTTTGTCGACGTCATAGCGATACCAATCATTGAATTGAGTGAAAGGATCATAAGGATTGTCAGTTGTAGTTAGCATAACGGTTCTCATAAACTTTAATTTCCTTTCAAACGAGTTCATGTTTGGCCTTGTTAGTGTATGGTGCTATCGTGTTTGTTTAATCGAAACATTATTGAAAGCGCAAAAAATTACAAGCATTGACATTGAAATGA
>OCTW011595035.1_pt1 | contig 10013 bp, 6 predicted proteins | sample 1539671 | NCBI WGS metagenome assembly OCTW01 (sample SAMN02144230, study PRJEB22623) | gut metagenome | biome: sheep rumen | host: Ovis aries | place: New Zealand
CATGGGTTACGTGATTTCTACTTTACCAAGAAAGATTAATTGTAAATAGCATAATTCTATGGATATATTATGGTGGATACTATACATTGTTGACTGGTCCTTCTTCGTAGGCGTGGCCTTTACCGTGGCTTACGTCCTGTTTTTCTCCGTAGTCTCACTGGTAAGCAAAGACCACATAACGCCGAAGGCCCGTAATCAAAATCGTTTTATTGTACTGATACCGTCTTATAAAAACGACAAGGTGATTGTACAGACGGTAGCTTCTATCCTTAGTCAGAATTATCCGCAGCGACTGTTCGACGTGGTGGTCATTTCCGACCATCAGGATGAAATCACCAACATGCGGCTGGCACAGTACACCGTGACGCTGCTGACGCCCAACTTCGAGAAGAGCAGCAAGACGAAATCGCTGCAATATGCTATTCTTAACCTGCCGTCGTTCAAGATTTACGATGTGGTGGTCATCCTTAACGCCGACGACCTTGTGGAGCCTGAATTCCTGGAGCAGCTCAACGATGCTTATGAAGCCGCAGGCACTAATGCCATTGTCACCCACAAGCTGTCGCGCAACCGCGACACCTCGTCGGCGCGCCTGAGCACCATCTTCGACGAGATTAATAACAATATCTTCCGTCGTGCGCATATTAACGTGGGTTTGTCGGCCGCCCTGATGGGGTCTGGTGTAGCTTACGAGTTCGGGTGGTTTAAGAAGAATATCATGAAGGTGCACTCCGTCACCGAGGAAAAGGAGCTTGAGGCCATGCTCATGCACCAGCGCTGCTACGTTGATTACTTTGACCATATCTATCTCTATAATGAAAAGAAGCGTGAGGTTGACGAGTTCAACAAGCAGCGCGGACGGTGGATTGTCGACCAGATGCGCAGCCTCGTCAAGAATATCCGTTTCCTGCCGGCCGCCATTTTCAACAAACAGTATGACTGGGTCGACAAAATTATACAGTGGATGCTCATGCCGCGTTCCATCATGTTTGCCATTGTTTTTGTGATGAGCCTGGTGTTGCCTTTCATCTATATGCGTCTGGCTATTAAGTGGTGGATTGTTGCCGGCATCTGGGGCTTCTCACTGGCTATTGCCACACCTAATGAGCTGGTTGACAAGAATTGGGACAAGGACTTTATCACTCTGCCTATCGTCACTGCGAAGAATGTTTGGCAGAAGATTTCCGGCTTCTTCAAAAAGCGTAATCCCAGCACATAATTTTAATCAAGAGAACCTATGCTTTGGACTATTCTGCACGTCGTCGAGATTATATTATGGTTTATTATGACCGCTTCAGTGGCTTATGTGGCCTTTTTTGCCATCATCTCCCTCTTCTATGAGAAGGATGATTTTGCTTCCACCCATGCCTCTTCGCTTGACTTTCGCCAGCGTCGCTTCTTGATTTTATATCCCGCTTACAATGAGGATAGCGTCATTCTCAACTCTATCGACAAATTCCTTTATCAGGAGTACCCGAATGATAAATATAAGGTTGTGGTTATTTCAGACCACATGACCGCAGAGACTAATGATCAGCTCCGCAGGTCTTCTATTACCCTACTCACGCCATCCTTCGAGAAAAGCTCCAAGGCCAAAGCTATGCAATTTGCAATGAACTATGTTGAGGAAATGAGGAATAAGGAAAAGGAACATTGCGAGCATGGAAATAAGGAATGGGAATTTGACAATGTAGTTGTCCTTGATGCCGATAATGTGGTGCAGCCCGACTTTCTGCTGAAACTCAATATCCTTTGTAATGCCGGCTACGACGCCATTCAGTGTCACCGTTGTGCCAAGAACTCTAACAACGACGTGGCCATGCTCGACGGTGCCAGTGAAGAAATCAATAACACCATCTTCCGCAAGGCCCACAACCGCTTAGGACTATCGTCGGCGCTCATTGGCTCGGGTATGTGTTTTACCTACAGTCTGTTTCGCCAAAACGTGTTTATGCTCAGCACGGCAGGCGAAGACCGCGAGATGGAAGCCCTGCTGCTCAGTCAGGGCGTGTTTATCAAGTATGCATCCGAGATTCATGTCTTCGACGAGAAGGTGAGCAACAAAGATAACTTCCAGCGTCAACGCATGCGCTGGATGACGGCACAAATCCAGAGCCTGCTGCGGCAGTTGCCCCAAGTGCCGCATGCCATTGTTCATGGCAATCTTAACTTTATCGACAAGACCATTCAGCAGGCGCTCATCCCGCGGTCCATGCTTATAGTCATTGTGTCGGGCATCAGTGTAGTGATGACCATCTTAGTGCCTACATGGAGCGCCAAGTGGTGGATACTCCTTGCCATACTCCTGGTATCGCTCATCGTGGCTATTCCTCCGCAGCTGCGCTCGGCGGCGCTCTTCGGTAAGGCGCTGGCAGTTCCAGGTTTGGTGCTCCGTATGCTGAAAAATATGCTCCATATCGACCATAAGAATACCGACTTCCTGCATACTACCCACGACAGCAAATAGACACTCCATGTTTGACCATTTCATCGCAAAATACGTCTTATATGGGATATTTCGCAACTTTAGCAGCATGTTTCTTGCGAGGTTGGAAAAAAAGCATTACCTTTGCCAAACTGATTGCCTGAATGCTGAGGCATCGTGCCGGTGAAACCGTGATTGAGCAACCACTATGCTAACTATTTACCAATAATTATAATATGAACAAAAACCTACTATTAACCCTGTGGGCTATGCTATCGGCGTTGAACATAGCAGCCTACACGCTCGACCGCGTCAGCGTACACGACCCCAGCATCGTCTGGGAACCAACCTCACAAACTTATTATATCTTTGGCTCGCATCGCGAAGTGGCGAAGTCTACGGATATGATGAACTGGACGCGGGTGGCCAATGGTAAAGAACTGATTAACACGAGCGAAGAGATGCGCGGTGTGGCGTGGGCAACCTCGTCGAGCACCAATGCCTACAGCAAAGATGCTTTTACCACGCCGGCATTGGCAAATACCGAAGTCACGGCGGTGGGGGGGGTAAAAAAAGTCATTACCCGCCTTTAACGCCCAAGCCTGGTCGGCCAAGGGCACTACCGACACCTACGACATTACCGGCAACCTGTGGGCACCCGACGTCATCTACAACACGGCGATGAAGAAGTGGTGTATGTATATGAGCGTCAACGGCAACAATTGGTACAGCAGTATCGTGCTGCTGACGGCCGACAACATCGAGGGTCCCTACACCTATCAGGCGCCAATCGTGATTAGTGGATTCACTAATGACAACTACAAGCAGACCGACCTGGAGCTGGTTCTCGGTAGCACCTTAGACGCACTGCCTGACCGCTATAAGGCACCATGGGCTTCGACGTCGAAGCCCAGCTATCCCAACAATATCGACCCCTGCGTGTTCTACGACGAGACGGGCAAGCTCTGGATGTCGTACGGCTCGTGGAGCGGCGGCATTTTCATGCTCGAATTAGACAAGCAGACGGGCTTGCGCGACTATACCGTCAGCTACGAAACGAGCAGCACCTCAGACCCCTACTTCGGCAAGAAGATTGCCGGCGGCTACTATGTAAGCGGCGAGGCCAGCTATATAGAGCATATCGGCGGCTACTATTACCTGTTTATGAGCTACGGCGGCTTCGATGCCAAAGGTGGCTACCAGATGCGCGTGTTCCGCTCCACAAATCCGGATGGGCCTTACGAAGACCCGCAGCATCAGGGCACGGGAGCTGGAGCACTCTACACTGATGGTTATCGCATGAATTATGGTGCCACAGCCAATACCGTGCGCGGCGAGAACATCTTCGGTGCCTACGGCAGCTGGGGCTATCAGGCCAGGGGCATCTGGGGCGAGCGCGCCCAAGGCCACAACAGCATTATCGCCGCCCAGGACGGCCATATCTATTTGGTATACCACACCCGATTCCAGAATCGCGGCGAGGGCCACGAGGTGCGCGTTCACGAGGTGTTCCAGAATGAGGACGGCTGGCTGGTGGCAGCGCCCTTTGAGTACACCGACGAGACGCTGACCAATACCCAGGTGAGCACCACGCAGCAGGTAGCCAAGGCCAGCATTGCCGGCCACTACAAGCTGATGGTTCACCGCAACGGTCTGGACCACAAGCAGAAGGAGATAGTGACGCCCGTGGAGATAGAGATGACGAGCGACGGCACCATCACGGGCGCCTGCAGCGGCTCGTGGGCCAACACCGAGGGCAAATGCTACGTGCAGATAACACTTGACGGCAAGACCTACAAGGGCGTGATGATTAACCAGAAGATGGAGCCCACCGACGAGCAGGTAGTGGCCTTCACGGCCATGTGCAAGAGCGACGGCGTAAGCATCTGGGGCTATCAGTTCACGCCCGACGAGCCGGTCACTGGCGGCGACATCACCACCGGCATCGTGGCATACTATAACTTCGACAACACGACCATCGCCAACTTCTATAACGACTCGCAAGTGGCAACGCTGCAGCAGGAGGGCACGAACAGTGTGCCGACGCTGCAGACGGATAGTGAGCGCAGCGGAAAGGTGATACATACTAACTTCGGCGGCAACGGTAATACCAGCAGTGTGAAGTTTGTTAATCCGCTATATAATGATAATAGTGCCACGGGTGCAACAATATCATTCTGGTTGAATGATATTGATGAAAACAAATATGACGATTTATTTGCATTCTACAATGATGGCAACGGGCGCTTGTTTATGAATGGTAATACTTACGTCTGTTTTAATAATGGGGCAGGCGATTGGATAGATCTGAATAAGAATGATGCAGGCTTAAGAGACAATATTGTTTTTGGAATGTGGTCTTTTATTACTCTTACTGTTTCTTCAGATGGAGTTAAGTTGTATATTGATGGAAGATTAAAGTCATTTACTACCTGTGATAGCTCAAAGGGTATAGTTGAATCAGGATTTAATTATGACTCTATTATTACTTTCTTGAAGGAATGCCCATATCTTTATCTTGGCTATGCCTCGTGGTGGGGCTCCTCCAACGCCCTGTTTGACGAGCTGCTGGTCTATAACCGCGCTCTGACGGCTACCGACGTTAAGGCACTCTACCAAAAGGAGGTGGCCGACAATAAGTATGCTGAGCTGCAGCCCGATGTTGTTGACAACACACAAGCTCTGCGCTATGTCGGCGGCGACATCTCGATGCTGCCCTGCTACGAAGAAGCAGGTTCCACCTATCTTGACAAGGATGGGCAGGCCATCGGCGGCGACCTGATAGCTTATCTCAAGCTTCAGGGGTGGAACAGCATGCGTGTACGACTGTTTGTAGACCCGGAAAACTATAAGACCGTCAACGGCGAAACCTTTTGGAACGAGGGTGCCCGCCAGAACCTTGCCGACGTGAAGGCGCTGGGCAAGCGCATCAAGGATGCGGGAATGAAGATTATGCTCGACATTCACTACAGCGACACCTGGACAGACCCCGAAAAGCACTTGGCGCCACTCAGTTGGACAAACTCGTCAACCTATGCCGACGAGGTGTATAGCTATACCAAAGATGTGCTACAGCAACTGGTGGCCTACGGTGCCACGCCCGACTTCATACAGGTGGGCAACGAGGTGAACAACGGTATGCTGTGGAGTTCGCTTTGGGGGGCAGAGGCAGAGAAATGCTATGCCAATTCTACTGGTGATAAGATGACCAACTTCATCAGTTACATCAAGAGTGGCAGCCAAGCCTGCCGCGAGGTGTGCCCCAAGGCCAAGATTGTGTTCCATGTAGCTATGGACTACAACGCCAACGTTGACTACGCCAACTGGGCTGCCAAGACGTGGCCGGCAACGCTGGCCAGCAACAGCGTAGACTACGACATTATCGGCCTTTCGTACTACCCCTACTACCATGGCTCTTTGGATTACCTTACATCGTTGCTCTCGTATCTGCAGACCAACTATCCCACCAAGGAAGTGCAGCTGGTGGAGGTGGGCTATCCGCACGCCTATTATCCTACAGAAAATTCATACGACTATACCGCCACCTACCCTGCCACAGACGATGGTCAGTTGACCTTTACTAAGGCGCTGATTTCTGCCCTGAGCGGCTACAGTCAGGTGACCGGTCTCTACTGGTGGTGGCCGGAGGCCAATGAATACTGGAAAAAGAACACGAGCACCTCGGTGACAACTAACTGGTATAATTATGGACTTTGGGATAATGAAACCGGTAAAGCCACGCAGGCACTCTATGTGCTTGATGATTTCCTCTCTGGCGGCGTGAAGGTCGGCGCTACGGATAATACCACCGGCTATATGGCAGCCACCTCACAGATACATACCATGGTCGACGGCAGCTCGATACACTATACCTTTACACAGACGACAAACCCAGCGGAGAACTGGTTAGGCTACCTACTCTATGCCGGAACAGCCGACGCAACGCCTAAATGGGACAATGCCTACGTCATATTGAGGGGTGATAACTATGAAGATATAGAGAAGACAAGTTCTCGTTGTAGCAATAACTTCAACTGGGATACTTTCAAAACAGACATGAACGGTGCCACCGTCGACATGTATGTAACGTATGTTAACGGCACCTTCGCCATGACATCGACCATTACGCCTTCTGGCAGCAGCAACGCTTATACCTATTCCTATAGCAAGGCGCTTGACAATGCCCCCGCCTCGTTGGCCGTCTGCCTGTCGCTGAATAGCGCCTGCCTCACCATTACCACCGACGAGTATGAGCCTCCTTACACTTACTTCAACGACTTTGAGAATATCAATGGCTCAATGGCCTATAATGCGCAGGGCAACGCTATCATTCACGGCAACGGCTCGTTTGCTACTGACAGTAATGCCGACTTCGGACAGGTATTCCAAAATGCCGCCAACGGCACACGCACCAATTACCTGATGCTGCCCTCCGACGTGCTCTCGCACTCGGCGCATACCAAGCAGCTCACCATCGGATTCTGGGTGAACATGAAGTCGGCAACAAACTTCTTCTACTCTCCCGTATTCTCGGCTTATGGTTCTGAGCCTTCTTCAACAGGAAATGGCGCCCCAATGCTGGTATGTGAGGGTCGAGGACTTTTGCAGTTGAACTGTGATGGTTGGTGCGACTTTGGTATCAACGATGGTGGTATGACCTATAATAACGGTACACCGTATGTAACAACTGCCTGGCTTGACGATAAGGACTGGCACTACTACACGGCCGTATTCACGGAAACGACCGCCAAGGTATATGTTGACGGTGAGCTGAAAAACGGCTGGACGGTGGACGGCACATCCGACGGTCAGAAGATTTCGGGCCTCTTCACCTCAGGCTCACAGCTGAGTTACATCTGCCTCGGCGGCAACCAAGCCTGGGACTGGAACGACCCCGACCCCGCCTTTGCCTTCGACGATGTGATGATTACCAACAAGGCGCTGACGGCAGATGAGATTGCCGCCATCGTAAATAGCAAGACGACAGCTGTGAGCAAAAATATGGCCACCATCGCAGCCAACAAGGGCGACATCACGTCGATGATCAACGGCACCTTCGAGGCTAATGCCGATGGATGGACGGGTGGCACGGCATGGTGGTCGCCGGCCGAATGGCGCACCCGCAGCTGGCGGGGAACAGAGCTTAACGGATTCTATGAAGTGGGGAGCACCGGCACCATGAGCTACACGCTGAGCAACATGCCTGCCGGCACCTATAAGGTGGTGGCCGCTGCCCGCAGCTATGCCGGCGGCCAGATACAGCCGGAGATTGCCGGCACTACAGGCTCGACGATGACCGGCGTAGGCGACGGTCCGAAGGAAGGCAATATGGAGATTAACACCAACGGCGTGGAGATGCCCTACAGCCCGCTGGGTGGCTTCACCACCGACGATTGGGGTCACAACTGGCGCTGGATCAGCGCCACCGGCGCGCTGGCTGCCGACGGCGACCTGACAATCAAATTCAACTGCACGGGCACCAGCTGGATGGCCATCGACGACGTACACCTCTACTGCACCAACCTCGACGGCACCAGCTACACCCGCACCGTTGGCGACGGCAAGGGTACCATCAATGCCAACAACAATGTAGTGACTGCCGACATCGTGATGGAAAACCCCAACACGGTGCTGCGCACAACGGGAAAGGTGACCACGGCCGCCGGAGAGCCAATGAACAACAACCAGTATAAAAGTTCGAACATAACGCGCCTCGTGCTCTACGATGGCTATGACTTCGCCAAGCTTACAGATGAAGTAGGCTCCGACAATGGCGCCGTGCTCTACCGCAGTATTCCCGCCAAAACGTGGAACACGCTGGTGGTGCCCTTCTGGCCTACGACTTCGCTCACGAAGAAATACCCCACGGCCTTCGCTAACGGCACACTGACCTTCAGCGATGTTGACAGGACAACCTGGGGCGGGGTAGACAAGCCGATGCTCATCAAGAGCGCCACCGCCATCACTGCTATCGAGGGCAAACTGGCCAGCACCAATGGCGGCGGCTCAGGCATTACCCACAACGACATGACATCAGGCGCCGGCGCGCCGATGGTTGGCGTCTATGACAAGGGCACGGTGCCCGTTTCCGACGCTACGAACGCCTATTATGCCGTTGGTGCCAGCGACAACAGCCTGCACAAGGTAACCGGCGGCAACGTCACGCTGAAGCCCTTCCGCGCATACTTCATGCTGACGGGGTCAACAAATTCCCGCAGCATCATAGGCATGAACTTCGACGACGACGCACCGACGGCCATTGGCTCTACGCCGCTGCAGACAGGCACCGGCGCCGCTGCAGGCACGGTATACAACCTGCAGGGACAGCGCGTTGCCAAGCCCACCAAGGGACTATACATTATCAATGGCAAGAAGGTGATGATGAAATGAAGCACGCCAACAAGCAACAATAAAAAAAGAACACATTTAAACCAAGCTATTATGAAGCAAACATATATCAAGCCAACGGCCGTAGTCTTCAGCCTACATGGGTATGAGCTAATGCAGTCGAACAGCATCACGCAGATGGAAAGTGTTGCCGGTATGAAAAAAGGCAAGGATTGGGGCAGCAGCAGTTCGGAAGAATCTTTCGAGGCCGGCTCCCGCCGCATGTTCTGGGACGAGGACTAACCTGAATTTTTGCTTAAAAAAGAGGGCCGCGCTAATTGCTAGCGCGGCCCTCTTCGGTAAGGCGCTCGCCGTTCCGGGGCTGGTGCTCCGTATGCTGAAAAACCTTCTCCATATCGACCATAAGAATACCGACTTCCTGCATACTACCCACGACAGCAAATAACACAGATAAAATAGCGCCGCACAAACCCGATTGTTTGCGCGGCGCTTTTCTGTAAGCCTGCTTAGGACTTTCCGTCCGTCCCAAGCCTTAGTTTAATTCTTAATCGTTCTGCTCCAGCAGGATTTTCATCATCTCCACGGCGGCCTTGGCCACGCTGGTGCCAGGACCGAAGATGGCGGCTACGCCGGCCTGATAGAGGAAGTCGTAGTCCTGGGCGGGAATCACACCGCCGGCAATGACCATAATATCCTCACGGCCCAGCTTCTTCAGCTCCTCGATGAGCTGCGGAATGAGCGTCTTATGGCCAGCGGCCAGCGATGAGGCACCCACCACGTGGACATCGTTCTCTACGGCCTCGCGGGCAGCCTCGGCGGGCGTCTGGAACAGCGGGCCCATGTCTACGTCGAAGCCGCAGTCGGCATAACCCGTAGCCACCACCTTGGCACCGCGGTCGTGACCGTCCTGTCCCATCTTGGCAATGAAGATACGGGGGCGGCGACCCTCCTTCTTGGCAAACTCATCGGTCAGCTTGCAAGCCAACTCGAAGTCTTTATCATTCTTACTCTCTGAACTATACACGCCTGAAATTGTTCTGATTACTGCTTTATAACGGCCTACGATTTCCTCGCAGGCATCCGAAATCTCACCAAGTGTACAACGCAGCTGGGCGGCCTTTACGGCCAGGTCGAGCAGGTTGTTCTTGCTCTTGCGGCCTTCCTGGAAATCACGCACACAGTCGGTGATGGCCTTCAGGGCTGCCTGACAGGCGGCCTCGTCGCGCGTGGCACGCACCTG
>OCTW011496325.1_pt1 | contig 10012 bp, 20 predicted proteins | sample 1539671 | NCBI WGS metagenome assembly OCTW01 (sample SAMN02144230, study PRJEB22623) | gut metagenome | biome: sheep rumen | host: Ovis aries | place: New Zealand
TAGAAGCAGGCTCTCTTGCCTGTTTCTGTACCGCCAGCCAGTTCCATCTGGCCAAGCAGAGCGAACTCTTTCGGTGAATCGTTTGCCTTTTCAAGCACGCCGCCTTTGGAATCCACCGTCTGCCCGAGAACAGTCTGCAGGAATGTGTCAGCTGCTGCAGTGTCTTCAAATTCAAGTGTTCCGGTATAACCGTCATTTGTCCTGAAAGAGAACCAGTTGACATTGTCAGCCGGTTCATTGACATCTGTGCCTGCAGCAGACATGGCAAGGCTCTTCGCACCTTTGACAGCGACCGGAGTCGCATAAGTCAGAGATCCGCCTGTGCCTTCAGTTGCAACCGCATAATGCAGATTGGAAAAACCATATCTGATTCTACCCATTGATAACTACCTCCATCATGTACAAAACTTCGTACATATTTTCATCGGATAAGAATGTCTCCTCCTTTGTGAAGACCATTCCCGCATCAAGCAGAACGCTCTCGACTGTGGATTCGACTGAAAATTGTTTGTTACTTGTATACAGCTCAACATTTAAGCTGTAGATCTGAGCATGGTGTGTATCGTCGGCCGTCTCTGGCGTCATGTCTGTGTAGTGATAACAGATATATGGAAGATCGGGGACCTGATCCTCTTTCCACATCAGATAAGTTATCGGATAGCCGGTTGTTGCCAGCAGATCCGCCACCTCTTTGAATGTCATTTCAGAAGCGCCTCCATTTCTTTCATGAATCTCTGTTCTACCGTGTCGTTGATCGGCTTGACGAAATTAAAAGCGGTTGTTCTGCCGCCGTTTTGTTTTGCATGGCCAAATTCGAGCAGATGTGTCAGACCGCCCCATTTGCCGGCGCCGATCTTAGCCGAGACTCTCAGTCGCTTGACTGTAACCTCGTTTTTGATTGCCTTCCGGTAATCGCCGGTACCGCCGAATCCGCCGGCCTTCTTCAGGTCTTTGGTGACATCCTTTGCGACCTTTGTGACTGCCGCCTCAGCTGCCTCCCGTGCCTCATCGCCGAACTCATCCAGGTACTGGTCGATAGTCTGCTGAAGCATCAGCGGACTGATTTTAGAGATCGGCATTGCCTTTCCTCTTCTCACAGTACAGTTCGATCGTGTCGTTGCGTCCCAGGTAAGTTCTATACACTGTATAGGTCTTTCCTTCGAACCTTACAACATTCTCGCCGGTGTAGTCGAACCGTGACATGGTAAATCTGAAAGCCGGGTTAAGACCGTTGCGGCCTCCCTCGAACCATTCAGCACCACTGACAGAGTTTACCTGTACATACACCTTCCGCTCACTGGTGGTAGGCTGCTGAACGCCGAACTCGTCCTGGATGAACTCCTCGGCCACCAGATAGGCGACATAAGTTCTATCCATTTTCGTACTCCGTATATCTGCTGTCCATGCCCAGTTGTGCCTTCAGCTCATCATAGGCGGCTTTCAGTCTGTCATAGTCGTCCGGCTGTCCAAAGTTGAGCTTGCAGTACACTTTCACCGCTCTGATAATGAGCGGATCAGATGTGTCGATGTTCGCCTCTGCGACATCAGCAGGGATCAGATCGCTGAGACATTCGTTAATCAGATCAGTCAGCTCTTCATTCAGATCCGCATCCTCACTGGTCAGACGCAGAGCGGTTTTTACTTTTCTCAACAGATCATTACTCTCGCTCATTCTGTAACTCCTTTAGATAAGTTTCTTCGTCATAGACGTGGTATCCGTCATGGCCAAGTTTGATGCGTGAATCGCACCATAAATGGAGTCCGGCGGATCTTGCCCTCATGCAGAAACTCATATCTTCTCCAAAGCCGTTAACCGGCGAAAACAGCAGCTTTCCGTATGTGTCTACCACTGACTTCAGCGCTGCCACATTCATTGCCACGCAACCGAAACCGCAGGCTGCGATCTCAAAGATCGTGTTCTGCGGATAATCGAAATATGGTTCGCTTACCGGCTTCAGCTTGTTGTCTTCAAGTTTCTCAATATCACACCGTTTGAAGACCACCGGCGTTATCGGCCTCACTCGCTTGAAATAGAGACCGCTGACCACATCGAAGTGATTCAGATCTTCGTTTAAGATCCTGAGGGTCTCCGGCTCGAACACCATATCGGAGTCGAGCCAGAGAACACGGTCAAAGTTTCCATTGATCGCCCTTTCGATCAACTGATTTCTTGTGTCATAGATCAGGGACGATACCCCGAACTCAACACAAATCTCATCATCATGGTCTTGCAACAGCAGATTACATAGACAGCTGGTGAAATGTGCATGGACCATATCCATGCAAGGCACGGCGATCAATATCCTCATTTTTCCTCCTCAGGTTTATCTCTTAGGTTCTTGCAAATCTTACGAATGCAGATGTGTCGAGCAGTTCGCCGTCAGCAAGGCATGCGCCGCGGAACTGGAGATTTGTGGTTGTTGCTGTTTCGAAGCGCTTGACTTCGAGCGGCTTGAAGATGTTGACCTTGTAAGCCTTCGGGTCGCCGTAGAAGATTGTTTCCTTGGAAGAAACAAGAGCCTCAGACATCAGAACAACATCATGGCCGAAGAGCTTGTATTCGAAACCGTTGTTGATGATATAGTCGTTCAGGGCTGTGAGTGCCATGACCTCTGTGAAGAACATGGACGGTGTCATGACCCAGATAGCGCCATTCTGATAGTTTGCATCCAGTGCGCCCATAATGCCGAGCAGTGATGCCTTTGTCAGAGTGGAAGGGATTGCTGTGGAGGCTGCGCTGACAGAGCCTGTGATGCCCTTGAAAGCGTTGGAGTTGCTGCCGACGAGGATGTCTGCGTTCATCTTTGCACGGATCTGGCCTGTCAGATTGTCGACGATCCAGTCATGAACTGCCGGGATTGCCATGTGATCGATGTCAGCACCAACAGTCAGGAGCTTGACATATTCAGCCGGTACCAGGTCAACATAACCGATAACGTCGCTGGATTCTGAGATTGTGCCGCCAACAGCCTGAGATGTTGCAGCGTTGTTTGTTGTAGCCTTCGGGAATCTTACATAGTTCGGGAACTGTGTAACATCAACCTTGCCGAGAAGTTCAGCAGGCTTGATCAGTTTGTCCCATACAGCGTTGACTGTCATTGTAGGAATGACAGCACCAGCAGAAGTGAGCGCGGAACGCTCTTCAGCGGACATGTCACGTCCGATCAGATTCTTGACCCACGCGTCTCTGTATTCAACAGTGTTGATTTCAAACATTTTGCTTGTGTCCTTTCTCTCTTCATGAGATTCGATAATTTTGCCGAGTTCGCCGGAGATCACGGCTTCCTGGATCTTGCGGTATTCCTCCGCGTCAGTATTCCGCTCTTCTTCCGTGTCAAAGTCTTCGGACGCTTCGGCGGCGTCCTCCGCCTTCAGCTCAACAGCACGTTCTTCGACGGCTTCAGCCTCCGGTGTGACAGTTTCTTCATTCAGATCCTCACCGCGTTCTTCTTCGATTGCTTCTTCAGGTCTCTCCGCCTTGAGCTTTTCAATCTCTCCGTTGAAGTACTCCAAAGCTCTCGCATGAAGCTCCGTGTTCGGGTTCGCCGGGAAAGATACCGGCGAAACGTCGTACAGCTTTCTTACGTTGGTGATGACTCTGGTACGACTTTCTTCGTCGTAATGGTCTCCATCATCAGCCACCGTAAACGCGAACGACATCTGCGGATAGTTGCCGGCTTCGATCTCGTCATACAGCGCTCTAGAGTTCGCTGTACGGCTCAGATCAGCCTTGATATGCAGACCGTGGTCATCTGTTTCCAGTGCCAAGGTTCCTGCCGATGTACGCGCATATACTGCGCCAGCGTGGTCAACTCTCAGGACCACATCCGACATGTCACATTCATCGAATGCTGTCGGTTCGATGCGTTCGAAGTACTTCTCGCCTTCGATCTCGCACATTTCGTATGGTTCAAATGTGCTTGCATAGCCTTCAATCAGATGCTCATTACGTTTGAACTCTGCAAAGTCTCTGAACTCTCTATTCTGTGTCATTTCCTTCTCCTCTTGGATCTCCGACCATATAGAACTCGCCTCTGATCGGCGCATGCTGACCTTTGCCATCAGGCAGAGGCGGATAGTTAAACAGTTCACGGCCTTCATCAATCATCAGCCCGCCTCTGTCAGTCATTTCTTTGTACAGACTGATCTTTTGTGCAACCGGCATGTACTGCAGCCGGTTCGCTGTGACATAGATCACAGACCCATGCCCCTGTTCCGCTGATGTAAACAGCATCTTTGTCAGCACTTCACTCAGCTGAATGCTGAACGGTTCGATTGCTCCGTTGAAGAAAGCATCCAGTTCGTCGCCCATCGCTGAGTTCTGCAGGATCTTCTCATTCACACCGAAGTAATTGAACACGTTCGTCTGGATCAGCTTCATCTGATCGGCATCGACAACATAGTTCTTGCTGTTGATCTGCTGAATGTCTGAATAAGTGTTCGGGAACAGGACGATTCCGCCGCCGGCATTCGGCCCGAAGTTATCGTCGTTGAAGCGCTGGCGCTCTTTCTTCAGATCCTCAGCCTTTGCAAAGTTGTTAACCCTTGCCATAAATCTGTATGTCGCCGAGTTCGTAACAGCCTCGGAGATGCCCTGTGTCTGCAGATTGATGAGCTTCATCGTGTCTGCCAGTGCATCGTTCTGTTCGCCGAACAGATCTGACTTGTACTGGAACTTCGTCATAATCCCGATCTGATCGAGAGCCTCTGCTGTGTGCCTGCCGTGATCGAAATAGAATCTGACCCACGGCTTGCCATTTACATCCAGCAGTTCCCAGTGATCTGTGTAGACCGGAGTGATGCCGGTGATCTCACCGTTCTTTTCTCGCACCGGCAGAATGAAAGCAGTGCTTTTCATATCCAGGACTGTGTTCAACCTGTATAAGAACTGTGACCATGTCTGATAATCGTTCGGCTGTTTGCTCAGCCTCGTCTTCAGTTTTGGCTGTGCTGCGCCGTCGATCCGGACGCTCAGCTTTGCGATATGCCTTGATCTGGCATCAATCGCGGATCTGACCAGTTCCGATTCATACAACTGGCCATCCCATGAACTGAATACCGGAGAATATCCGGTCAGTAATTTAAAGTACTGCCCCTTCAGTGTTTCGTGTGTCTTGCTAGGGAACAGCTTTTCAAAAAGCCCCATTTCAGCGACCTCCTAATTCTTTAACTGTGTCCCTATTTCCCCGAACCACTTCTGACGGACACACATCGCATCTAATAAAGCGGCCATACCGTCGATATGAGCCGCCTGATAAATCTTTACTAATTTCTTTCTGTCTGTAACGTTGTTGATCTTCAGCGCCGAATCAAGCATATGGGCCTTCAGCAGATCGTTTCTGCCGATCCGGATCTTCCGGTCCTTAATCAGTCCCTCTGTCTCGTTGATGACTGGTGTCAGGTTTGTCCCCTGGAACACATCATCCATGTGGAAGCCATAGGCTTTCATATCCTGGACAAGATACTGCGCTGAATATCTGTCATAGCCGACCTGAAGCGGAAGGATCTCATACTTCTCCACCATCTCGGTGAACCAGTTGAATACATCGTGGTAGTCAACGAAGTTTTCGCCGGACGGCTGCAGCAGTCCACGCTGGATAAATATGTCATATGGCATATTGTCCCGCTTGATTGCGTCCTGAATCTTCGCCCCAGGAAGGAAGAACTTCATCAGCACATACAGCTTTTCGTTTTTCTCTATCAATACGCAGGCGCTTGTAAGATCGGTCGTGCGCGACAGATCAAGCCCGGCGACACAATAGGACCCTCGGAAGTCCTCCGGATCAATCACATCACCGTAACAGTTATCGACGTCAACCGCATCCAGCCACGCCTGGGAAGAGTTCTGCTTTATGTTGCAGTACTTCGTCATAAACTCAGCTTTCTTGCTGAGAGATTCCGAAGCTATATCAATCTGATCGAGGATAAAGCTGACAGGGACAGACACCCCCATGCCAGGAAGACTCTTTCGGAGTTCGTTGATGTCATCCCATTTGTTTGTATCGTCGATCATGTAAAGGAATGGCAGCAGTCTCTTCTCGCGGCTGTCACCCTTCAGAAACCGTGTGGATCTTCCCATCAGTTCGTCATAAATGCCGTTGTCTTCATATCCGGACGAACTGATTGCCAGTGTCAGCGGTTCCTCTCTGGCGCCGGTACCGGAGATCATGACCTCATATTGCTTGAGGCCACGGACTGCCGGCCATGAACTCATTTCATCAGCGACAGTCAGCATCGGGTTATAACCGTCCGCCTTCTTTTCATTAAATGCGATCTTCTTGATAGTGGTGTTTGTCTTCTGGACATACAGATCGGTCTTCCGCTTTTTGGTCATCTGCTTGAAAACTGGTGTATTGTCCTTGGTGAACTCAAATGCCGAATAGACAAGATCCGACTGATCCAGCTTCGGTGCCACGCAATAGATCTCACTGCCGAACTCACCGTCGACATAGGTCTCATAGGCAATAATCGCAGCGGCGAACAATGTCTTGCCCATCTTCCTGCCTATTACCATGAACACTTCACGGAACTGGCGCTTGCCTTCCTTGTCTACAATTCCGTAGATACAGGACAGAGCCGCCTTCTGCCACAATTCCAGGATCAACGGCTTACCGCCCAGCTTGCCCTTGTTGTGCTTGCAATACTTCTCTACAAAGCGGATAGCATTGTTGGCCTTCTTCTGATCGAAGATGTATGTACCATCCTCAATGCCGGCCATGATCTTTTCATACAGTGACCTGATCCAGAAGCCGACCGTAACCGATCCATTCCATATTGCCTGGTAATACTCATAGATGTAGTTGTTCATTTGAACTCATCCAGTTCGTCGATCTCTTCTTCCGGAGGCAGCATAGCCTCCAGTCTTGTGTTCACCATGTTGTAAGACTTCAGAAGAGCGTTGTATGACTGGAGATCAGCCGACGCTTTGCGCCCGTACTGGTTCTCCCCGTTCTTATATTCCTCACTGGCTCCATTCTCTGCGATGATTTTGCGCAGATCCTCAAGCTCCACCTCCATGAATGCAGCGTTTTTTATGAGTGGATCAGCAATACTCTTTTTCTTTTCCGGCAGTTTGGAGTAAATCTTATTCAATTCCGCCAGACGGCGCTTAATCTTGGTATCTTTGCTCAATTTTGCCATTTTAAACACCCCCTTCGCGACCTCCAGAGAGGAACTCCGACCTTTCACCTACACACCGGTCTCCTCCTTAGGGTTATTTGATAGACCCCGGGGGGACTATTTGCTGATTACCTGACCGTATTTGTCAACGTAGAATCTGCGTTTGCGCAGTGCATTGTCATGTTCTTCGGCATGACAGTCCCAGCACAGCGCTTCAAGGTTGTCCCAGTTGAGTACAACCATCGGATTGTTTATGTTCTTCTCCGTTATATGAACCTTGTGGTGAACCATCGTCGCCGGCACGATCAGTCCTTTCCTGTAGCACTTCTCACACAGACCACCAACAGACTTCAGGTATGATGCTCTGCACTGTTGCCAGCGCTTTGATTTATAAAACGCTTTTGCAAATTCTCTAGCCATTCACAATATACCTGTGAACCCACTTCTGATATGCGTCACATTCGTGTCTCTGCATTCGCACCTGGCATTTCTCGCAACCGACACACGGGCACCGGCTCTGTCTGTCCAATTCGCGCATATGCTCGACGAATTCCTCGTTCGTTAAGTCTGTTACATCGATTACATCATTGTCTTTGCTCATGATCTCAATCTCCGTAAATAAAAAAAGCGGACGGCCAACAGCGAACATAGTATTGGGTAAGAAAGGAGGTTCTATCATTAGTAGCCTGCCGTGACTGCTTTAGTTGACCGTCCGATCACGACACGAAAAAAGAGACGGTAGCCTGATCCGTCCCTTTTTCACCGATACTATTGTAGCACCCTGTTATGTACCAAAATGTACCAAGATTATGCTCGTCTGTTCCACCGCTTTATCAGCTCGGTTTCGTCCATGCTGATCAGCTTGGGATCGTCCTTGGATCTGAGCGTTATGGAGATGTTCGCACCGCACTCCGGACAGATGATCTGGACATATCCGCAGCCGATGCAGTCTGATCTGACTGGCTTGGATCCACAGAACGGACACGGTTTCAGATCGTTCATCTTCAATACATCCATGAATTAATTTTCCGCTTTCTTCTGAGCCTGCGCTCCAGTGCGATCAATTCGACCATTGCCACCAAGACAGCCATAATCAATAAGATCAGTGCCAAGATGACAAATATCGTCCACAGTATTTTTATCATAAGTCATCTCCCCAAATCTGTTCTGCTATCCACTCAGCCAGCCACAGGATGCCCAGTAACCCGCCGAGTATAACAATTGTCATGAATATCACCAGTGCAGGCATGGCAACAATCATCAGCATAATTGTGAATATGCTTGTCATGTTGTAGATCATTCAATCGCCTCCAATCTGACCGGCACGATCTCGTAATCCTTACTGCATTGTCTGGCTAAGAATTCGAGTTTTGCCGTATCGAAGTCCGGTAAGATAAGCGCCCGATCTTCGGCAGTCCGCTGATGCCATGGATGATACCGGTGATCAGTTCCGAACAGCCATTTCTTTGTTCGCTTATTCCTGATCGCGTACATCTGGCTCCCTCTTCACTACAGAGTTTATTGAAATACTGAATTCTTCCATAATGTCTATTGCGTCTTCTTTCGACATATCGCGCCTCAAGTAACCTTTGAACGCTTTAAAACACATATTCCATCCGTCAACATACGCCTCTCTTTCGCTAGGCGTCCTTAATTTGATCTTCATTCTTCTTTCCTCTCACCGTCTTTCATATAGAGGTTTAGATGCATGCGCACCTTGCTGATTAACTTGTGCAAGTGTTCGATCGTCTTTTGCGACAGATCGAGATCATCCACGGCATCGTGCAATTCATCCAACACATAGAAGTCAATGAACTGGTCACGGTCACCCATTACATCGTCATCCCACTCAAATATGTCTCTGTGTTTCATTCTTCTTTCCTCTCCAACGCATCATGCGTGTTAGCTAACGCATCACAAGTGTTAGATTGCGTTAAATCAGCGTTAGTTTGCATCCATGTTAAAGTTGCGATATCTTGCATCACGCAGTATGTGTTTGTCCGTGTGCATATTCCACAAGGCAGTCTGTACGCACAATACTGCTGATAGTCATTTTGTACTGTCATTTTTCTTTCCTCACTGCCCATTTACAAAATCCACATGGGTCTTTATCACTTCTATACATAATGCATATCTGTGCTTTTACACAGTCCTTGCATCGAATCAACTCTGTCATCGGTTCACCGTAGAATGTTGTGAACTCCTCGACCGCAAGTTTGTTGTTCGGAGGAGCATGTACAATATACTCTTTCATTCTTCTTTCCTCTCAAAATGTTCTTTTACAGCTTCGATCGCAATGTCAAACACTTCATTTGGTGCAAGCGTGTAATTAAATCTGCGCATATTTTCAATTTCTTTGATCACTTCTTCTTTTGTCATTCTTCTTTCCTCTCTGCCCATGAGCAATAGTCAGTATAATTTGGGCATCTGTCATGCACATCGCAATGTGTCATCTGAACAAACTGGTCTTCAAAGTATTCGAAGTGAACACACTCACAACATCTGATCAACTGCTCGCCATCTCTGACATTACCAACAAACAGTTCATCACTGTCCTTCAGATCGTCATCAAGGCTGATTATCCATTCTGTCTGTGCCATTCTCATTTCCTCTCTGCTTCAATTATCTTGTCCCATACATACGGACAGATTATGTGGCAGTATTTTCTATGTGCGCATGTTGCACATATCTTTGTCATGATTTCGATTGAACTCATTATTCTTTCCTCGCAAAGTCATTCAATCCATATTCTTCAACCAAGTATTCAAGGAACTTTCTTGCATCTTCTCCGATTTCTTTCATGGAATATTCATGACGGCTTGCGTAATTGGCATTTCTGCAAAGATCGGCTATAAGGCACTCAGCCAGTTCCTCTAATTTGTGCTGATTGTTC
>OCTW011530083.1_pt1 | contig 10012 bp, 9 predicted proteins | sample 1539671 | NCBI WGS metagenome assembly OCTW01 (sample SAMN02144230, study PRJEB22623) | gut metagenome | biome: sheep rumen | host: Ovis aries | place: New Zealand
ACATCCCGAACACAGAAGTTAAGCACTCCCGCGGCGAAGATAGTTGGGCCTGCCCCTGCGAACATAGCACGCTGCCGGGTCCTTTTTTTTTATGTTGATAAATATTTCTTTCATCGGTATCATATTCTTAGCTATTTTTACGAAAGGATATCTATGAAACAAGGATTTAATAATAAGAAATATTTAAAGATGCAGTCAAAGCATATCCAAGAGCGTATTGCGCAATTTGACGATAAGTTGTATCTAGAATTTGGTGGAAAATTATTTGATGATTATCATGCTAGTCGTGTATTACCCGGTTTTGAACCAGATAGTAAACTACAAATGCTGATGACCATGAAAGATCAAGCAGAAATAGTCATCGCTATTTGTGCCAAAGACATAGAAAACAATAAGATTCGTGGTGATTTAGGCATTACCTACGATGAAGACGTACTACGTTTGATCAAAGAATTTCAATCACGAGGATTGTATGTAAGCAGTGTCGTTATTACTCAGTATCATCATTCTAAGATGATCGATCGATTTAAAACAAAATTAAAAAGAAGACAGATTCATGTTTATCAACATTATTATATTGAAGGCTATCCAACCAATGTGAAAGCCATTATTTCTGATCAAGGATTTGGCAAAAATGACTTCATTGAAACCACTAAACCATTGGTTGTTGTAACTGCACCAGGACCTGGAAGCGGGAAAATGGCAACATGTTTATCCCAACTCTATCATGAATATAAACATGGCATCAAAGCTGGTTATGCCAAATATGAAACTTTTCCAATTTGGAATTTAGATGTCAATCATCCTGTGAACTTAGCTTATGAAGCAGCCACGGCCGATTTAGCTGATGTGAATATGATTGATCCTTTTCATCTCCAAGCCTATGGAAAAATCACCGTTAACTACAATCGAGATGTCGAGATCTTTCCAGTGCTAAAGAATATTTTTGAAGAAATTTATGGAACTTGTCCATATAAGAGTCCAACCGATATGGGCGTGAATATGGCTGGCTTTGCAATTGAAGATGATCAAGCCTGTTGTGAAGCAAGTCAACAAGAAATCATTCGTCGTTATTTTGAAAGTTATACACGCTATGTGAAAGAACAATGTTCGATAGATGAAGTCAATAAGCAGACCATCATCATGGAGAAAGCAGGTATTTCAATCGAAGATCGAAAATGTGTTGTAGCAGCTCGTGAAAAGGCTAAGATAACCCATAGTTTTTCCGGTGCTGTCGAATTAGCCGATGGAACCATGATTACTGGAAAAACAACCAACTTTATGGGTACCGTATCCAATACTGTAATCAATGCCTTAAAACATTTGGCTCAATTGCCAGATCATGAAGATGTGATTTCACCACAAGCTTTTGGTCCCATTCAAGATTTAAAGACAAAATACTTAGGCAGTGTAAATCCACGTCTTCATATTCAAGAAGTTTTGATTGCGTTATCGTTAAGTGCGGTTCATAACGAAGAGGCTCAAAAAGCACTAGATGTGATTCCGCAATTACGAGGATGTCAAGCTCATTTTACATGTCAATTAAAAGTTGAAGATTTATCAATCTTAACCCAACTTGGTCTAGAAGTGACCTATGAGGCAGATAAACGATAGGAGGAACAATATGGCAAAAGCGTTACCCAGCTCAGGAGCAGGAGCTGTACGAATTATCTTAAAAAATAAGGATGCGTTTGAATTTACGTTGCGAGAAAAAAATGAAGTGGGAAATCGCACAGGTTATTTATATGATGTATTTTATGTGAATGCAACGGGTACATTAAATATGCAAGTAGAAGATGGAAATCCAGTGATTGCTTCTTTAAATTTAGGATTAGGAAAAGTGATTACTTTGTCAAATGACACCAATTTAAAAAAATTGTGTCGATATGTCTTAGAAAATACTAAATAAGATGCGTACATATACGTTATATGTCGTGGTTGATACGTTGGAAGAAAAACAAGTAAATGAGGTTCAATCGGCTTTATCCCAATTGGGAAATTTTCATTTCTCACCCATTCGAGAACAAGCTTCATTGATTTCTTGTTCTGAATTTTATGCCACGATGCAATGTGAAAAAAGGACATGGGAAGCATTGATTCCCCAACTCAATGCCTATTGGACAAAGGATGATGAAACTTGGTCCGATTATGGATATAATACACGAATGTTTCATCCCCATGTTTATTATTTAGAAATCAAATAAAAAAGGGCCATTTGATAAAATCCCCTAAAGTAAGGCAATACATTTTGTATATTTGTACTGTCTACTTTTAGGGAATCATATCAAATTGATATTTCCACTGTCTACTTGACAGGGGTCATATCAATTAGCCCTTTTTTCGTAGTTGTCGAAAGACAGTAGGTAATTGATCAATGATATCATCGGGTTGTACACAAGCCGAATCCATATCCACTTTTGCACATTGACTATGGATATATACACCTGTTATAGCTGCTTGTAAGACATTTTTACATTGGCCGTATAAACCTGTTATGATGCCACATAAAATATCGCCACTACCACCTTTGGATAAAGCACTATTTGGTGCATATAAAACATATTGCGATGTTCCTTGAGCCACTACGGTTACATTGGATTTTAATACCAAAGTCACTTCCGGATATGCTTCCACAAAGGGTTGAATACTTGCCAATGGATGTTTCGCAATGGTAGAAACATCTTGATGGGTTAGGTAACTGAATTCTTTGACATGTGGAGTAATGATCGTTGGTGCCTGGCGATGCAACCATTCGGGATGCTCTTGTAAAGCCCATAAGCCATCTGCATCCACAAGAACTGGTTTTGTGCTTGCCAAAGCGGTATGTACCATTTCAATTGTTGATGGAACTTGTCCCATACCATTGCCAATGGATAGTAAATCAAATTTTTCCATGTTCGTTTGTAGAAAGAGTGGACTCCTACTATCAAAGTTTTCTTGTGGATAGATCAGGCGCATAGCACTATCCATCTTATACGCTAAGATATCTGCAATACTGTTTGGAAGCATCAATGTAAGGGTGCCAATACCACTTTTGTAGCAGGCTTTAGCCGCCATCGTGATGGCTCCATGCATGGCATGTGATCCCCCAATCATCAAAGCTTTTCCAAACGTGCCTTTATGGGCAAGATTGGATCGCTCCGGTAAATGAATGGTCGTCTTGTCGATTAATTGCATAGTGGGTGCATCGTGAATGATACCAATTTCAAAACAATGCAGTTGACCACAAATAGAAGGACCTTGATTGGTAATTTGACCCCATTTGATACAGTCCAGAGACAAAGTGATATCGGCATGGATGGCAATCCCGAGAATTTCACCGGATGTCGCATCCAGACCGCTTGGTACATCGATTGAAATCGTAGGTGAATCATTTTTATTAATATCATCAATCAAAGAATAATACGGTTCTTTGATTTCTCGGCTTAATCCATTGCCAAAGATACAATCTATAATATAGGTATAGATATTGTCTTTCATCATTGTCCAATCGGTTTGGATTGAGACACCCATCTTCTTTAGAATATTTTGTTGGTGAAGATTGGCATCCGAGAAATGTGTGCCTACCAAATAAATATCTACAGGAATATGGGCTTGTATCAATAATCGAGCAATGGCTAAACCATCTCCACCATTATTTCCCGAGCCACATACGACTAATATTTGTTTTGGGTGTTTTGCTTCAATGAAACGAGCACATTCAATAGCTGCATGTTCCATTAATACCAAAGAAGGAATTTGGTAGTGTTCAATTGTTCGTTGATCAAAATCACGTGCTTGCTTAGCTGAACAAATGGTCGTCATTATTCAAAATCGACGGTTTTGGAGTAATCAACCAAAGGAGCGAATTCTTTTTTACAAGCACAGTGTAAGGCATTATTTTGATAGGCATCTAAATTTTCTTTGTCTAAACGAACAATCAAAGCGACATCAAAACTACGATCGGAATGAAGAAAATCTTTACCGACTTCCATTTCATGTACTAAATCAATTTTTCCTTGCATTTTATTTAAAATGGCAGCTAATTGATCCTGATTTTCGGGTGTGGATTCTTTTAATTTAAAAAATACGATATGTGTCATAGTAACCTCACTTTCAATTTTCATGATACACTAGTCAATAAAAAATTGCTTGTATTTTCATCACATGTGTTATAATCATAACTCAAAGGGGACAAGCACTATGGAAAATCAATCCAAAGTAAAAAAGTCGATCATCCTGTCGGGACTTGTTGGAACTGGCGGGCTTTTTGTCGCAAAATTAATCGGAATTATTTATGCGATTCCATTTTCTAGTATCTTAGGAAATGTCAAATATATGGGATATTATGGACAAGCCTATAATATATATTCGTATGTATTGAATGTATTTACAGCTGGATTCCCATTTGCGATTGCGACAATGGTTTCTAAATATACTGTATTGGATGATCCAAAAACGGTTTTATTGGTCAAGAAAGTCTCTATTGCGATGTTATCGTTATTGGGCTTTGTTGGCATGTTGTTGTTGATGGCCTTTTCTGGGGTCTTGGCACCATTGATGGTTGCTGGTGATCCAACGATCATGGCCAATGTCTTGCGAATCTTAGCCATTGCTTTATTTTTTGTACCGGTATTATCGGCTTTTCGTGGCTATTACCAAGGTTTAAAAGAAATGGGCGAATACGCGTTTTCACAAGCTTTTGAACAAATTTTCCGTGTCGGCTTCTTATTGTCGGCAGCTTGTTTAATGGTTTATGTTCTGCATTGGGAAAGAAAATGGGCCTTATATGCATCGGTCTTATCGACAACGGTAGCAGCCATTGCGGGAATTGTTCAAATTCGTCATTTTGATAAAACACGATCACAAGAAATTATTGATCAAGCACGAGCACAGACGACACCTTCGTTAAAGCGCAATGAGATCATTAAAGAATTGGTTCTTTTAGCAATTCCTTATTTGATTTCTTCTTTATTGGGCTATAGCCAACAAATTTATAATGCGGTTTTATTACCAGCTGGATTAAAAGCATATTATCCAAGTGAAGCCAAAGTTTCTTCGATTATTTCGGCTACAACGTATGTGGGTGTTAAAATGACGGCGATTCCGATGGTTTTGGCACCTGGTTTTACAGCTGCCATCATTCCGCATATCACCTCAGCTTTGACTAAACATAATAAACGGTTGATCCAGAAAAATGTAGTGGATTGCTTAGGCGTTGTATTATATATAGGTTTACCAGTATCGTTCTGTTTATTTGCCTATTCCGCACCATTAAACTATACCTTGTTTTATACCGATGATTTGAATACGAGTACCATGGTCTTACAATGGCTAACGCTAGAATCAATCACAGGTACTTTATTGCCAGTAGTAACGAATTTGATGATGGCATTAAAACTACAACCATTGGTTTTAAAAAGAATGATCATCAATGCAATCATAAAAGGTGTATTAATGGTTCCCATGACAATGATGATGGGATTTGGAGGTGCTGTTTTGGCTTCTTTAATTGCGGATGGCTATTTGTTCTTTTCGAATCTTCATCAAATTAAGATACATTATCATATTTCTTATAAACGAGTATGGCAAATTGTTTTCCGTGTATGTATTGGTTTACTGGCTTTATGGATTACTTCGATGCTTTTGACCCATCTTGGTTTAGGTAGTGTTTCATCTCGAAAGATCGTATGTTTCATTACGATGTGTATCAATGGATTGATCAGTCTCATTGTATTCATGATCGTGACAATTGCTTTGAAAGTTCCAGAATTGGCTTTTCATGTACATATTGGACGTCCCAAAAAGGAGGCACAATAAATGTATGATGTAATCGTAATTGGTGCTGGGCATGCTGGTATTGAAGCAGCCATGGCAGCGAGTCGTATGCAGAAACAAACCGCATTATTAACACTGTCTTTGGATATGGCAGGTTCGATGCCTTGTAATCCAAGCGTGGGTGGTCCGGCCAAAGGAATCGTTGTTCGTGAAATTGATGCTTTGGGTGGCTTAATGCCTATCGCAGCGGATCGAACGGCTTTACAGTTTAAAATGTTGAATACGACCAAAGGACCGGGTGTTTGGTCTTTGCGAGTTCAAAGTGATAAAGTTGCTTATAAGAAATTCATGAAAAAAACGTTATCGAATACACCGAATTTGACGGTTGTTGAAAAGATGGCGCATTCTTTGATGATCAAAAATCATCGGATCGAAGGTGTGCGGTGTACCGATGGAACGGAATTATTAGGAAAGACTGTTGTTTTAACAACAGGAACGTATATGTCTTCTTCCGTATTGCGGGGACACACGGCGACAGAATCGGGGCCGGAAGAACAACCAACGATACAATCCCTATCGGAAAGTTTACGTAAAGCTGGTATTCGGACATTTCGTTTAAAAACGGGAACGCCACCGCGGGTTTTAACGAGAACGATTGATTTTTCAAAAACGTCTGTACAACCGGGAACAAATGCTTTTTTGCGTTTTAGTGAAACCACGCAACCAGAAGATGTTTTGCCATTTGATCAACAAGAAGTATGTCATTTGATTTATACAACACCGAAAACACATGAAATCATTCGTTCGCATTTACATGATTCTGCCATGTATTCAGGTTTAGTCAAAGGAGTAGGCCCTCGTTATTGTCCAAGTATTGAAGATAAATTGGTGCGATTTGCGGATAAACCACGCCATCAATTGTTCTTAGAACCAGAGTCTTTATCGATGGATACAACCTATGTACAAGGTTTTTCTACGTCTATGCCAATCGATGTACAAGAAGAAATGGTACATTCTTTACCTGGCTTGGAACATTGCACCATAAAAAAATATGCGTATGCGATTGAATATGATGCCATTGATCCTTTGCAGATGAAACCAAATATGGAAAATAAAATTGTTGAAAATCTATTTACGGCAGGACAAGTCAATGGTACAAGTGGATATGAAGAAGCAGCTGGTCAGGGTTTGATGGCTGGTATCAATGCGGCTTTAAAAGTGGATGGAAAACCACCATTCGTGCTACGTCGAGATCAAGCGTATATTGGCGTTATGATTGATGATTTATGCACCAAGGGAACGAAAGAACCCTATCGTTTATTGACGAGTCGTGCGGAATATCGCTTGTTGTTGCGTCATGATAATGCGGAAGAACGCTTGTTGGAGATGGGCTATCAAATCGGTTGTGTATCGAAGGATCGATACGATCAATATTGTCAGAAGCGACAGGCTATTGAACAAGCTAAAGATGTGTTATCACAAACGCATGTGAAAGCGGATACGGCATTGAATGCGTATTTGACTTCGTTGGGATTTACACCAACGGATCGGGGAATGAAGGAAATCGATTTATTAAAACGACCAAAAGTGACAATTGATGGTCTTTCATCGATTACGGGTGTCAATTTTGGACATTTTATTAATCAACATATTGAAATCGATGTAAAATATAAGGGGTATATCGAAAAAGCGAAACGTGATGCACGGCATCTACAAGAAATGGAATCCGTTGCTTTACCAGATGATCTGGATTATGCGCATATGGAAAATATTTCTTTAGAAGCACGGCAAAAATTGGATGCTGTTCGTCCCCAAACTTTAGGGCAAGCCAGTCGTATTTCAGGAATCAATCCGAGTGATATTGCGGTATTGGCAATGAAAGTTAGATAGGAGGAGCATATGGCCAAATCTCGTAAGAAGAAAAAAAGATTATCACCTGCAGCTAAGTTGATTATGGTCGTATGTGCCGCTTTAATGATTTTATCTGGTCTTTCAGAGCTAAAGACGATGTATGATCTGCATCGCAGTATTTCAGATACGCAACAGAAACAAAGTGCTTTAAATGCGGAAAAGAAAGAATTAACGAAAAAGAAAAAAAACTTATCAGATCCTGACTATATTGAATATATTGCCCGGGGTAAATATCTTGTGACAAAAGAAGGAGAACAAGTTTTTAAATTTTCTAATAATGATACGAATAACTAAGGAAGTGGCGTTACAGCCACTTTTTCTATGAAAGGAAAAAGTATGACAAAATCAATAAAGATCAATAGTCGTGTTTTGGTGGATTATCTAGATCATAATCATTTATCCATGCCAAAAGATGGTGAATATATCATCAATGAAGATGATTTTGCGAATCTGCTTCGTCATTATAATGAAGATGTATTGCGTGCCTATTTTGCCAATGGAGCCCCTTTAGAATATCGTTATTTTGAATCCAATGGATTGATTTATGATCGTTTAAATAAAGTGGTTACGATTGATCATAAAGAAATTGTTTGTACACCAAGTGAATTGCTCTTGTTGGAGGCATTTCTGCAAAATGCCAATATTGTATTGACACGTGATGTTTTGATTGATTTATTAAGTCATTCAAAAACAGCGATTCAAGATAATACTTTGAGTGTATTTATTATGGGACTTCGTAAAAAAGTAGGAAAGACACGTATTGGGGTTCGCAAAGGGATTGGATATTATTGGATTGGAACCGTGAATAAGCGTAAGTAAGTCATCTGTAAAAAACTTGATTTTTCCTTCGAATCGTTATATCTTAATACCAATTGAAAGTTTGGGGAGGACAAAGATGAACAGTTTCAATTCTGAAGCATTATTTGTTGAGCGCTTTAAAGAAACAACATCAGACATGTATGGCCGAGATTTCGAAGATACATCAAATGTAGAACGGTATTTGGCTTTGGGTAACATGATTCGTGAATATGCGAATAGTAACTGGAAAGCTACGAAAAACGCTGTCAAGAAGCATCAAACAAAGCAGTTATATTACTTTTCTATGGAATTTTTAATGGGTCGTTTGTTGACAAACAACTTGATGAACTTAGGTATCTACGATACGGTTTGTGAAGGATTAAAAGAATTAGGCATGGATATCAACGATTTAGAAGAAATCGAAAGTGATGCTGGATTAGGAAATGGTGGATTGGGTCGTTTAGCCGCTTGTTTCATGGATTCACTTGCATCATTGAACTATGCTGGAAATGGTAACTGCATTCGTTATCATTATGGATTGTTTAAACAAAAGATTGAAAATGATGAACAAGTAGAAATGCCAGACTGCTGGTTAAAATATGGTAATGTTTGGGAAGTATGGAAACCATATCATGGTGTTCGTGTAAAATTTGGTGGATATGTAGATGGATATATCAATGAACAAGGGAAGTTTGTGACATTTCATCATCCAGATTTTGTGGTACGTGCTGTACCTTATGATGAACCAATTATTGGTTACCATACAAAAACAACCAATACTTTGCGTTTGTGGGACGCAGAAGTTGATGAAGATACGGCTCCTACAGGAAACTTAAATAAATATTTAGATGATGTTACGGCTTTAACGGCAAATGTATATCCAGATGATTCAACACCTGAAGGAAAAGAACTTCGTTTGAAACAAGAATATTTCTTTGTTTGTGCAGGACTTTCGCAAATTATTGAAAGTCATTTACGTGTGTATCCATCTCTAGATAACTTACCAGAAAAAGTAGCGATTCAGTTGAATGATACCCATCCTGTATTGGTTATTCCTGAATTAATGCGTATTTTATGTGATGAATACGATTATGAATGGGATGATGCATGGAAAATAGTCAAGGGAACTGTTGCTTATACAAACCATACGGTCATGGCGGAAGCTTTGGAAAAATGGCCACAAGAAACGGTACAAAAATTGTTACCACGTATTTATATGATCATTGAAGAGATTGATCGTCGTTGGAAGTTTGAAGTCGATCATCTTGGTTTATGTGCGATTTATCCAAATGTTGCAGTATTGCGTGAAGGACAAGTCCATATGGCTAACTTAGCTATTGTTGGTAGTCATAGTGTCAATGGTGTTGCCAAGTTGCATTCCCAGATCTTGGTGGATGATGTATTTAAAGATTTTGCAACCATTGAACCAAATCTCTTCAACAACAAGACCAATGGAATTACGCATCGTCGTTGGTTGATGTATTGTAATCCACAATTGACAAGTTTATTGGAAGATACAATTGGTGATGAATTTAAAACAGATCCA
>OCTW011584569.1_pt1 | contig 10012 bp, 1 predicted proteins | sample 1539671 | NCBI WGS metagenome assembly OCTW01 (sample SAMN02144230, study PRJEB22623) | gut metagenome | biome: sheep rumen | host: Ovis aries | place: New Zealand
CGGGCCGTTGGTCAGGTGCGTGCTCGGGTTGCGTCCCGTGTACTTGGCGCGGTACGTCTTGCCGTCGGCAGCGTCCACGTTATAGCTACGTCCCGGTGTCAGCGATGCAGGATCGCTGAACTCGTTCACGTTACCTTCTGCGTAGGTCTGCATGCCCGTAGAGAGTCGGCCCGCCGATGCAGAAGCACCGGTCACCTGTGCGATCTGCGCCTTCGACTTGGTGACCTTAGATGTCGCAAGACCCATCAGTCCGCCCAGCAAGCCAGTGAAGATGGCGAATACAGGTGCTGCAGCCCAGCCGAGCTGGCTCCACAACTTACCGAGTACGCCAGGAGTCTTCGATGCTGCGTCGGCAATCATCTCCGACTTCAGCACTTCCAGACCTGCCAAGGCCATACTACCTATACCCTGCAGCGCAATCATCTGGAACTTCTGTGTGGCGTTCAGGTTGTCATTGCTCATAGCCTGATAAGCCGCACCATACATATTGGCTGCAAGCGACATCTTGGCAAAGGTGCTCTGAGTACTCTGAACCTCCGATTTATTCTTGCTTTGTGTCGAAGTCTTCTCCTTCTTGTCGTTCTCCAGCTTGTTCTCAGTCACCATATTGTCGATGTTCATCTTCTGCTGGGCATAGAACATCTCTCGCTCCAGTGCGGCATCGGCATCACTGATTTCGCCACCCATACCGGTCATCGAGGCTGCTATCTTATCCTCTGACATATAGATGGCTGATTCTGCAGGCGTCTCGGCTTTTGTCTCGGCCCCAGCCTTGCCCATGCTGGCGTAGATAGCCATGGTGTTGGCCATCACAGCCTGAGTATTGGCGTCGATGCTCTGGTTCTGCACCATAGCATTTATCCAGTCGGTGATCTGATCGCTCATCTTGTTGTTGAAGTCGTCCATCACCTTCTTCCATGCCTCTGCCTCGGCGTTCTGGCGCTCTATCTCGCGCTGACGCTCCAATGCCGCACGCTCGTCCAAGTACTCATAGTGAGCCTCGGCGTTCTCGGTACCCTCGTTGTCAATCACGATATAGGTACCAGCACCGGGACCGCCCTTACCAGTAAGGTTCAGCTTGGCCAGTTCGTTGTAGTACTCCGCATCACCTGCATGGCTTGCCTCCATCATGCTCTGGACACTTGACGAGAGAAGGTCTGCCCACTCACGCAGAGTGGTATAGAGTCGGTTCTGAGACTCCTCCAGCTGATTAGCGATAGCCACGCGCTGCTCGTCCAACTTCTTCTGTTCCTCGGCCAGACTCAGCTGCTTGCTTATCTCAGCGTGCTGGGCGTCAATCTCCTTGCCTTGGGCACGCAGGGCAGCTATGCGGTCGGCCCACATCTGGCGCATCTTGTCGTAATACACCTGCTGCATCTGCAAGCGCAGCTGCATCTGCTTTACGGCCAACTTATCTGCCACGCGCTCACTGGCAGCACCTGCGCCTATCAGCTGGTTGGCGCGCTTCACCTGATCTTCCTGCAATCCCAATTGACTCAGTGCCTTTTCAAACACACCCTTGCGGCTCTGGTCTTGCCCGGGCACAAGGTCGTTCCACCAGATGTCGATCTGCTTCTTAATATCACTGGCCTCCTTCTTGATGGCGTTCTGTATTTCGTCGTAGGCCTTCTGCAACTGTGCCATCAGCGCGTTCTTCATCGCATCGCTCTTGCCTATCTCGTCAGCCCATGCCGTCATACCAGCATCAGCCATACGGCGCAGCACATCTTCAACGGTCGTGCTGTAAGCATTCTCTGCCTCGCCCAGCAGGAACTGCAAGCGCTTGTTCTGCTCCTGTACCAGAGTGGCTGGGTCGGCTGTCGGTCCCTGCTTCTGTATGTCGCCCAGCAGGATATCCATCTCCGTAAGGTTCTTACGCAGATTGTCTACTATGCCGTCGTATGGGCGCTCCTTGGCGATGATGTCGGCAATCTTGTTCAGATGCTTAACCGTTATCTGCTGCAGCTGGGTAAGATCCTGCTGTGCCTTCAGGTTGTTACGGCCGATGTCCGATGCCAGAGCCTTGCTCCACTCGCTCTCCACTGTCTTCCAGGGCACATCGTCAAGCAGTCCCTGCTTCTCCAGATTCTCCCACCACTCGCGGAACTTCTTCACCATCTCCTGCTCCTCCTTGGTCTCGCCGGCGGTGAAGGTCTCACGCAGCTTAGAGCGACGCTCCAGATGCTCCTGTTCCAGCAGTTCGGCCTGACGGTTGAAGAGTTCCTCGCTCATATTCTCCTCGATACGAGCCTTCTCCAGCTCCTCCTTGCGCTTAGAGTAGTAGCGATCGAGCTCGGCCAACGCATAGTCACTCTCGCGGAAACGGTTACGGCGTCCACGACCGTTCTTCTCGTCGCGCCAGTGTCCCTGGTTGGTAGAGAAACGCTCGCTCTTCAGCTCCTCCTGAATCTTCAGTCGCTCCTGGTTATACCAGTTCATCACGCTCTTCCAGTCGCTGCTCAGTCCGTTCTGCAGCGCCTTCATCAGAGCCTTGTCTTCTGCCAGCACAGCCTTCACGTCGGTGTCGGGCTTCAGGATATTCTTGAACTTATCCATCTGGTTACGGCGGGCTACAAGCTCTTCAACGTCCCATGTGCCATAGTCGGTAGATTCGGCAGATGGAGTCGTACCCCATACTTCCTTTGTTGGCTTAGGCGGCTTTACGGGCGTAACGCCGTTGGCAGCTACTCGCTGCACCTCGTCCATGATAGCCTTGCGCTGGGCTTCGGTCTGGTATTTCAGCAATTCCTTTCCTACGCTTTCCAGTGAGTTGTCGCCGAACTGCTTAAACGTAGAACTCAGCTCGCCATATTTAGACAGGTTCTTCTGTATACCTACGATTGCCTCGGCTAGCTTCTTGTTATTGTTTATCTTGCCACCAACACCTGCCTCCTGTGCCTGCTTGATAAGAGCATTGGTGTTCTCGACGGCTTTTTGCACAGCACTCTCATGGGCGGCTTCTGCTGCACTGCCCGACATACTCTGCAATGTAGCAGCTTCCTGTATCACCTTCAGCGACTCGCGTGTCCAGTCCTTGAAGCCTCGGTCGGTAAATCCGCCAAAGCCACTCTGTCCCCACCAGTTCTCCAGTCTGGCCTGCTGGTCGTCAGGATGTACCATATAATAACCGCCTTTGTTTTGCAGCACGCTATTGAATACCTCCTTCATACCTTCTACAGCCTCGTTCAATGTAGAGAACGCTTCGCTATAGCCAGGAATTACGAATCCGCCAGCCTTGGCGTCATACTTTACCTTGGTAAGCTGCGCCTGCCATTCGCTCATGATGTTCTGCTGGCGCATTACATCTATACTGTTCATCTCGTTCAGCGCAGCCTCACGGTAGTCCTTCAGCGTTTCCTCGTGCTGCTTCTTCACGGTCTCGAACGCCTGATTCTTCTCCTTCCAGTACATCTCCTCCTTCAATGCAGCGATGATAAGGTCGTGGGCCGAAGCGACAGTCTCGGCAGTAGAAGCCTCACTGAGCATATAGCCCAGATAGGTGCCGTACTTGGAGTTGATCTCGCTGATGAGTGCAGAGCGCTTGTTTGTTTCCTTTGCAGCCTCTCCCTCAGCCTTTGCCACTTCCTCGTGAGCCTTGGCCAGCTCATCCTGTTTCTTCTTGAACTTGTCGCTCTTCTCGGCACCATCTCCCAGGCTCTTGCGCAGAGCCTCCGTTTCCTCCTTCAGCGCTGCCTCGCGCTCTTTCAGCTTATTGGTACTACGCTCCAGTTCTCGCTGCTTCTCTGTTACCTGTGTGTACTTACTGAACAGTTCGCCCACAGCACGCGTCATAGTAGCCAGGTTCGACTCGGCGTCGACCAGAGCCTTTGCCAGACCGTTAACCTCCTGCAACGCATCGCGTATCTTCAGTCCGAGGTAGAATACGGCAGCTGCAGCAGCCATCCATAGGTTTGCCTTGTTGGCTGCGTAGAATGCCTTCAGGCTGGCCGTCAGCTTCTTAATGTTCACATCCAGGTTGGTTACCCACATCCACACAGCCTTGAGTCCAGCGCCCATACCACTATATGCCACAGCCCATGCCACGCCTATAGCCTTGATGAGCGCGCTGGTAGCATTCAGTACCGGATTGAGATTACCGCTGATAAAGTCTACTATCCATCGCAATCCGTCGATAATAACGCCCAGTATGCGCTGCGCAGCATCTCCGACGAACATCTCCTCTAGTTGGTTCTTCAGTCTTATCCACTTGGCCATGGTGGTCTCGTTCATCTTCTCATACTCGCTCTGTATGGCGATGTTCTCTTCGTAAGCCTCGCTTGCTGTAACCAAGTGCTTGCGCAGTTCGTCTACGTTCTGAGAAAGGCCAGCGAAAACGATACCGGCGCGAGCACCCTGCTGGTTCAGTTCCTTCATGATTTCCTTCATGTTGCCCATACCCAGCATCTGTTCAATACTGTCCTCGTCCATTCCTGCATCCTTGATATGCTGGAAAATCATGAGGATAGCCTCCATACCTCGGCCTGTATCGAACAGGTTGCGCAGACTCTCTGGTGTAACGCCTATAGCCTTAGCCACATCAAAAGCATTATTACGGATGGCTGGAATCATTCGTGACAGAGCGGTAGCCGACATTTCTACTCGTAGACCGAGTGCATCAACTGTAGAACCCAAAGCGGCTATCTGGTCGATAGATATGCCGCTCTGAGCACCCACAGCTCCAACTCGCTTCACAAAATCAGTAATTGCGGGGGCGGTAGCGGCGCTGGTGGCACGCAGGCGGTCGATAGTAGAAGCAACCTTCTCCATGGCTACGGCAGTAGCACTTGAACCTTCTACCAGTCCCTCGTCCATTTGCTTTTGTATCTTGTCTATCTCACCTGTGGCCAGTGCCACCTTCAGCATCTGTGTGGCACCTTCCTGTCCCATTTCAGGCAAGGCAACCATCAGCTTGTTAGCAGCTTCCACGAATCCCTGCACATCCTGCTCGGTCTTCAAGCCCAGCTGTCCAGCAGCAACTGACAAGTCGAGCAGACCGTTAATAGTGGTGCGGGTATCCATCTTTTTCAGATTATCGGATAGACGGCCTACTTCATCAGCCGTGAATCCAGTAGTTTTACGAACCTCACCCAACTTGTCTGACAGTTCCATCAGGTCATCGGCCGTACCGGTGATACGCTGCCAGGCCATATTGAATCCCATGTACATTCCTACATAGGTCTTCAATCTCGACCAGGCTTTGTCCCATGTAGAGGTGGTGGCTTTAGCCTGGCCTTCCATCTCTTTCAGTACACCCTTGGCCTGCTTAACCTGTTCGGCAAAGGCTTTATACTCTTCGCTGTTATCGCCAAGCGATCCCTCCATGCGCCTCAGTTCGCCGTCGGCACGCTTGATGGCGGCGCGGAGCTCGTCGATATTTACAGCGCTGGTGGGCTTCTCCATCAGCATCTGCATCTTCTCCTGGCTCATATTGAAGTTGTCCTGCTCGAATTTCAGTGCCTTCAACTTACTTGTCAGGTCGGCTATCTCCGCTTCCTCTTCCTCGGTGGCAGCACCGCTCTCGCGTTTCACCTTCAGGTCCTTAATACGCTCGTCGCGTAGCTTCTCCAGTGACTTGGTGGCAGCCTGTATCTCCTCGGGCGAGGCGATAAAATCTGCTTTATCTTTGTTCAGATAAACATTCTCTTGGGCCTGAGTAGCCAGATCTTTGGCCTGATTGTAATCCATCAGATCCTGGGTAGCTTTCTTGGCCTTGCCAGATACGCGCTCCAATATCGCGTCAATCTTCGAGATTTTTTCGGAGTCAGTGTCGTGTAACAAGGTGGCGCGATAGGCTTTCAGGTTATCGGCCATCTCCTTTATCTTGGTGTCGTACGAGTCCTTGTCGCTGCCTTGATTGAACCAAGAAAAAGCCGTCTCACCGCTTATCTCGACCATTTCCTTTTCCATCTGTTTAACCTCAGCCAGATGGTCGCGATACTCCTTTAGGTTCTTATCAGCGTTCTTCGGGTCATCTATCAGTTTCTTCCAATACTGATGTTGTGCCTTCAGCAGTTCAGTAGATGGCAAGGCGTTACCCATTAGCATGTCCTCTCTCATGCGACTCAGCTGCTTACTCATCATTCTGTCGCTCTCTTCCTGCTGTTTGGCAGCGCGGGCAGTCTTTATGCCGAACTTTTCCAAGTGTACCTCGGCCCTAGCTATGGCTTCAGCATATTCCTTGGCTGTAGTATCGCCGCTCTTCAGCTCGCTGCGAAACTCCTTAGCAGCCTCAATAGCCTCGCGTATCTCGTTCTCCGAGTAGTTGCCAAGCGTACCATTAAGCAGTATATCAGCCTTCTCCTGGTTTCTGTCTTTTTCCAGTTCTTTTATTTGCTTCAGCGCAGCTTCCGCTTTCTTCAAGTCCTCGCTGCCTTTCTCGGCGCCAGCCTGTAGAGCCTCGAAGAATTTCTTGGTCTCGGCGCGGGCGGCATCTGAGAGAGTGGAGAGGTGGCTCATGCGCTCCTCCATCTTCTCCAGTGCGTCCTGCTTCTTCATCTGCTCCAGATACTCGGTGCCCTTCTGTGCCTGCTCGTTAAACTCATCCCACTTGTCGTCGGTGCGGGCCAGCGAGTCGCGCATCTGCTCAAACATCTTCACGGCGTCGGCTATCTCCTTGTCAGAAAATGAACCCATGTCGCCGATAACCTTACCGGCGCTCTCCTCATTGCGCGTGCGCTCCTCGGCTATCAGGAGCTTCATATTCTCCTGAGCTTCGGTCAGCTTGGCGCTACCTTTGTCGGCACCCTGTTCCATGGCTTGCCAGAAGCGCTTGGTCTCCTCGAAGGCAGAGTTCGACAACTTGCCGAGGTCGTCCATACGTTCGGTCATCATCTGGAGGGTGGCTTTACCTCTCTCTTCGGCTATCACCTTCTCCAGCTGCTGTATGGTCTTGGCGTGCTTCTCGTGCTCCTCTGCGTTCACGCCCTCCTGGTAATACTCTTGCTTCAGCAGAGCCAGCATCTCCTCCATGCGCTTGATGGAGAGTGAGGCGTTCTGCTGCTTGCGCTGCTCGGCGTCGGCCATGTTCTCCGCGTTCTTCCGAGTAGCCTCGTCGTTAGCCTGCAGCTGTGCGCCGAAGGTGGTCATCTTGGCGGTGAGGTCGGTGTAGCCCTTACTCATCTCGCCCACCTCTTTCAGTCCCTCTTGCTGCTGGGCGTTAAACTCGGCCTGCTTGTCCACCATCTCACCCTGAGCCTTTGCGGCAGCACCCTCGGCCTGTTCGGCTTTCTTCTGCTGCTCTATGCTCTCGGCCTGCAGCTTGTTGGCCTCGCGCAGCTTGGTGTTCTGAGCGTCGTACGACTCGTTGTACAGGTCCTGAAACGTCTTCAAGTCTTTCTTCAGCTTTATTTCCTCCTCGGTTTCCTCGTTCTGCTGATGCTGGGCTTGAGTTTGCTGTTGCTGCAAACCTGTTTTTTGCTCGAGGAGTTTGTTCTCAACCTGCTGGTAACTTTCGAGTTCGCCTAAGGCTGTTCTGTATTTTGTGTTTTCTTCTGTAAGTTTTTTACGTACAGCGGCTGCCTCTGTATCTACATTTTCCGCTTCGCGCACTTCCTTGATATACTCGCGATACTTTCGTTGCATCGACTCGATAATCTTGGCGGTTGGCGAGTCGTCGCCCTCATACCGCTTGGCCCATTCTTTATCTTGGTTAAGTTCTCCTTCGCCAAATAATGCTACACCAAGTTCGTAGTCGTTACTTGCTACAACTCTATATGCAGCCTTCGCCTTTGCAGCCTGTGGACCTTCGAGGTGTTTAGAGATTTCTGACAGGTCGAGTTCTTTGAGCGATTTGCCAAGAGTTGCGGCAAACTGCTTTGCCTGTTCCTCCTGCTTTCGCCAGTACTCCTGCCACTTTTGCTCTACTTTTTCTACGGATTGCTTTCGTGCAACTTCATCCTTCCTTATGGCTTCTTTTCTCAAAGCCTCCTGTTTTTCAAAGCGCTCATCTTCGGTTTTACCGTATTTAGCCTCGAAGTCGTCTACAACCTTTTGCGACTCCCCCCTTAGTTTGGCGATATTTTTCAGCTTTCGCTCGATATCATCGAGTTCTGCATTTGCTTCCTGGGCACTAGTCTTTACCGCCTCCATCGTGGGATTGGGGGCGGCTTTCTGGGCTTGGATGGCGGCGAGTTTTTCGGTTATTTCGGTCACCTTCTGGCCTAGCTGCTCGGTCTGCTGCTTCTGTACCTCGGCGGCCTGGCGCTGCAGTTCGGCCTGGTCGGCCTTCTCGTTGGACAACTTGCGCTCTTTCTCGGCCTGCTGCTGCAGTCCGTCGAGAGCCTCGCGGCGGCCTGCCTGCTCGGTATTGAATAGCTCTTCGGCCTTGGCCAGCTCCTCGTGCTTGCTCTCTATCAGCTGGTGCTGCTGCTCCATCTCCTTCTGTGTGTCGGCGATGTTCTGCTTTATCTCGGCGCGGTTCTGTGCCAGCTGCTCGCCTTCCTTCTTGTATGTGTCTATCTGCTGCTCGGCAGCCTGGCGCTCCTGCTCGGCAGTCTTGGCTCCCTGCTCAGATAGCTTCTCCATCTCGCGACGGGCGTCGTTGGCATCCACCAGCTCGCCCTTCAGTCGGCGCTGGTTCTCGCCAAACTCCTTGAACTTGGCCTCCATGAAGTCCAGGTCTTTACCCCAGTGCACAAAGTCGGCATCGGTCTCGTCCACACTGGCCTTCAGGTCGCGCAGGGTGTTGATGGTCTGGCGCATGTTCTGCTCCGATACCTTGCCGCCCTCGCGGATGGTCTGTATGGTGTGCTGCACGTCGGCACTGGCCTCGTTCACTATACGCTGGGCTTCCTTGATGACGTTCTCGATGATACGCCATTCCTTCATATCCTTGGCATCGCCGGGGCTCAACCCTTCCTGACGCTTGCGCAGTCCGTTCTGTCCTGCCTTGATGGCACGGAACGACAGGCTCTCGATATTACCCTCGGCAGCAGCCTTGGTCAACTGGTCGGCAGCCTTGGCTCCGCGCATAAAGTCCTTCTGGGCCTTCTGCACGTCGTTAAGTCGCTTCATGTAACCCTTCAACTGGTTGTCGAGCTCCACAAATGCGGGGTTCTCGGGCACAGCGCCCTCGCCCAGGTTGGCAATCTTCCTGTTTACATCGTTTATATATCGGCCCAGCTCTATGGCTGCTTCTTGCATAGCCTTCATGGCGCCATTGGCCTGACGGGTGTTGACCTGGAACTGGATACTGGCAACGTCTTGAATATGTCTGCTCATAGTGGTATGGAGTTCTTATTGTTATCGGTGGAATTATATTAAGTTGGTGGTTCGCATGGCGCGCTTCTGGAACATCATGCGCTCAATATAGGCTGCATCGTTGAACGTGTTGTTCAGCGGATACATTATCATAGCCAGTCCGTGGTAGAGGAAATTATCCTCGAGCATAGTGGTGAACTTGGCTGCCTGCTTGCGCATCTCGGTAGGGATGCTTGGCTTGGCCTTGCGACTGCGGTCAGGCATCTCGATAGGCCCCCACTTGCGGCGTGGTATACCCGGGGGCAGTTCACGATATGGGTTGCCTTTACCCAGCGCAAGCTCCACGAACTTGGCATAGTACTTGTATCGGGCCTCGAACACCTGCAGGTCGCCGCCGCTGGTGTTCCAAGTACGCCAGTAGATGGAGCGCAGCAGGGCACCGGTGCGGTAGGCACGCTGTCGGGTTACGTTGCTGCGCGAGTCGCGCTGTCCGAACTCGGGGAACTTGGCTATCCATCGGAGTATCTGCTCGTCGCGCCAGTCGAACTTCTTCACCTTAATGCGCTCTCCGTACGGGTCGCGCTGTAGTGCAAGGGGTCGTTTGTCTTCTGCCATGGGTTATGCTGTTTTGTTTCGTTTCACAAGTACGTCGGCCAGACAGTGCTGCCAGCGTTTCATCAGCTCACCGCCTTCTCGCTCGGCACAGTCCTGAAGCAGGTAAAGACCTTGCTCTATCTCTATCAACTGATCCATCGTGGGATTCTCCTTTAGTTCCTCTTCGGTATAGGATAGATAGCGCAGGGCGCTGCGGGCC
>OCTW013425499.1_pt1 | contig 10009 bp, 4 predicted proteins | sample 1539671 | NCBI WGS metagenome assembly OCTW01 (sample SAMN02144230, study PRJEB22623) | gut metagenome | biome: sheep rumen | host: Ovis aries | place: New Zealand
TACACCCATCTGCCTGTCATGGCGCAGGACTTCTGCTCACGATTCCTGCCCGCCTACTATAATCCTTTCCCAACCGACAGCGCCACCCTCGACGCAGCCTACCGCCAGCTGGCTGACGACAAGATGGACCTTGAACTGCTGTGGACCGACCACGACGGCTCGTTTGCCGACTGGATGCCCTCGTTGATGATTGCCGGAGGGTCGCGGCTGCACGGCAACTACAATTATGGGGAGTCGCTGAAACTGGTGCTGCAGAGCGATTCGCTGCGCATGGGTTCCTTCATCCTGCAGGATGTGGGACTCAGCACCGGCACGGTGGGCGACAGCTACCGTCTGCGTCTGCTGGCCTCCAGCGCCCGGACGGGGGGTATGGCTTTGATGCAGAGTCCCGCCATCACCGCCGCCATGGGACGCAACATTTCCACCCTCGCCCTGACGTGGGGACAGGACTCGCCACAACCCTTGCAGAACAGCGGCGACCTGGAATTCATACTCACCTCGTCGGCTTCGGGCAACCGCATCATGGTGGCCCGCCCCAACTTCTACGTGCTGGGGCAGCAGTGGAGCGTGGTATGCCCCGACGGCATCTGGATGAACCGCGAGCACATCAAGGTCGACAATCTGAAGGTCTACGGCATGGAGCAGTCTGTGCGCATCGATGCCAATATACCCGGCGGCGCCACCGACGCGACGGGCCCGGTGGAGGACTATGTGAAAGGGAGTTTCGAGGACTTCGATGTGGGGCAGCTCGGCTCGCTGCTTTTGGCCAACAACTCGTTGAAGATTGACGGTCTGCTGGACGGTTACCTCCGCGTGCAAGGGCTGAGCCACACCCCTCAGATTGACGCCAATCTGAAAGTGGAGCGGTTTGCCGTGAACAAGCAAGCACTGGGCGACCTGACCATCGCCACCCGGCAGGAGGCCGACGACCCCCGCATGATTGTGGATATTGTGGCCGACGCCGGCGATTATCAGCCACTGGCACTGCACGGCTTCCTGAATCCAACGGGAAAGCGGATGGAATTGGCCCTGGACCTGACCGCCGACCGTATTCCGGCATCGGCTGCAAAGCCTTTGCTGCAGTCGGTGGCATCGGAACTGGAGGGTTCGGTGGGAGGCTACGCCTCGCTGCGCGGCACCCCCGACGCATTGGAGCTGAACGGAGCATTGGGATTGACCCAAGGACGCATCAAACTGGAACCCACCGGGGTGACGTACTTGATGGACGACACCGTAAGGATTGAGAAGAATATATTGAACCTGAACAATTTCACACTGCGGGATTTGGAGAACAATGTGGCCTACGCCAACGGGTCGATGACCCTCCTGCCCCAACCCCACCTGGCACTGAGGCTCCACACCTCACGCCTCATGGTGCTGAACAAAGCTGCTGACGGCGAGACGTTCTACGGCAAACTGATGGCAGCAGCCGACGCCGATGTCAACGGGCCCGTCGATGCCCTGCAGGTGACTGTGGAAGCCACCGCACTGAACGGCAGCGACCTGCATGTGCCCATATCCAACCGAAAGCAGGTGAGCGAAAACGAGTATATCGTGTTCGTATCCCACAACCCCGCGGTGCGGCGCAACCGTACAGCCCAGCGGCGGGTGTCGTCGAACCGCATGAACCTACAGGCCAACGTGTCGGTAACCCCTGGAGTGTCCGTCCACCTGCCCATGGACTTTGACCAGCTGACGGCCAACGTCACCGCCGTGGGCCGCGGCGACATCCAGGTGGTGATGCGCGACGGCAAAGAACCCAACATTTTGGGCGACTATGAATTCACATCGGGCAATTTCTCCCTCTCGCTGCTACAGCTCATCAACAAGAACTTCACCATTGAGGAGGGGAGTACCCTCAACTTTCCCGGCAATATCAATGATGCACGGTTCAACATCAACGCCGTCTATGGGCAGCGGGTGAATCTGGGCACACTGGTGGGCAGCAGCTCGTCGGCCTCAGCCTCGGACACCTACGTGCAGGTGCAGAACATCATCACGCTGGCCGGAACCCTACAGGACCCCGCCATCAGATTCGACATCCAGTTGCCCAACGCCGAGCAGAGCGTGGCCGACCAAGTATTTACCTACATCGACAAAAACAACGAGCGCGACATACTGAACCAGTCCATCTCGCTGCTGCTGTTGGGACGCTTCACCCCCTCCGGCACCACCGAGAGCGACGCCAATGTGCTGGGCGACGGCGGCAGCATCAACATCCTCACCTCATCGGCCAGCAGTCTGGTGTCGAACCTGGTGAAAGTGGTGGATGTGAATTTCAAATATTATGCCGGCAATGGGAACAGCCCCGGACAGTTCGATGTCGGAATCAGCAAACAATGGGATAAATTCTACTTCGAGTCTACCTTCGGCTATGGCAACACCACCCGCGAGATGGAGAACACCACAGCCAACGTGTTGGTGGGCGATGTGGAAGCGGGCTACCGGTTCAACCCCTATTTCAACATCTACGGTTTCCACCGCTCCAACACCAGCTTCTACACCCGCACCGAACTGCCCTATAAACAGGGAGTGGGCATCAAACTGACCAAGGACATAGACAACCTCGGCGACCTCTTCCCCTGGCTGCGCCGCCGGAAAGAGAACAACAGAATTGAATAGCGTGAAAAGTGAATGTGTTAATGTGTAAATGCGTTGGTTTTTTGACTGCACCTGCCACTCACATATTAATGCAATCGCAAATCGCCAAACATACAGATTGATTATGAGGATTTCGGAACAATACTATAGCATTAAAAACAATGTGCTGTTCTGCATCGTGGTGCCAGTGTTCATCATGATGTTCGTAGTCATTTACCAGCCCCTCTTCTACGGCGAGGCCAATGCCCTGCAGGAAGGCTGGCGCGAACACATCAGTTTCTGTCTCCCGGTGGTGTGTGCCATCGTGCTGGGAGTGCTGGGGCTGAGCCGGACAGTGCTGTGCGTGGCCTGGGTGCGACACACACTCACCCGCCGCGAGTGGGTGCTGTGGCAGGTGAGCGAATGGGTGACGGGCAGCCTTTTCGTCGACCTCTTCCTTTCCCTGTTCCTCCACCTGGCGTTCTTCTCCATCTTACCTCAAATACTTATCACCGGTTTTTCGCTGGCAGCTATCCCCTACGTGGGCTATTGGCTGGCCATAGAGCTGATTGACCGCGACATGCGGCTGCGGCAATCTGAAGCCATGGTCGAAGAGCTGCGCCGGGGGGTGGAGCGGAACGAAAGCGGCATGGTACGCTTTGCCGATGAGAAGGGGAATGTGAAGCTCGTGGTGGGGGCCGACCGGGTCATCTCGCTCGAGTCGGCGGGCAACTACGTCACTATCTGCTACGACGACGAGGGCAAACTGGTGCGCTACAGTCTGCGCAACACACTCAAAGCCATGGAAAGCCTGGCCGGCACAAGCGGGCTGGTGCGCTGCCACCGCTCCTACTTTATAAACCTCAGCCACGTCCGCACCCTGCGCCGCACACCCCAAGGCATCTATGCCGAAATCGGACACCCCGGCGTCGACGACATACCTGTATCCAAATCCTACGCCTCCGACCTCATCCGGCTCTTTGGCAGTTGAAATAGGTGATTGTGATAAGTGAATCGCCAACAGAGAACTACTGAAAATTGCCTTAAACTGGCCAACACAAATACAGCTGCATGCATCGTCTGCAGAAAACCAAAAAGAAAATGAGAATGAAGAACATCATACATCCGGCCTCACCCCGCACAAAACCCACCTGCCATACCACTGCCGCATTACAGAAAATCGTATTTTGCGTCCTGTTGCTGTGGATGCTGCAACCCACAGGGGCTGCGGCCCAGCGCGACTACACCGCCGACTCTGCCGCCTTCGTCAACGCCGACTGGCACGCCGATACCCTCAACGGGTTCCGCTACCTGCACCACCATTTCATGCACCGACAGGTTTTCAACTCCAACCAATGTTTCAGCGTGATAGAGATACCTTCCGGCTCGTCGTCAAGGCTCTGTTTTGTGGCAGACACACACCTGACCACAGTGTCCGCTTTTGCCGCCCGCCACGGAGCCCTGGCCGCCATCAACGGCTCTTACTTCAACATGCGGACGGGTGTGCCGGTATGTTATCTCCGCATTGACGGACGCGAGATCGGGGTCAATACCCCGTCGCGAAATGACAGCATCTACCGCAAATACTACCAATATGCCACCATCCGGCTTACCCCCACACGCCGTCCCCGCTTCCTGGTGCCGGACAGCAGCCGCATGGCCGAGCGGGCCCTGCCCGACAGCAACATCATGACCGCCGGGCCCATGCTGATACGCAAAGGGATGGACATCCCGCAGCGGATGGACCGCCACTTCGTCTATGGCCGCCACAACCGCACCGCCATCGGACTCAAGCCCGACGGGACAGTGGTGCTGCTCGTAGTCGACGGCCGCCACTCGCGCGAAGCCGAGGGCCTGAGCCTGCCCGAACTGACAAGGGTCATGCGGTGGTTGGGATGCTGCGACGCGGTCAACCTGGACGGCGGTGGCTCCACCACCATGTACATCAAAGACCGCGGCAACGAAGGCATCGTCAACCACCCCTCGGACAACGGCCGCTTCGACACCGCTGGCCAACGCCCCGTCGCCAACGCCATCATCCTCACCCAGACTCCTGTCAAGAGAAGTCCCCGATCGAAATAATCCTGGCGCCACCTCGCGCACCGTCGCAACCAAATATCGGACAAACTCAGACCAGCTAATACCTGCCTATTTTTTGCCCAAGCACATCGTGCGATGATTCTGGGCCGCTTGGGGATAAAATATTATAATGGGATCTTTGACTCCACCAACCGATTCCACTGCCGCATGATTCGAGCCAAAACCCTATAACGAGAACTCCATTGGTGACAAAAGCAGCAGAGCCAAAAGCGCGTAAGCCATAACTGAATCGTATTAAAACCCTCTTCTGTGACGGCGTTCATAGCTACGTTTAGTCCGCAATAAAGACCTCGTATTCTTGTACTGACCTTCGAATACCAAATCTCCATTCGGAGCAAACAAAAGAAAGTAGGGAGTGTATTGAATGTTTACACAGTTCAAGTCACGGGCCGAATAGCCAATATCTTCCATATCATACCTGCGCACAAAATCGTGAAATTTTTGAGTGTTGCCCGAAAGGTAATTGACGCAATAAAGACTTATACCCTCATGTTCGAAGTCTCTATATCCTTGAGTTTTTATCTCATCTTGCATCTGCTTGAAATGTCTAATACAGGCACCGCAGGAATAGTTCCAGAAATTGATCAGCTTCCATCCGGTTGTATCTTTCAGCCGAAGAGTATCCCCCTCAACATTAACCAATGGGAAATTAAATAAACTGGTGGGGAATTCGGCAGAATCCTCATTTATAATCAACACTATAGAACTTGGGATTTGATAGGGCAACTGATACTCTTCATAATCAATGTACTGGGGGTTGTCAGCAGCGAATATGTCGTGATTATCCTTATTCTTATTCTCGTTAATATTCAGCGCAGCAAACCTATAGTGGGAGCGGGAGTGGGAGTTATGCACATCAACTTGTTCCACCCACATAGTAGCAGTATCCAAAAAATAGTAAACCGTGTCATATATTGGTATATCATACTCTCCTGTTTCGGAATTAAACATCCATGAGCGTTGACAATTTTCCTGTAGGAGTTTATATGATTGACCATTAACAAAAGTATCCCTGTCCGACAAGTTGTTACTACGAAATATGCGTGGGAAAGAAAACCAATATGCCGAGTAACCTAAATCGCCCAAATAATGATTGGCAAATACGAGGTGCAAGGGACTCAAACCTCGAATCGTGTCGGCTGCTGTTGGACCAAAAGAAAAGCTTCCGTTCAGATGGTCGACAACCCACATGCTATCTTTGCGGAAGCGAACTGACTCATAATCGGACAGTAAATCGGTCCGGTCTGCTGAGGCATCCACATGAAACATCAAAATAGTGTCTGGGTTATGCGTGTCATTGTCATAAGATAATCCTACTAAATCAAACGACCACGAGTCCAAGCGTGCCAAGTTGTGATGAATACTATCATCCCATCTTGAAAAAGGCTGTGTTTGTGTGTGCCCTTCAATATTCAAGACACACACAAACACTATCGCATTAATTACAAAAAAAGTTCTACTCATACATTGAACTTAATAATTCATACAAAATACCTGCATTGGCTACAATTGAAATTTCAGCTCTTGCGTATTTGGGGGCAACTATATATTTGCCATCACTCGTTTTAGAATGTAGTAGTCGGCCCTGTCTTGTTTAGTACAAGCACATAAAAAAACATGGCTATTGCAGCCAGCATTGACAACTTAAACTTTGTGTTAAATGAGTATTTCATAAGAGTAAGAAATAAACCATAGATTCGCTTTTAAATACAGTTGCATAGTGGAATCCTTTAACCAGGCCAGCAGTAGTTCAAATGCAAAAATACACTAAAAAAACAATATATCAAAAAAAATCAATACACAAACCCCAAGACAGGCGTAACTAACCCAACTATCAGCCATTAAATAATGGCATTTTTAACAATCAACGAAACGGCAAGCCTATACTATAGGACCGCCAAGCGACTCTCAATTTAGGCAAACGGGCTGTCCCAGATTATTTCGACAAGAAACTCCACCCAAAAAACAAGCCATAATAATTGATAATCACTGCAATCCAAGGAAGTGCGGCTACATAGATTTTCAAAGAGCATGCCAAAAGACACCTTTAACCATCAGTTTTGCAAGGGATAGCCGCCCCAACTAATAGTAAGTAGTCACTCAGCCTACTATACAAGCGAGATGAACCCGACATCAACGCACAATTACACTCCTATGCTATAAGACAAAATACTGACCAATAGCACTTTTCTCCCCAAAAAGAGAGTCATCCCAGTTCCTTGGCTGGCGGGAATAGGTTTAAGATGCAGGCTGCTTGCGCTTGGAATCAACACCGATGTCGTCGGGGTTGAGGATGGGGTCTTCCATCTCGTTGCATACAACTGTACGATTGTTGAGCGAGCTGCATGGGGTGCCGGCAGATGTGATGTTGGTACGCGGGCCGGTCCAACGGCCTCCAACCAGTTCGTAGCAACGGCAGTCTTTGGTGTTGCAGGAGGTGAGGCCGAGTGCTGACAGGATGACTAATGCTATGATGAGTTTTTTCATGATGGTGAGATGTGTGATTAAATGTTTTGTGGATTTAGTGGGTCGTTTCGCCCTCGTCTGAGAATGAGGAGAAGAAGGTTGCCAAATGGCTCCCAACTTCTATCTCATCGACAAAGAGCCATGCCTGTTCGCCGGCACTGATGTGCCAGTCGGGCAACGAACCGAAGTTTATGGCTTTGATTTTGACATAACGGGCCGTGGCGTAAGGTCCGCGGCAGACGAATTTGTGTTGCACGCTCTCTTCCTGCCGCTCGCGGACAGGTTGGAACTCTTTGTTGTCCAGCTGAGTCCAGGGGGTAAAGTGCTGCCCGTCGGTGGACAGGCTGACTTCGATACGGGTCGGGAAGAAAATCCAACTCTTCATGTTGTCGAGACAGTCAACGGCCACGCTGGTGACGGTTTTGCTCTGCAGGAGGTCGACTACGACTTCCATGTCGCCCTGCCAGCCCTGCCAGCCGCCGATGCGGTAGTTGGGAGTTCCGTAGAGACGGTCAATGAGGCCTTCGGAGCCGTTCTCCTCGTACTGCGGAGCGGGACGAGTGATGTAGCGCAGACGTTTGTCGGCAATGAAGCGGGTGAGGCTCTGCTGGACCACGGGGCTGTATCGGCCACTTTGCGGGTCATAGGATACGGCGCGGAGTGTGGCATCATTCTTGACCAGGATGGGGCTTTGGTAGAGAATAGCGTTGGTGTCGGGGGTGCGGCCGTCGGTGGTGTAGTAGATACGGGGGGCGACGGAGCCGGCTGCACTGTCAGAGGCAGGAATGGCACCACGCACGGCAAGGGACACAAAGGTGGAATCTTTGAAACGTTGCTGCCAGTCGGAGAACCAAGGGGCGGGCGGTGTGCGAAGGTCTTTCGGGAAGAGGTTGGAGGACTGGGAGGCGAAGGTTTTACCGTCCCAGAAGAGACCCGGTTTCCAGTCGGACTTGGCGATGAGTATGTCCTCCCGTCCGGTGTGGATGGTGACGCGGTCGAAGAGGGGTGTGACGGTGACGTACTCGCCGCTGCCGGGGCAGAGGGGATAGAATCCCATGGCGCTCATGACGTACCAAGCGCTCATCTGTCCGCAGTCCTCGTTGCCGCAAAGGCCGTCGGGATGGGGTGTATAGAGCTCATCCAGTATACGGTGGACAATGTTGTCCAACTTGTCGGGGGCGTCAAGGTAGGCGTAGAGATAGGCGGCGTGGTGTGAGGGTTCGTTGCCGTGGGCGTATTGGCCAATCATGCCGGTGATGTCGCTCTGGTCGCGGCCGGTGGTCTGGCTGCTGGAGTTGAAGAGAGAGTCGAGGAAGGCTTCGGCACGCTTTTTCCCGCCGTGCTGGGCAATCCAGCCTGCCACGTCGTGTGGCACGTAGGAGCTGTACTGCCAGCTGTTAGCCTCCGTGTAGTGGTTGTTGACCTCGGTGGGGTTGAAGGGGGTGATGAAGCCTCCATTGCGGCGGGCGCGCATGAAGCCGTCGGGGTCCATGATGTTCTGCCATGACTGGGCACGGCGCATGTAGGTGGTGTAGATGTCCTGCAGGCGGCGGTAGGTGGCGGAGGTGTCGGGTTTGAACACTCCGCGCATCATCTCATGCTGGGCATAGCGGGCTATGCACCAGTCGTCGTAGGCATACTCGAGGGTTTTGGATACCGATTCGTTGTCGGTCTGGCTGTCGAGATAGCCCTGCGCGGCGTAGGCCTGATGGGCTTCGGTGCGGTTGGAGGTGGCTATCATGGCGTCGAGCAGCGCAAGGCGACGGCGGTCGGTCCACTGGTCAAGGATGCCCGCCTGTTGGGCGGTGAGGATGACGGGGCAGGCATGGTAGCCAATCATGCAATGGGTTTCGTGGGCGGAAAGCTCCCACATGGTCAACTCGCCGCCTTTGTCGTATTGGTCGAGCATGGTGGCAATCCAGTCCTCAGTGATGCTGGGTTCGAGGATGGTCATGAGGGGATGGAGGGTGCGGTAGGTGTCCCAGAGGGAGAAGACGGTGTAGACCGGCTTGTCGCTATGGTAGATAGTGTCGTTCATGCCACGGTAGCGCCCATCGACATCGCTCCAAAGATAGGGCGAGGTGTAGGTGTGGTAGAGTGCGGTATAGAAGTTGCGGCGCTGGGTGCGCGTGCCGCCTTCGACTTGAATTTTGCCCAGAGCCTCTTCCCAGCGGTTATGGGCATCGGCGCGGAGATTGGTGAAAGTGCGTCCCTGGCGGGTGGCAAGGTTGCGGCAAGCCCCGTCGGCATCAACGCCCGAGATAGACACGTACACTTCGACATCCTTACAATTTTCGGGCAGGACAACGAGGGCTTTCTTGCCGCCATCGAAATACTTGACCTCTTCGATAGGCTGGCTGCACTGTAGGGCGAAGAAGCACCACTGGTCGGGATTCCAAGCGTTGCTTTCGCGCCAACCGGTGAGGATGGTGTCGCCCCGGCGGTGGAACCCGGCGCTGATTACCTTGTCGCGGTGGCGCAGGTCGACGACGAAACCTTTGAGTCCCCGGCCCGGAAAGGTGTAGCGGTGGCAGGCCACACGCTCGGAAGTAGTGAGTTCGACCATAATGCGGCTGCGGTCCAGCACAACGCGGTAGTAGCCTGGCGAGGCTTTTTCGCCCCTGTGGCTGAAAGGCGAGCGAAACTCAGACTGCGGCATGTCCTGTGAGAAATGCCACTCTTTGCCCTCGGCGGCAACTGGCATGAGCAGGATGTCGCCATAGTCCTCACAACCTGTGCCGTTGAGGTGTGTGTGACTGAAGCCGTAGAGGGTGTCATCGCTGTAGTGGTAGCCGCTGCAGCCGTCCCAACCTTGCAGACGGGTGTCCGGACCGGGCTGTATCTGCCCGAAAGGGACTATGGC
>OCTW011529880.1_pt1 | contig 10007 bp, 10 predicted proteins | sample 1539671 | NCBI WGS metagenome assembly OCTW01 (sample SAMN02144230, study PRJEB22623) | gut metagenome | biome: sheep rumen | host: Ovis aries | place: New Zealand
CCATATGATGGGATTTTCACCTTTTCAAATGTACACAATTCGGGTTTGTCGCTAATTCATGTGTCCATTTTACGGGGTACATTTTAAACAGCCTGGGTGCGTTTTCATTGGGTGCAGTCTCCAATGAGTGTGCCGCAAGTCAAAGAATGTCTCTTCCCTGGAAACAAGGAAGAAACGCTATCCAATATTTGTTCTATTGGATACCGCGTCCATTCTTCCTGGCCATCACCTCCAGCGCACGGCAGCGAGCCCTGTCAGATTGATTCCATCCGGCAGGGCTATTCTTTTTTGTTCAGCTTTCGTTCTTCCCCCCGTGTAACCTCTTATGTAACCAATATGTAACCTTCGTATGGGGTTTCACCTACGCCGCCGGGCGCATACAAAAACCGGCTTCCTCTTGAGTTAAGAGGAAGCCGGAAAGGAGAGGTTTCGGGGTGGTCCGGACCGGTCAGGATTCGTCCGGGAAATCGCCCTGATAGAGAATGATCTGGGTAGCGGCGTTGGCCACGCCGGTGGTTTTCAGGCCCTTGGCCTGCTGGAAGGCGATGACGGCGTTATAGGTCGCCAGGTCGAAATGACCGTTGACGGCGCCCTTGTAATAGCCGCGGCTCTTGAGGATCTCCTGCATCATCTGCACAGGAACGCCCTGGTCGCCCATCTGCAGGGTAATGTAATTGCTGTCCGGCGGGGCCTCGGTGACCGTCCGGTAGGAAGGCGGATTGGTCACGCGCGGGGTCGCCGTGGGCCTCTTGGTGGGCGTGGGCGAAGGCTTGGGCGTCCTGGTGGGCGCGGCCTTCGGGGCCTGGGTGAACAGGTCCTGCTGCATGTTGACGGAGGCGATGCCGTTGGTCTGCATCTTGTGGTCCTTCTGATAGGCCAGGACCGCCTGATAGGTGGACGTGCCAAAGTTGCCGTCTGAATTGCCCTTATAGTAGCCGGCGCGGCGCAGAGCGCTCTGGAGCCGGACCACGGGCTGGCCGCTGTCGCCCATCTTCAGGGAGACGTAGCCGCCGTCGGGCCGGTTGGTCACGGTGCGGTAGGCGGGGGGCTTGGTCGCCCCGTTGCCCAGCGGGGTGGGGGTCGGCGTCCTGGTGGGCGTCGGGGTCGGCTTCGGGGTGGGGGTGGCCGTCGGGCGGACGGTCGGGGTCGGTGTGCGGTTATACCGGCCGCCGAAGAGCAGCTCCTGGGTTTCCGCGTTGGCGTTGCCCGTCTGCTTGAGGCCGTTGTTGGCCTGGAAGCGGATCACCGCCTGGTAGGTATCCCCGCCGAAGCGGCCGTCCACGGTGCCCTTGAAATAGCCGCCGTTGCGAAGGGCGCGCTGCAGAAGCTCCACCGGCGCGCCGGAATCGCCCATGCGCAAGGTGACGTAATTGGAGCCCACGGGCGGGTTGGTGACGGTGCGGTAGCTGGGCGGATTGGTGACGGGAACAGGAGACGGGGAGGCCGTGGGCGTCACGCCGAAGAGCATCTTCTGGGTGGCGTTGTTGGCGACGCCGGTCTGGTTCAGGCCGTTGGCCTTCTGGAAGGCGAGGACGGCTTCATAGGTGGTCTCCCCGTATTTTCCGTCCGCCGTGCCCTTATAGTAGCCGGCCTTCTTGAGGGCCTGCTGAAGGGCCTTGACGGGATCGCCGCTGTCGCCCACGCGCAGGTTCACATAGGTGGAGCCCACGGGCGGGTTGGTGACGGTACGGTAGACGGGCGGATTGGTCGCCGCCGGCTTCGGAGTCGGCGTGCGGGAGATGGCGGCGAACAGACGGTTCTGGGTATTCACGTCGGCGATGCCGGTCTGCTTGAGGCCGTAGTCCTTCTGAAAGGCGCTGATTCCCCGGAAGGTGGTGGCTGCGTAATGGCTGGAAATGTTGCCGGAATAATAGCCCAGCTCCTTGAGTGCACGCTGGAGCTCGCCCACCAGGGTGCCGCCGTCGCCCATTTTGAGGGGCACCCGCTTGCCGTTGGGGGCGGCGGTGACGGTGGTATACTCGGGCGGGTTGGTGACCCTGGGCGTAGGCGTCGGGGTGGCCCGCTTCTTCGGCGCCGGGGTGCTGTCCGCCGAGGCGAAGAGCTTCTTCTGGGTGGCGGCGTCGGCGATACCGGTGGCCTTCAGGCCGTTGTCCCCCTGGAAGTCCATGATGCCGCGGTAGGTCGTGGCCGCGTAGTGGTTCGAGATGTTGCCGGAATAATAGCCCAGCTTCTTGAGGGCCCGCTGCACGTCGCCCACCAGCGCGCCGCCGTCGCCCATCTGCAGGGTGACGTAATTGCCGTTCGGCGCTTCGGTCACGGTGGTGTAGGAGGGCGGGTTGGTGATCCTCGGCGTGCTTTCATCCGCGGTGTTCTGGCTGCCGCTCCTTCTCGGGGTCGGGGTGGTGGCGTTCGTCTGGCCTCTGGGTGTCGCCGTCCGCCTCGGGGTGGCGGTGGCGCTATAGCGGTTGGGCGTGCCGGTAAAGAGCTTGACAAAGGTGGACGTGCCGGCGACGCCGTCGGACTTCATGCCGTTCTGCTTCTGGAAATTGCTGACGGCTTCCTGGGTGTTGGCCCCGTAGGTGCCGTTGATGGTGCTGTTGTAATAGCCCAGGGATTTGAGCTTGCGCTGCAGGGTGCGGATGGCGTTTTCATCCGTAGAGCCCGTTTTGAGCGTAATGCCGATGATGCCCGAAGAGGTGGTGGCCTTAGTGGCCCGGGCGCTGTACATGGAATTCAGGGTCGTAAAGCCCGCCACGCCGTCCGCGGTCAGGCCGGCGCGGTTCTGGTAGGACGTGACCGCCAGCTCAGTGATGGCGTCATAGGTGCCGGTGGACTTGCCGTCCAGGTAGCCCAGGGAGATCAGGCGGGTCTGCATCCGGGTGACCTCGGAGCCGCGGCTGCCCCGCTTCAAAGACACGCTGGTGGCCAGCTTCGGGGTGGCGGTCGCCTTGGGCCTGGGGGTGGCGGTGGGCTTGGCGGTGGCGACGGAGCCGTTGAGCATGTCCAGCGTGGCCTTGCCGGCGATGCCGTCGGCGGTCAGGCCGTTGGCCCTCTGGAAAGCGGTCACGGCGCGCTTGGTGGACTCGCCGAAGTCGCCGTCCACCAGGCCGGTATAATAGCCCAGCTTCTTGAGGGCCGTCTGCAGCTCGCGCACGGCCTTGCCCTGGGAGCCAAAGCGCAGCACGGTGGGCGTCGCGGCGGGCGTGGCCGTCGGGCGGGGCGTGTTGGTCTGGGGAATGGGTGTGCCCGTGTTCAGGTAGATCATGACGTTGCCGCTGTTCTCCGGCGCGGGGGTCGGCGTCACGCCGCTGATGAGCGGGGTGGCGTTGCCGCCCGGCAGCTGGATAATGGTATAAGGCGTCTGGACCACCTCTGGCGTGTTCAGCTCCACCACGCGGGTGTCCTTCGTCGGCTCCGGCTCCACGGAATAGACCGGGTAAGGCACAGAATTGCCGGAAGAGGTGTCGGTACCGCTGGTTACGCTGATGGGCTCGGTATAACAGCCGCTCAGCGTCAGGGCGATCACCGTCAGCAAAACCACCAGAGAGATTTTTTTCTGACTGCCTTTCTTCATGTCGCGTTCATTCCTTCCATACGATCCGCGTCTGCCGGCGGATTACTCAATATCCTCCCCCCGGAGGGTCCAGACGGCAAAGCCTTCCTGCTGGGCGGCTTTGGTGTTCTCCGGATTGTCGTCGATAAACAGGGCGTCCTTGGGGGAAAAACCGTAACGCCTGCACAAAAGCCTGTAGATGGCGGGCATGGGCTTGACGATGCGCTCGTGCGACGAAACGACGCCGCCGTCAAAGGCTTCAAAAAAGGGAAACCGCTCCAGCGTTCTTTCAAAGGCGGGAGAAGAGAAATTGGTCAGATAATAGAGCTTTTTGCCGGCGGCTTTGAGCTGCGGCAGCCAGCGGGCCGGGGTGAGGGGCGTTAAACACCCGATAAAATCGTCCAGCACCGCGCAGACCCGGAGAAAGTCCTCCCGGCTCTCCGTCCGGACGGCTTGGCACATCAGCCGCGCCACCTCGCCGTTTGTGATCAGCCCCGTGTCGATCCAGGCCCACAGGCCCGTGGCGAAAACGGCTTCTTCCAGCCGGGGAGACAAGCCAAATTCCTTAGAAATGCTCTTTGGATCGAACCTGAGCAGGACGTTGCCCACGTCGAATACCACAATGTCTTTTTCCTGCAGTCGCTGATCCATCCGTTTCCCTCCAGTTATACATGGTTAGAATATCATAAAACAACGGGAATTACAATCCGAAAAATGAATTTTCTTTGAAAAAATTTACAATTCTGTTACGAAATGTTACAGCTTTCCTGTTGACCGAAATAATTTTTCCCATCCGGCAGGAAAATCAGACCCGCCCGGGGAAATAAGTTCTGGTTATTCTGTCATCAAAGCGGACCCATCAGGAGAAACGAAATGGAAAGAAAAGACGGCCGGGCCGCCGATCAGCTGCGCGCCCATGAAATCGTTACTGACTTTGTACCCACGGCGGCGGGAAGCTGCCTGATCCGCACCGGGGACACGCGGGTCATCTGCACCGCCTCGGTGGAAGAGGGCGTGCCGCCCTTTTTAAAAGGAAAGGGAGAGGGCTGGCTGACGGCGGAATACGCCATGCTGCCCGCCTCCACCGGCCGGCGCAAGGCCCGGGACGGCGTCAAAAAGGACGGCCGGGGTGTCGAAATCAGCCGGCTGATCGGCCGGGCCCTGCGCCAGGCGTTGGACCGCCGGTGGCTGGGCGAAAGGACGATCACCATCGACTGCGACGTGCTGACCGCCGACGGCGGCACCAGGACGGCCGCCATCACCGGAGGCTTTGTGGCCCTGTGCCAGGCGGTGGACCGGCTGATCAAGGATGGCAAGCTCCGAGAATCCCCCATCGTCCACCAGATCGCCGCGGTCAGCGCCGGGGTGGTGGAGAACACCCCCTGCCTGGACCTGTGCTACACGGAGGACTCCTCCGCCCAGGTGGACATGAACTTCATCATGAACGAGCGGGGCGAATACATCGAGCTCCAGGGGACCGGCGAGGGCCGGGCCTTCACGGGGAACGAGCTTTCCGCCCTGTGCGCCCTGGGCCGGAAAGGCTGCGGGGAGCTGATGGCCCTCCAGCGAAAGGCCCTCGGCCGGGAAAGCCTGCTGCCGGACGGCCCTCACACCCTGGTTCTGGCCTCCAACAACGCCCATAAGCTAAACGAGCTGAGCGAAATGATCGGGGACAGCATGCACGTCCTTTCCATGCGGGAGGCCGGGTTTGAGGACGACATCGATGAAAACGGCCGGACCTTTGAGGAAAACGCCCTGATCAAGGCCCGGGCGGTGGTGAAGGCCACGGGCCTGGCCGCCCTGGCGGACGACAGCGGGCTTTCGGTGGACGCCCTTTCGGGCGAGCCGGGCGTCCTTTCCGCCCGCTACGCCGGCGTCCACGGGGACGACGCGGCGAATAATAGAAAACTGATCGAAAAGATGCAGGGCATTTCCAAGCCCTGGACGGCACGCTTTGTGTGCGCCGTGGCCCTGGTCCTGCCGGGAGGAAAGGAATGGGTGGTCCGGGGCGAATGTCCCGGCCTCATCATCGAAGAGGCCCGGGGCACGGGCGGCTTTGGCTACGACCCCCACTTCCTCTATGAGGAGCTGGGCCAGACCTTCGCCGAGATCGCCCAGGAGGATAAGAACCGCGTTTCCCACCGGGCCAGGGCAATGGAAAAGATCCTGCCCGTGATCCGGGAGCTGTAAACATGAGAGAGGCAAAACGGATCCTCGTGCTGTCCGATTCCCACGGGTATCCGCTGAACAATCTATTGATGAAGGCGGAAAGCCTGGGCCGGATCGACGCGGTGTTTCACTTAGGCGACGGGTACCGGGACATGGACGGCTTCCTCACAGAGTTTCCCCTGCTGTTCCGGGTCGGCGGCAACTGCGACTTTTTCGGGGGCGAAAGGGAAGAGCTGGTCCCGCTGTTCGGGAAGCGGTTTTTCCTGACCCACGGCCACGCTTACCACGTCAAATCGACGCTGAGCCTGCTCAAAAGCCGGGCCTGCGAGGCCGAGGCGGACTGTGCCCTCTTCGGCCACACCCATGAACCTCACAACGAATACGACGCCGGCCGCCTGTATCTGAACCCGGGGGCCGCCTGCGACGGGCGGTTCAGTATTTTAAGGGTCGAGAAGAACGGAGACCTGTACGCCGAACTGTATTAAGACAGGAGGAATGAACTTGAAGGTTTTTATCAGCGCGGACATTGAAGGGACCGCTTTTACCACCTACTGGGAAGAAACCGAAAAGGACAAGGGCACCTACGCCCGGGCGGCGGAGGAAATGACGCGGGAGGTCTGCGCGGCCATCGAGGGGGCCGCCGCCGCCGGGGCGGACGAAATCCTGGTCAACGACGCCCACGACTTCGGCATCAACCTGGACCCCTTCCGGATGCCGGAAAACGTCGAGCTGATCCGCGGCTGGTCGGGCAGCCCCATGGGCATGGCGGAAGGGATCGACGAGAGCTTTGACGCCGCCTTTTTCGTGGGCTGGCATTCCCCGGCGGGGATGTGCAACAATCCCCTCTCTCACACCATGAGCGGCAAGCCCGCCAGGGTCACGCTGAACGGCCTGCCCTGCTCGGAATTCCTTCTGTACAGCTGGGCCTGCGCCATGCGCGGGGTGCCCAGCGTGCTGCTGACCGGGGACCGGCGGCTGTCGGAGCTTTCCCAGCCCCTCCATCCTGGGTTGGTGACGGTGGCGGTCAAGGACGGATTGGGCGGCCTCACCCGCTGCAAATCCCCCGCATGGGTGGAAAAAACCATTAAAAAGGCGGCCGAACAGGCCCTCCGCCAGGATTTAAGCAAGGCCAGGATCGAGCTGCCCCGGCGCTTCGTCTTTGACATCACCTACAAGGAAACCAAACACGCCGTCAAATACTCCTTCTATCCCGGCTTTAAAATGATCTCGGACGACACGATTCGCCTGACCACTTCGGACTACATGAATGTGCTCCGGGCGGCGATGTTTGTGCTGTAACCGCGAGAGAGCTTTTTTCCGAATAAAAAAGAGGGCCGCAGCCCTCTTTCGTCCGGTATCTGTATGATCATTCCTGTTTTTCAACCTTGCCGGCAGGTTTATACTGTTCTTCCCCGGTTTCTACCCAAAGGATAAAATCGTTGATGGATTTTTCATCCCAGCCGGCGGCGCGCAGACCCAGAATAATTCTGGATGCTTCCTGCAGGTTCATCGGGCAAAACCTCCTTCCGGTTTCTCTGTTTTTATTATAGCGTAACAGCGGAAAAATGTCAATTTCCGCGCACTTGAATCCCATATTCATCTACTGTTAAAGGGGTATTCGCTATGCCATATCTTTATGAAACCCACATGCACACCTGCCAGGCCAGCAAGTGCGGCAGATCCACCGGCCGGGAGCACGTGCGGAGATACCGCGACCTGGGCTTTGCCGGCATCATCATCACCGATCATTTTTTCGGCGGCAACTGCGCAGTGGACCGATCCCTCCCCTGGGACGAAAAGATCAAGCAGTTCTGCTCCGGCTATGAGGACGCCCTGAACGAGGGCCTCAAAATCGGCTTTCCCGTCTTTTTCGGCTGGGAGCAGGGCTACGGGGACGACGAGTACCTGGTCTACGGCCTGGACAAGGACTGGCTGCTGACCCACCCGGAAATCGAGCACTGCTCCCGCCGCCGCCAGCTGGAGCTGGCCCACGAGGGCGGCGGCTGCGTCATCCAGGCCCATCCCTTCCGGATGCGGGGGTACATGACCTATATCCGCGTCGCCCCCCGGTTCTGCGACGGGGCGGAGGTCGCCAACGCCGGCAACTTTCCGGTAAACGACGTCTACGCCTACGGATACGCCAAGGAGTTCGGCCTGGTGATGACCGCCGGCTCGGACAACCACGATTCCTCCAAAATCGAATCGGTCGACCAGCTGTTCGGCGTCAGCCTGGAGAAGCCGCTGGAAACCATCCACGACTACGTCCGCCTGATCCTGAACCGGGGAAAGATCGGCCTGCACGTCCCGCCCGAGCGCTTCATTCCCACCCCGGACATGGAAAAGCTGACCAGCTACTGGGTGACCGAAGATGAAGGCCTCGAGCCGACCTGGAGGACCTGGGCCTGAGCATCTGATGATTCCGGACCCCGATGGGCCCTGTCCAGGCCCTCCGGGGATCCGTCAGCGGGAGTGAAGCATGACAAAAAAAGAATCGGTCATCGTTCTGTTGTCCATCACCCTGTGCTGGTGGCTACCTGTCTCTTCCCCACGGGGCCTGAGGGGACCGTAAAAGCCTGACGTTTTTCAGCTTTCGTCCTCCAGCCTGATTGCCTCGGTTTCCACCCAGGCGGGCCGAAAGCCGCTTTTGACGGCGATATGCTGCGAACGGAGATTCGCGATCAGACGGAAAAAAACCCTTTCATTATTAAGCCAAACGGGCTGGCGCATTGACTGCGGCGGCCCTTTGTCAGTTTTCGTCCTCCAGCCTGACCGCCTCGGTTTCCACCCAGGCGGGCCGAAAGCCGCTTTTGACGGCGATGTTCTGCGAACGGAGATTCGCGGCGGCGGTGCCGTAAAAAGGAGTATCCCCCATTTCGATAATTTTGTTCTTTAGCAGCGTCACCAGATAGGCCCCGATTCCCCGGGAGCGGTATTCCGGCAGAACGTCGATGCCGATCTGCTGGAACTTTGGCGCGTCCTCCGAGCAGCCCGCCATCCCCATGATTCGGTCCCCGTCCAGCGCGACGACGGCGATCCTGTCCGGCCGCACGGGGCAGGGCTTTGGGTAGGCGATGGCGTTTGGAAAGCGCGGGTCTCCGTAAAAAGGGGTGATTTCCTCATCATAAAGCCACCGGACCCGGCAGAGCTCCTCCGGCTGAACCTCCCGGCAGGGGAGGAACATGTGATGGGTCGGGGCCATTTTGTAGCCGTATGCTTTCAGCATCCCGTTCAGCTGGATCAGATGATCCAGTTCAAAAAGGCGGTGCCCCTCTGTATTCCGGCTCCACTGACGCAGGAAGCCGTGCAGACGATGATCCGCCGTGATGACCGTGTTGCCTCCCAGCGTCGCCATTTCCAAAAAGGGCTTGCCGGGGCTGTAGCTCCTTCTTCCTTCCTTCAGGGCGGATTCCGTGATCACGTTCTCCTGCGCCCCAAAGTCCGCCGGGCTGCAGTTCAGATCCAGCGCCAGCTGGTTTAGCAGCTTTTCATGAAATCCCTTGAACATATGCTCCATCTTCATTCCCCGGCTTCCCGTTTCAGCCAGTCTTCCTTCGTCATCACGCTCACGTAGCCGGTGCGCTGTTCGCCCATCAGCGGCACGTCCACCTGCTCCGATTTCCACTGAAACCGGAAGCCGCATTTTTCCTGGACCCGCCTGGACTTATCGTTGCCCTCATAATAACCGATCCAGACCTTCTTCATCCCGCAGTCCAGGAAGGCATGGCGGAGCATTGCCCGAACCGCCTCCGGCATGATGCCCCGGCCCCAGAACGGCTTTCCCAGCCAGTAGCCCATCTCGCACTCGTCGTCCCGTTCCGTCATGTCCGTATGACCGTTCAGCTTCAGCTCGATGGCGCCGATGGCCTGGCCGTCCTCTTTGAGGCAGACGGCATAAGCCTCCCGCCCGTTCAGCACCTTCCGGATGACCTCCCGGCTCTCCTCCAAACTCCGGTGCGGCGGCCAGCCTGCAATCGGCCCCACCTCCGGGTCGCTGGCGTACCGGTACAGGTTCTCCGCGTCCCCCTCTTCCCACCGCCGCAGAACCAACCGCTCCGTCTCCAATTTCATACTTCCTCCAATTCTCGGGGAAAATCTCTTCATTCAACCAAAAGGGGGTTATTGCAGTTGTTTCCTGCAACAACCCCTCTTTTTTTCACAAACTACATTTGAAACCCAGTAAACCCCAGGGTGGTTTGGAGGGACCGCAGTCCCTCCAAGTATAATCCGCAGCAGCGACATGCGCGGTGCGAGGATGAATTTTTGCGAAGCGGAGCTTGCCCCGCGAGAGCAAAAATTCTTTCCTTGCGCCTTTGCCGCCCGGGAG
>OCTW011500182.1_pt1 | contig 10003 bp, 3 predicted proteins | sample 1539671 | NCBI WGS metagenome assembly OCTW01 (sample SAMN02144230, study PRJEB22623) | gut metagenome | biome: sheep rumen | host: Ovis aries | place: New Zealand
CACGTTGCATATATAATAAGGAATAATATAAAAATCAAAATAATATGAAAAGCAAAAACTTTTTATCAAAATTGTGGAGTTCGGTAGCGGACTCACAGAGAAACGATGTTGAATTTGACCGTCGGTTGACCGTCGGCTCACCGTCGGGGTTCACTATGAATTGGACACTAAAACTCGTGTCTGTTCTTGCAATTCTGCTGACTGTCGGAGTGGGAAATGCGTGGGGAGCAACGACCACTCTTGCCGGATGGACTTTTACGAGTGGAACTATAGGTACTAATTATCCGAATAACAAGAGCAATTTTACTGCCACAACAGGTACAATGACAAGCAGTTCGACATTCTACCTGAATGGTAGCGGCTCCACTTGGAATTCAACGAAACCTTCATACGCATTTACTGCGGTGACAGACATTACAATCACGCTTACATTAAATCAGGCTGTTCCAAAAGGAACTGTATTCACATTATCAGCGGCTACTTTTTATAACAAAGCAAGTAACGCTCCTATGACGGGTTTTACCATTACAGCTAAAGAAGGGACAGGCTCATTTGGTACTACGGGCGTTGGTACAACAAGTTGGTCATTGAGCACATCTTCTGCCACAAAGACAACCACTTACACAACGCAAGCGGCATTGGCTTCCGGAACAGCGATTGCATTCATGCTCACTGGTACAGGCAAGGCGGGAAGTGGTCAAGGATACATGAACAATATCACAATAACTGCCACGACCTACAGCGTAACCTATAACGGTAACAGCAACTCAGGAGGTTCTGTCCCGACCGATAATGTCAAGTATATTACCGGCGGAACGGTAACAGTCAAAGCAAATAGCGGATCGTTGGTTCGTACCAATTTTAACTTCGATGGTTGGAATACCAACTCGTCAGGAACAGGAACAAACTATGCTGCCGGATCGGGCACATTTACCATTACTGCCGACAAGACATTATATGCAAAATGGGTTGCTGCCGGAGGTTGCTCCACTGATCCGGGTGTAGGTGGTTCAAGTAATGGTTCCGTTAATGTGAGCGGAGCTACGGTTACGTGTGCATCTGTGACTAAAGGCGACTGCGATATTGACGAATGGGGATTTGTGTATGGTACGACCACATTACCGACAGGAAATGTAACCAAGAAAGGTGAAAATTCCAGTACAAATGTATCTTCGTACAACCATACATTGACAGGTCTTAATCCCGGAACGAAATACTATGTTCGCGGCTATGCCAAAGTCGGTGCGAATACCTATTATGGTTCGGAAACCAATTTCACCACAAAAACCATTACCGCAGCGACAAATGATGCAGACCATTGTTCGGTTAGTATAGACGGAAAAGTCATCACTGCGGATGTAGATGACGGATATCAGTATGACTCTCCGGCATATACCGTCAGCGGTGGTTCAGCAGGAAGCACAACGACGGTAAGTCAGGACGGTGATGATTTCACTGTTACGTCGAATAGTACATCGAATATTACGGTAACTATCAATATAGAAGAGGTTCCTACTGACTATTTCATTGATGCCATGCATAGCACAACCGGTTATACAGGAGTTGGAATGGCAAAGGTTGGTGATTATAGCGCATCCATACCTACCATATCTGATAAATCTAAAAACACGGACGGTACGTGCCAACAAAAACACTATCATTTTGCCGGATGGGTGACAGCAGCAAACAAAGAAGATCTGGAAGGAAATATAGAAACGCTTGACGGTCACGCCAGTGGAACGACATATTATGCTGTGTGGGAGAAAGAAAAAGCTGGTAGTGCAGATGGATACTTGCTGGTAGAAGACGATGATGATTTGTCGGCTGGAGATAAGATATTGATTGCAAGCGCGAAGGAGAATTCGGCGAGTGTGCTGGGATACCAAAAGTCCGGTCAAAAAGGTCAAACTAACCGTGGTTATGCTTCCAGTGTTTCTATCACCTCGAAAGTGATGAATCCAACTATAGCATCAAGCAATTCAGAAACAAGTTATGCTTTTGAGATTGAGTTGCAAGGAACAAGTTCCGGATGGTATTTATACGACGCTGTCAATAGTGGTTACCTACAGGCAAATGGCGGTACTACTGATAATTATTTAACATATCATACCGGTGATAGTCATGATAGTCATGATACATGGACTATTGCTGTTGCAGATGGGACTAGTGTCGCAACTATTCAGACATTAGCCGGAATTACAAGTAGCAATAAAGGTTGGATGAGATGGAATGGCTCTAATTCCCTTTTCTCTTGCTATAACTCCGGTCAAAGCGATGTCTATGTATTCAGATACGCTAAAGAGTACGAAGACCCGAAGGTAGAGTGTATTTGTTCGGAAAATCCGAGTGCGGGAACGGCGGCTGTGGATGCGACAGGAACATTCTCGACGAGTCGGATTGATGTGAAGGCGACAAGCGCTAGCGCAGGAACTGACTGTTCGTACACTGACTATGGATTTGTTTGGTCGAGTAGCGTAAGTGCAGCGGCAGATTTGAAGTTGGTGGAAGCAACCGGTGCGGCTGCGACAAACTGCACGAGGATACGAGTAGGCACAAGCGGTGAGGTGACATCCTTCACAGGTTCGTTAACCGGTTCGTTCAGTGCTGGTAATGCTGTATATTTCCGTTCGTACGTTAAGAATGGCAAGGCGGATGGCACATACCAATACAGCAGCGTTGTGACTATAACACCGCGAAGCGTGACATTCAACCTGAACGGTCACGGAAGTAGCACACCGGCTGCGCAGTTGGTGAACAACGGAGGCAAGGCTTCCGATCCGAGTTACTCGGAGAGTGTAACGGGATATATCTTCGGCGGCTGGTACAAAGAGGCAGGTTGCACGAATGCATGGAACTTTGCTTCGGATGTAGCGAGCGGAGAAAACAAGACATTGTACGCGAAGTGGACACCAATTACCTATTCCGTACGGTTCAACGATAACGATGAGAACTATTTGGGCACGGCAACAGGATCGATGAGTAACGAGAGTTTCACATATGACGAGAGCAAAGCGTTGACTGCAAATGCGTTTAGTCTGGCTGGTTACGACTTCGCTGGTTGGGCTCTTACGGCGAACGGAGATGTTGCTTATGCAGATAAGGCAACCATAAGTAGTAACCTGAGTTCGACCAATGGAGCAACTGTGGATCTGTATGCTAAGTGGACAGCGAAAAAATTTGACGTGACGCTAGCAGCAACGAACGAGACGAGTTCAGTGGGCAGTCAGACCGTTCAAGCGACCTACAATGCAGCGATGCCGACCACGAAGAAAGGAGGAGGCGCAGTAGCTGCTCCGACGAGAACGGGTTACACGTTCACCGGTTGGGAGTACAGTTCAACCACGTACTATACTTATAACGCGGGTACGAGCACGCTCTCGAGCGCGCACGTGTGGGATCAACCAAACAGCACAACGACCCTGACACCGCAGTGGAGTGTTAACAGTTACACGCTGACATGGGATTTGGATGGCGGCACAGTTGCGACTGCCGGAACAGGAGCAAGTGCCGGTGCTACGGGAACACCGAGTTCGTCAGTGAACTACGGTGCGGCAATCACCGCTCCGACGGTAACAAGGTCGGGTTATAACTTCGCCGGTTGGGATGTAACTCCGGCATCAACGATGCCAGCGAGCAACACGACTTATACGGCTACTTGGACAGCGAAGACACTGACCAGTATATCGTTGGCAGAAACAGCAGTGGCGATTTACGACCAGCAGTATGTGTTGATTAACGTAACGTACGATCCGGCGGATATTCTGACGAAGGGATATACATTAGTTTCTTCACCAGCCAAAGTAGTAACGACCGGTTCGACGAATGCACAACTAAAGCTTTCTGCGACAAAGGGCGGAGTGGTTATTAGCGAACAGGTTTCTGAGGATGTAAGTATCAAGGCTAACGCCGACAATACGAAGAGGGCTACTGTAACTGTTACGATTAACCCGCTGCCGAGAGCTCATTTCGTGGACTTGATACACAATGAGAGTTTCCCGGATGTGGTAGCGACGATTTCAGATAATGCTTTGGCTCCGAATAAAACCACGCCTACGCACGCGGATGTGGCAGCGGGTTCGGGTAATGGTTGCGAGACAACGCACTTGCACTTAGTTGGTTGGATACGAAGCGACTACAGTAAAGTGACTGACTATATGGATGGAACCACGAATACGGCTCCAACGGTGAGCGAACTGACGAATGCCGGAACGGGATATTGGTTCACTCCAGGAGCAAGTATCAATGTGGATACGTATAAGGATAAGACGTTCTACGCTGTATGGGCGGTGGAAGAATGATATTCTTCGAATAATGTTTAACGAATTAATGTTTAATGTTTAAAGAATTAGAGATTATGAAAACGAATATCATTACAAATACTACGATTATGAAAACGTATGTAAAATATTTATGCGCGGTACTATTGGTAATATGTACGAGCGCGAGGGCGTGGGGAGCGACGTATAACAAAATAACCTCGCTAGCCTCTCTGAAGACAGGCGAATACGTTATTGTCGGACAAAAAGGTGCATCCTCTTGGGGACGATTAATCTACAGCTCTATGAATGATGGTCGTGTATCATACACAGAACATTACACGACTTCATTGCCAGCCAGCATAACCACAACAACTGCTAGTGAAATATGGACATTAACAGTTTCTGGTACAGGCGACTCAAGAACTGTGACCATTTATAATAGTAATGAAAAGAAATATCTCAAATCTGCAGGAAAGAGTAGTAGTTGGGATAGTTCATCAGGTTCGGATTTCACAGTAACTTATAGCAGTGGTTTCCAATTTGAAGTAAGTTCGAGTTATTTAGGCGTTAATAAAGATGCTAATTGGTGGCGAGATTATGCCTCGACTACATTATATAATAGCAACACCTATTGTATCACGTTATACAAAAAAGTAACAAGCCCCCAAACGGTAACATTTAACAAAGGAAACGGTGAGTTTGACGATCCCTCTGTATTTACCAACACGAACCAAATCACGGAGGCATCAGGAGGTGCGGGTATTACATTGCCATTAGTAAACCCGACTTCTTCTATGTCTTCCTTGGGCTGGGGCTTTTACGGATGGGCGACGTCGGCAGTTAGTTCTCCAACTACAACGGCTCCTACTATTGTTGGCAAGGCTGGCGATACATACTATCCGGAAAGTGCAACGACATTGTATGCGGTTTTTGCTAAAGGTGAATATACTTTAATTAAGAGCACTACAGAAATCGAAAGTGGAGCAAAATATTTAATTGCAGGTTTTGACTACAATAATGATGAAATGTATGTCATGACTAATAGTTATCGGTATGATAAAACCTACAGTAAATACTTTATGGCAGGTCACCTTTTAGGTACAAGTCCTTCTAACACCTATAGTGCTGCAGACATTTACCCAGATTGGAGGTATATTATTAACGAAGATAACGGCAAATATTACATAAAGGATAATGCAGATACAAAATATATAGATGTTGATTATGGGGATTGGTATACAAGTACCTACTATGCATCAGACTATTATACTTTTACCATTGATGGTAGTAATGGTTACACTATTATAAAGAATAATTATAGTGCTAATAAATATTTGGTTCTATTTGTAGGTGGAGATTTTGGTCAGTACACATCTTCTGATCCATGGGATGCAATGCTCATTTACAAAGAGAGTGAGGCACCTACCTATTGTAGTGCACCGAAAACTGTGAGAGTGGTTGCATCGCCAGAAGAAGGTGGATTGGTAGACTTAGATATTGTCAGCGACCAAGAGTATATATTTAATGATGATGATTATGAAGATTTTGCAGAGGCCGCTGCTAATAGCGGATATGATTTCTTACGATGGGAGACTAGCAATGCTACCAATGCGAAATTCTATGATGGTTCAGCATATACATTGACAACAACAACTGAAGATTACGCTCAATTCAAAGCTACAGGTGATGCTACGTTGACTGCTTATTTCTACAAGCATTGCTCTGTTACATACACATTGACCGGTTTGACAAAGTTGACAGGTACGACTACAGTTGATGCAGCGACCAATGTGTCGGGATTTACGGCTACGTTTAGTGTAAATGACCATTACCGCACAACACCGCTGACTTGTTCGGTAACAATGGGAGGTAGTACGCTGACGGAAGGTTCGGGTAAGGACTATACTTGGAACGCAAGCACCAAGACGTTGACCTTCCCTGCTGCAACGGATATCACAGGAGACTTGGTGATTACAATTACTGCCGAACATACGGAATATACGAAGTATGCATTCAGTTGCGCTGACCTGCAATTGGATGAGCCGGATAATGGAGCGGATAATGTGTTGAGTGATGTTATTTACTTGACATCGACAAATGGGCAGAAAGTACGTTCGGCAGCACATTTCCACGTACATGGTGACGGATTGACAGCTTCGCAGACGGTGAAATTCACGACGGGCGATGATGACTTAGATGAACTCTATACTTTCCGCAAAGCCGATGGTACAGAGGTTGCGACGAACTCTTCGGGTACGGTGGATGAGGAAGTGTATATCTTCTATCAGCCGACAGCAACAACAGATGGACGTGATTTAGTAACGTCGGTGAAAGCATATGTAGAGAAAGCCAGCGCGTCAAACAACAAGCCGAAAGCTGTGGTGAACGAAGAGCGTACGATCAACGGCCGTCACTTGCCGGCTCAGTTCATTATTGCGGCGAAGAGCGGTGGAGTATGGTATGCGTTGCCTTCCGATGCTTCTGTTACAGGTGCGCAGATGGGTTATACCTTCACTCCGGATAATGCTACTACGCCGACGAAAGCGACAGTAGCACCATCAAATGCTTCTTATGCAATTTACGCACCGACAGCTGATGCTACGAACAAGAGTTATGTTCGTTTTGCAGCAACAAGCGGCAACAAAGCATTGTGGAGTAACAACAGTAGCTCGAAAGTCGGCATAAAGAACAATGCTGTTATCAGTGGTGGTAGTGCAAAAGGCAACCAATATGAATGGCGACTGGATAACACAGCAGCCTCTGCATACAAGTTATGGAACAATTCCGCTAATGCAGGCTCCGGACGATTCTTAGGAATGGATGGAACGACGTGGAATATGTATGCAGCAGGAGGTGCAGTTGTGCATGATTTATGGATATTGCCGGTAGATAGTTGGTCGGACTATATCGGATTGGAGGCTACGGATTGGGAAGAGACGGCGTTTAGTTTCAATATTACTTCCGGCACACCGCCTACATCGCCGACATTGGATCATGTGCAAGTGGCATATAACGGAAATACCTATGACGCATCTATCTCGGAAAGTAAGTTGACCATTACCGATGATGACTTTGCTGATGCCGGTGGGTTTACGGCTGCTCCGGGAACGCAACTGATTGTTGAATGGTGCAGCGCAAGTTCAGTGTTGGCGCAAGGCTCGTTGATTTCGCCGATCATCATCAAAACTAATACTGTCAACCTAAGTGACTATGATACGGATGCTTTGGTAAAGACAGACATCTTTGTAACGAACGGAGCCAAATTGACTGTGAACGAGAACACAACCGTTCATGACGTGACAGTGAATGCCGGTTCGACGCTGTTAGTGGACAAGGCTGGTGAGAGCACAGGTGCTACACTGACGATGTCCAGCGGCAAGTTGACTCTGCGCGGAGGATGGACAACGATAGGCGGTGATCCCAAGTACGATATGCCACGCGTGTATATCAATCCGCTGTCGTCGTTGGCAAAAACAAATACGACGATAAACCTGTACATGGATATCTTCAAGTCAGAAGACGGCAAGCACTATTACCCGTTTGCAGTACCGTTTGCAGTAGCGGTGAACGATGTTAAGTATGTCGATCCGACATTGGCTGCCGCTGCGGTATATAACAAGCACTATGTGATCAAGCGTTACAATGGTGCGAAACGTGCGGAGAATGGCACCGGCGATGGGAACTGGGAAGTAGTTCCAACAGGTTCGATCCTGAAGCCGGGCGAGGGATATATCATCACAGCAGTAGCTGTTGGCGGCAAAGCGCAACTTGTAGTGCCGATGAAAAATGTAACGAACTCATGGCTGGCTTTAGGCGAACAGGCTACAGTAAGCGATTCGACAAAGAACGTGATTAAGGTAACAGCCCATACAGGTACAGCCACAGCCGGCGGCGGTGCGAATAACCGTCATAAGGGTTGGAACATGGTAGGCGTGCCGTTCATGTCGTGCTACACAAGCGGAAAAGATATGTACTCGGGCGTAGGTTCGGCTGACCTGATGAGCGGACGAATGGAGTTGAGCGGTGATGTTTCTGATCCGTACGCTTGGGAGACGAGTGATGTGGTATATGTGAGCGTGCCGACGCATGACTTCTCGGAATACATCCAGACAGACATCACTACGGCACAACTTGTTCCGGGCTGGAGTTTCTTCATCCAAGTAGGCACGACGGGTAACCTGACGTTCCTGACGACGAAACAGGCAGAGAGCAGTTCGACACCGCTGTATGCTCCGCAGAGGGAGACAAGCCCGATAGTGAAGACCGGCATTGTGCTGACCGGCGGTGAGAAGAGCGACAAGACAACACTGCTCATCTCCGACAAGTACAGTTCGGATTATGAAGTAGGTGCAGACTTGGAGAAAATGTTCGGCAACGGATTCACGCTGGCTGCCTACTCAATCACCAATGGAACAATGTTGGCATTCAATGCAATGAGTACTGAGGATGCAAAACAATTGATTCCGATAGGTGTACGTCTGCCGGCGGACGGCGAATATACATTCGCGCTGAATAGCCGTTACGCGGATGCGGATATAGAACGTCTGGACCTGATAGACTACGAGACCGGAACTGTGACAAACCTGCTGATGAGTGACTACACTTTCACCGCCACAAGCTGTCAGAACGACGAGAGGTTTGCACTGAATGTAGTGACGATGCAGAAAGTCGCTACCGGACACGACCAGTTGCAAACGGATGTTGACGGAGCACGCAAGATTATTATGGATGACAAGTTATTCATTATCCGCGATGGCTTGCTGTATGATGCTACAGGAAAACGGGTATATAATATCAATAAATAAACGATCTCTCCCCATCCCTCCCCTCAAGGGAAGGTGAAGGGAAAGGAAAAAATGTGAAACAGAAAGGAAACAGTTATGAAAGCATTAAGATATTTATTGATTATCTGCACGCTGACAATGGCAGCTGTAGCGTTTGGACAGGCACAGTTCAAGACCAGCGAGAACAAAACTGCGTTCGAGCATCAGTTCAGCAAGACGCACTATGAGTTCTACTCGACATCTACACTGATGGGCTCGGGCTCCAGTCTGCCGATATCAGCGCGTAACGGTTTGAAGATAGGAGCCAACACTCCCGGCGACAATACGCCTGCAGGAAGTTCGGGACGCCCCGGCAGTCCGCGTCGTGCGACGATGGAGGATGACCCGTTTGGCGGCGAGACGATTGATGATACCGGTGATCCTTTAGAGCCCGGTACACCCATCGGTGACGGGATGTGGGTGATGATGCTGATGGCGGCGGGGTACCTAATATATCGCGTACGGACGCGCAAGCGCGAGGCGATGGAGTGAAAAGAGAAGAAGAAAGGAGTGCGTGGGAAACGCACTCCTTCTTCTTGTAATGGGAGGTTGTGGGTGTGTTAGTACGTCAACAATTATCGACAATTGGCAACAATTATTTTGGGGAGGTCAACAATTATCAACCATTACCAACAATTTGCGAGAGATGATGTGGTCAACGATTAGCAACAATTATTTTGGGGCGGTCAACAATTAGCAAAACATGTACTAATATTCTGTGAGCAAGAAAGCCATGTATAATGGCAACGTCAAGACTCCGTTCGTTCTGCCGATATTATAATCCCCCAACTTTATTGCCTGATTGACATGATACTTTTCGGGATGATTCAAGACTGTTTTTAAACTTTTAGCATTGCCGGAAACAGCTTTGACTTCTACCGGCGTGCATAAGCCCTTATAGCGAATCAAAAAATCCAACTC
>OCTW011545172.1_pt1 | contig 10001 bp, 14 predicted proteins | sample 1539671 | NCBI WGS metagenome assembly OCTW01 (sample SAMN02144230, study PRJEB22623) | gut metagenome | biome: sheep rumen | host: Ovis aries | place: New Zealand
ACGCCAAGCTGCGTGGACTTGTCTGCAGTCCGGAAGGTGTCCACTAGCCTTGTCGCTTCCTGGATCGCTTCGCGGAATCCGTTCTCCGCCAGGCTCCACAGCGTGATCTCCAGACCTTCCAGGGCGCTGTTGAAGAGCGTGATATCGCCCTGCGCGTTGTCCAGCATGACGCTTGCCATTCGCTGCGCCGCGCCGGTACAGTTGTTGATTGAGCCTGTCAGCTGGTAAAAGTCTTCATCCGAGGCGTTCATAATGGCCAGCAGGCCCGAAAGGCCTCTCGCGCCGGCAAGGTCGGAGATAGCTTGGAGAAATTCTCCGCCGCCCTCCGTCAGCGCCTGGATCTGCGCGTCATATTCTTCCTGGGTGATGGTGCCGGCGGCCAGCTGCTCATCCAGCGCGGAGACCTTCTGCCGCAGCGCTTTCATATCGAAGCCGCTTGCCTTGGCCGCGTTGCGGAAATCCCCCATCAGCGTGCCAAAGTCCTTCACCATGCCGTTGGAGTCATACAGCGAGATGCCGAGGGCTTCCATGGCGGCCGCCTGAGATTCCGTGGGGGAAATCAGATTGCTGAGAATCTGCCGCAGGCTTGTGCCAGCCATGCTGCCTTTGATGCCCGCGTTGGCCATCAGGCCAAGTGCGACGGCCACGTCGTCCACGGAATAGCCGAGGGATCCGGCCAGCGGGGCGACATACTTGAACGATTCGCCCATGATGGCCACGTTCGTATTGGAATTGGAGCTTGCCGCCGCCAGAACATCCGTGAAGTGGGCGGTGTCCGCCGCGGACAGGCCGAAGGCCGTCAGGGAATCCGTGACGATATCCGACACAGTGCCCAAGCTCTCGCCGGATGCCGCCGCTAGGTTCATAATCGGCTCGAGGCCTTCCAGCATGTCTTCCGTCTTCCAGCCAGCCATAGCCATATACTGCATGGCTTCTCCGGCCTCCGCAGCGGTAAACGCGGTCGTGGAGCCCATCTGCAGCGCTTTGTTCCGCAGCGCTTCCATTGTCTCCGCGCTGCCTGTCGCCTCTTCGCCGATGATCGCGAACACCTGGGACATCTGCGCGTCGAATCCGGTGCCGGCGGTATAGATCGCGGTAGCCGCCTGTTTCAGGGGGACAGTGACGGCTGCCGTCATGGCCGCGCCGCCGATCGTGAGTCCCTTGCCAATGTTGGACAGTTGCTTTTCCGCGCTGTTCACGGCGCCGGAAATGCCGCTGGTGTCCAGATTAAAGCTCGCAAACAGTTCGCCGACCTTCAGCGCCATTCAGCTCACCCCCCCCTCAATTGCGCCCACCGCTGGTGGACAGGACCGACGCGAAGAACGCCGCCGCCTGTGACCGGCCTTCTTCCGCTGTCAGGTCTTCCTTTGGCTTTCGTTTCATTTCTTCCACGCGGGACGCTACTGCCCCATAGGGAGACAGGTTGCGGAACAGCGCCGTAAACCGTCTCCAGCTCATGGTGTCGATCTGCTCTACCAGGTTGATGCCGTAATCCCGCAGGAAATCGGCTTCCACCGCGTCCCAGATGTAGAGCAGGTTTACTTTTTTGCCTTACCGCCCGCGGAGACCATACCGTCCTCGTCGCTGATCTCCTCGACGTCATCACCGTCCACGTCCTTGCCGTTGATCATCTCGAACACCATCTTGATCAGCGTGACCAGCTGGTCGGAGCGCATGCCTTTGGCGCAGAACTCATTGATGGCCTCCCGGCCGAACATCACGTCCCCGGCGTTCATGATCATCATGGCTGCATCGGATTCAGACATGGTGCTCTCGTTTGTCCGAGCCAGGGTTACCATCACGATCGCGGGAATCTCGGGCCGGACGGCGTATTCCTTGCCGAACACCGTCACCAGGATGGGATCCTGCTTTTTCTCAGACATGAAATTGTCGAAGTTCAGGGTGCGGTTTGCCATATGCTTATCCTCCTCATAAGCAGCGCCGGGAAAGACGTGCCTTCCCGGCGGCTGCGATTTATCAGCTCGGTTCGGTGACGGTCACGGTGAGGGTGGCGACCCTGGCGCCGTTCACGCTCGTCACGGTGATCTTCGCGGTGCCGGCGCTGACGGGCGTGACCGTGAAGGAATTCTCCGTAATGCTGCCGACAGATGCCACGCGCTTGTTGCCGGAACCGATCCGGAAGCGCTGGTTGCTGGCGTTGGTGGGATTGAACACGATAGTGATCACCTTCGCCGTGCCGCCGACTTCCATAGACAGCGTGGTGACGGCGGAATTGCCGTCCTTCAGGGAAATGCCGGCCAGCTGCACATACGGCAGCGTGTCCACATCGCCGACCTGTTCCAGATCCCAGCTCACCTTGTCCTCGGTATCGTCCGAAGAAACATCGCTGCCGGTCACTATGCAGTCCATCACGATGGTTGTGCCATAGGGATCGACGATCTTCAGGGTGGCGTCATCGTCGCAGACGCCGCTGGTGGCGTAGTCGTTCAGCATCGCCTGGCCGGGATCCGCCGCGCCGGTGGCAGCGTCCACCAGGGGTTTGCCGGACAGGGACAGGGAGCCGCTGCGCTTGGACACATAGGGCTCTTCCCAGAGATCGGTCGCGGCGGAGCCGTCCTCGGTGTCGCTGTCGGTGCTCCGGGTCATCTCATCCAGACCTTTGATGCGGACCCATGTTTCGGACACCTGGCTCTTGTCCTGAATGAAGATCGCCCAGTTCCGGATGTTGGTCGGGCAGGAATTCTTGCGGCCTTTTGCCATGGTAGATCAGTCCTTTCTTTCAGTTGCAGTACCTGACTGTGATATTGGTGACGTACACTTCGCGTTTCTTGCTGTCCGGGCCCAGCCCGGCCGCGGCGTTGATGATGTCGATGATGACAAGCCGGCCGTCCCCGCAGAGGAAGCCGTTGAAATCTCCCAGCTCCTGCGCGATGGCATAGGAAAGCTCGTAGGCGGTCTTCGTCCCGCGGGCCCGGTTCATGATCTGAAAGCGTGCCGTGGAATCCATGCCGCCCACGCCGCTGTCCGTAGAGAACACACAGACGCAGTCGTCCGGGGCATCCGGCATGCGCCCCCAGTAGATATCGCCGCCGCGATCCTCGTCCGCGACCGTTCCGAAGCCGCAGAATTCCAGATGGCGCGCCAGCTCTTCCAGAATGTTCATGCTGATCACCCCATCTGTTCTTCGTAGGCCCGCCGGATCAGCTGCCGCATCTCATGCTGCACACCGCTGTCGTGGGCCGGATCCTCAAGGTATTTCGCCTTCCGCCCGCGCTGGTGCTGATAGCTCATCTCTTCATGCTGGCGCACCGCGTAGGGCGTGTCGTAGGAAACCGTGCCGCTGGAACCGTCGTCGGCCACGTCCACATAGCAGCTGTTTTTCAGCGGTCCCTGGTCCAGCGGCACCTGCTCTTTGCTGACCGATGCCAGATGATCCAGCGCGGACCAGGTGCCTTTCCGGGTGCACTGCTGCGTGATGCGGCTGATTTTGGCCCTGTCCAGCCGGACGTCCACCCGGAATCCCTTCCTGCTCACTGCAGCTTCACCTCCAGGTGATCCTCGCCGAAGCCGTAAGCCCGGTAGCACTCGAGCACGATGTATTCCGCGCCGCCCACGGTCACTCTGGACCGCTCAGGGATCGGCTCGCCCGTGCAGTACATCTTCGCCCGGGCCAGCACCTGATCCATGCCGCCGGCAGGGTTTTTGTAGGTGTGTTCCAGGTCGCGGCTGCGCTGGATCCTGCACTTTCTCTCTTCCGGATCGCCGTAGATGTCCTGCCCGTTGCCGCCGTATCGCAGCCAGGGGCGGATGACAGCCGTCTGCCGCAGCAGGAAGCCGATCATGCTCATTCGCTCACCGCCTTTGGCAGCACGCGGTACAGGAGCCCTGCGAGGAGCAGCACCGAGTACGCCGCCGGGCAGATATTCTTTCGCGTCAGGCCGGAGCCGTTCACGCCTTCGTCGAATGTCATGGAGAAATCGCCGATCCGGAAGCTGCTCACGCCGTCTGGAATACTCCCGTCCTGTTCCGCGTGGCTTTTTTCGTGGGCAATCTGCCAGGCTGCCGCTTTGTCGAAGGCTTCCCGCTGTTCTTCGGTCTCCGCCTCGTTGGGGAAGATGAACAGCCGCATTCGCTCCCGCATCAGTTCGGTTTCCGCCTCTGTGGGCGTGCCGGTCCAGGTATGGTTATCCATGGCGCTTCACCTTCTTCTTCGCAGGCTTCTCGTTTGAGGCCGGTGCAACGCGCGATAAGGCCCCTTCGTCCGGGAAGACAGGTTTCCCCCTGCCCTCCCGGAGAAGACGCTCAGAGAGGGCAGGAGGCGCGTTGATGACGACGCCCGCCGGAATCACCCTGCCGAAGCCCGGCTGCGGCAGAGGCTTTGTCAGTCGGATCTTCATGTCCGCGCCTCCCTGTCAGATCACGCGCCGGTCGCCACGTACTTGACTTCGATGGTGACCTGGGACGCGCTGTCGCGGGTCACGGTGACCTTGGAAGCCGTCGCGCCGCCGCCGGAAGTGGCAGGCAGGCCGGTGACGTCCGCCTTGCCGAAATCGTTGGAGAAGGCGTAGCCGTCCGCGGCGGTCAGGACCACCTTCGCGGTGTAGACCGTGCTGGCGGCGAAGAACACAGCCTCAGGAGACCAGGTGATGGCCGCGGTGTAGCCGGTGCCGCTGTCATGGGTAGCCTGCGGCGTGCCGTTCTTCGCAGGCTGGGTCACGCTGTAGGCGGCGGACTCAATCACGCTCAGGGCGGAGGGCTTGAGCACGGCGAACGGATACCGGGTGGCCTTGGTCGGGTTCACGCGGTTGATGGGGTTGGGCAGCGCCCAGCCGGCGCGGAACGTGACACGGAGGGCCAGCATATCCTGCTGCGCGAGGTTGTACACGATCTCCTTGGTGCTGGGATCCTGGATGACCGCCTCGGTCAGCAGCTTGGTGGTGATGTCGGTGCGCATGGCCCACACGGCCTGGCTCCAGTCGCCGCCCAGCAGCAGAACCTGATCCGGGTCCATGATCTCACTCTTGGGGAAGATCGCCTCGGCGCCGTCGAGCTCATAGACGCCCCGGCCCTGCGCGCCGTCGCGGTACACCGCCCGGCCGAAGATCGGCAGGCCGTTGTTGTCCACCGCGCCGCGGAGGATGGAGCGCATCTTGATCGCGCCGACGTAGGCGGAAGGCACATAGCCGTCCTCCTCAATCATGGCCAGCAGGCCGTGTTCGCCCATCAGCTCCTGATACAGGTTGCCGCCGTTCAGATGGGTCAGGTAGTTGCCGGCGTCCACCGCGGCGGGAATGATGCCGGCCGGGAAACTGGAGGGCTTGTTGATGCCGAGCAGCACCGCCTTGTCGAAAGCCGCGCCGATGGCTTCGCGCATGCGGGGGCTCACGTTGCCCCAGATATCGTAGTCGCTGTCGTCGAGCACGCTCTCGGGGATCGGCACGATGCAGGCGATTTCCTCGGCGTACAGCTTCACGTTCTCCCAGGCCATGCTTGTGGTCTGCTTGTAGCCGGTGTCGCCGTCGACGAAGTAGGCCATGGGCAGAGAGCCCAGAACGGGGAGAACGCGGGTCTTGGAGCTCATGTCGGGCAGCCGCCGCATGAGGCGCATCGCGATGGACATTTCAGGCACAGCCTGGAGAATCTCCCGGGATTTCTCCTCCGGGATCAGGACTTCCGCGCCAGAACGGTCGATCAATGCCATGATGTATCACTTTCCTTTCTTTGGTTTGGATTGGTTACTCCACACTGCGGCCGGCCGCGGCGCGGATCGCCGCGTTGATTTCTCCGTTGCCGGCAGCGCTGCCGCCGCCGTTTCCGGAGTCGGGGCTTTTCCCGCCGCCGAAGCCGGCGCGCCTGCCGCCCTCATCCTCGAAGAGATAGGCGGACTTCTCTCTCAGGGCCTTCACCTGGTCGTCCAGGCCGGTCAGGTTGCCCTTGTCGTCTTCGCCGATCTTGGAGGCGTCCAGCAGGCGCTCCACCACGGCCGCGTCCCGGACTCTTGCCTTGCGCAGCGCTTCCTGGATCTTGCCGGAGCGCTTCATGCCGGTGATGGTGGTATCCCGCTCGGAGACCTGCTGTTTCAGCGCTTCGACGGTCGCCTGCAGCGTGGCCACGCTCTCGCCGGCCTTCTTCGCCTCTTCCAGCTGTCTCGTCAGGGTGGCGACAGCCGCCTTGCTGTCGCGGAGCTTGCCCTGTTCCTCGTCCATGCGGGATTTGGGCACCCAGCTGCCGTCGTCCGTGCGGATGACCGACAGTCCCTCCACGTCTTTCAGCGCGGTCTCGACCTGGGTGTAGAGCTCGCCCAGATGGGGCTTGAGAAAACTGATGTCCATGTTGTTCTTCCTTTCTTCACAGATGTTTTTCGACTGGTCCTCTCCAGCACATGAAGACTGCGGAATTGTGACCCCCGCAGAGGGCATCAAAAAAGCAGGCTGTGGGCGCAGTCTGCTGATTTGCCGTCAGAGTGATGATTTGGCGCGTTGCACCGGCCCGATTTCGTGTTGTGCCGCATAGGACAGGTTTATACCTGTCCGGAGACGGGACGCGAGGGAGGGCCGTTTCCGCCCAAATGAGCGCTACTCGCCGCCCAGCGCTTCCTTTGCCTGTGCGCAGGCCGTCTGCAGGTTCGCGGCCTTATACGCGCTCCGGGCAAAATCGCGGAACAGCGTAGACTGGCAGCTCTTGTACGCTGCATCTGCGGCTTCCAGTCCCTCCACCAGGGAGACGAACTGTTTCAGCACGCTGCGGGGGACGGTGACGTCCGTCGGAGGGGATGCGGTCGCTTTGGTTCTGGCCATGTGGATCAGCTCCTTTCATTTGTGTGGACAGAAGAAAACCGCCTCACAGTGTGGGCGGCTTACAGAGCTCCTGCGGCCTGATAGGCCGTGTAGATTTTTGACGCCTGACGCGCGAACCAGTCCACCATCAGCTCCGGGTGTGTTTCGCCGTCCTGCCGATAGGTGGCGTCGCCGCCGAGACCGCTCTCGAAGAGGAAGGCGTGAATGATCTCGTGGCGGAGCACGCGCCGTTGAAAGGCTGGGTATTCCTTCACGCAGTCGTAGGATCTCTCGGTCTGCGCCTCGATCACGATCTCATGCGATGTGTGGTCGCAGTACCCGTCGCACTCTTCCAGCGCTTTGTCCTGTTCCGGTGTGCGCAGACGCACCATGTAGGGTGTCCCGAGAATGTCCAGCCGCAGATCGTCCATAAGCGCCTCCATACGAAAACCGCCTCGCTTACGCTTGGCGGCTCATTAGTTGATCAGTCTCCGGACGTGATCGATGAAGTCATCCGGAAGCGGATAGTTGTGCTTCTCAAACAGATAAGTCGTCTCAGAAGACCACCCGAACTCTTTGTCTTCACGCCAGTCAAGCTCTGCGACTGGTTCGCCGGTCACCGGATCGCGGAAATACTTCGGGGCAATGGCGGTCTTCTTCTGTGCTTTCATGTATGAGACAATGCGCATCTTGTCCGGGAGTGTCACACTCATCGGAACCAGATTTGTTGGCACAACAGCTCTCATGGCGTTCACCTGCCTCTCGGTGTAAATATACGCCATTCACCGCTATTTGTCAACTTATCAGGTCCGATTGTAATAAAGCCGTCTGGTCTGACCCATACCAGATCAGACGGTGCCATGATCTCCACGCCAAGAGTGTCTGCTACAGCCTGTGCAACAATTGCGTCATCAGCTCCTGTCTCACACGATATCAGGCGTATAGGGCTGCCTTTCCATAAACCAGTTCGACGGATCTGATCGCAGAACTCTGAGACTGGAAATGTGTTCAGCAGCTTCTGATCTGCGTTCTGGTTCTCAAAGCCAAATTTGCCGCCATGCAGAACGAAATCCTGGAAACCGTCAATTGGCTTGATGTGCCGGGCGTATTCTGCTAAGTCTGATGCATGGTGGAGGAACTCGGTTCCCAAAGGAAGCGCCTGAATCTGCGGCTTCTCCCGATAGCTATGCCGGTACAGATAGTTGCCCGCCGGCTGCTGTTCGATCAGGGTGTCCAGCGCGTTTTCCCATTCCTGCACCTTGTTCATGGCCTGGGCCTTCTGCTGCGGGGTCTGGGCGACGATAGCCCGGTCCTTGTACTTCCGGATCTGGCGCTCCATGTACCGCTGCCGGCTCCGTGCCGTGTACTGCGGTGATGCGTCCCGTACGGGGCGGGGCTCGTCCCGAAATCCGCCGTTCGGGGCGTGGGAGATGCCCTCATAGTAGGTGCTGATGCCATGCATGCAACGTGGATGGAAACAGCCCGCGTTCTCGGCATCTGACAGGGAAGGATACCGGCTGTCCTGACCACTGACGGAGATGACCACGCCCTCCCAGGCCTCGCAGATGGGGCAGCTGCCGATGTGGCCGTCGATGTAGGCCAGGTCGTAGCCGTAGCCCTGCATGGTGTCCACATAGCCGGAGATGGTGGCCCGCTCGATGGCGGTCAACACGGCCATCTCGGCATAGTTCTCCAGGGTCCAGTGGTGGCCGCCCCGGTCGATGAAGCCGGTAATGCCCTGATCGGCGAAGTGCTGCAGAGCGTCTCCGACGGCCTGCCGTGTATTCATGACACCGGTGGCCATCTCGGAGGACACCGCGCCGATGATGTTGGCGTAGGCGTCGTCGAACTGACGCAGGATTCGCCTCTCAGCGGCGTTCAGGTTGTTGTTCAGGTCGGCTAAGATGTACCCCGCTTTGACGCCATTGGGGCTGATGTGGGCCGTTGCACTGAGGATGGATTGCATCTCCGCCATGAACTGTTGGTTGCCGGTCATGTAGGCGCGTTCCATCACGCCGGAGAGGAGGCTCTCTCGCTCTCTGCCGGCCCGCTCAATGTCCCGGCGCAGCTGCTCATGGGCTGCCAGCACCTCGTTGGTCTTCCGCTCCGCCCAGCCGTAGCGGTGGACACCGCGGGCAATCCTGTTGGCGACACTGGTCAGCATCCGCTCCCGGGCGTTGCCATAAATGATCTTCAGGCCCTCCGCGATCTCCTCCGCGTCCTGCTCTGTCAGCGGCTGCGCCCTGTGGCCGTCCAGACCGATGTTGAAGCCGTATCCGGCCATCAGCTGTCACCGCCCTCCAGATCTCCGGCGCTGGGGATCGCTTCCGGTGTGGCGACGCCGTACTGCTCCAGGATCAATGAAACCTCATCCTGAATCTGCTTGGAGCTCCACTCCGGGTGCTGCATCTTCACCAGGGTCTCATAGCTCGCGGCCTGGGCCGTGTGCAGCAGATTGACCGCCGAGGCCACTGTGGAGATGTCCGTGGTCAGCAGATCCGGGAATTCCACCTGCACCCGGTCCGTGTCGTGGATGCCTGGGGTGTGAAAGATGGCTCTGTCCAGCTGCAGCATGGCCGTCAGAATATGCTCCAGCGGCGCGTCCCAGTAGTTGATCTTCTTCCCCCGGGTGGTGTAGCTCTTCTTCTCCCGGATATGCAGGGCGGTGCCGCTCTGAGCGGTGCCGTTGATATCCAGCCCGAAGGACTGCGGACTGTATCCGGCGGTAGAAACGATGTTCCGGATCAGCGTCTCAACGGTTTTGGAGTGCTCCTCCGAGCGGATGGCGAACTGGCTGGGCGTGATCTCCATGTTCTTGTCGTTCATGACATTCAGGGCCACCAGCGTCTCCACATCCTCGTCGAACTCCCAGGTGTACTTGTCCTCCCCAGCGAACATGCCGGAGGTCGGCTTCCGCCTGAGATACTCCGCCGGAATCAGCAGCCTCGCCTTTGCCAGGCGCACATCCCGCATCCAGGAGGACATAGCCTCGTCAAGGGCGTCCAGCTGATCCCGCTGCCCCTCAAAGTCGCTCCGGCCGGTGTCAGCGCCGCTGTGGATCCGGGTGGGGCGCATGTTGAACACCTGCACCGCCGCCATCACATCCACCGGCAGACGCAGCTCCGATGAAAGTCCAAGCTCCTCCAGCATGGCCGGCTGCTCCACGCCGAGGTCGGAGAAGTCCCCGCAGAAGACGGCGGAGAGGATCACGCCCTGTTCATAGCGCTCATACAGCCGCCAGATGCGCTGGCCTTCCTTGTCCCG
>OCTW011591338.1_pt1 | contig 9998 bp, 13 predicted proteins | sample 1539671 | NCBI WGS metagenome assembly OCTW01 (sample SAMN02144230, study PRJEB22623) | gut metagenome | biome: sheep rumen | host: Ovis aries | place: New Zealand
CACCTGTAAATGCTACAGCATATGGAAATATAACTAGTGATCCAATTATTGCTAATATAACATGTGCAGATGATACTACAATTACTGCTGGAAATGAATCTGGTGCTTGTTCATTAACAATTACTTATAATCAAAATGCAACAGCACTTAATCAAGGATCTCATACTGCTGGTGAAAACCAAGCTGTAAGTGTTCCTGAGAAGAAAGTTACATTTAATGCTTCATGGATTTATAAACAATAATATCAATTAAACATAGTGTAAACTATGTTTTTTTGTTTTTTCTTTTGTTGACTTTTTAATTTTTCTAATGTATATTAATTATAGATAGAGGGTGTTAGAAATGTCTAGTAATACAAAAAGAAATTTATTTTTAATTATACTTATAGTAGGTGTTTTATCAATGACAATAGCATTTGCAGCGTTTTCTACAACTCTTAAAATTGGAGGTAGTGTAGGTATTTCAAAGACTACATGGGATATACATTTTTCAAACTTTTCATCTTCATCAACACCTGAAACTACTACACTAGGAGAAACAAATACAGGAGTACTTAAGTCAGTTTCAACTAATGAAACTCAAATATCTAGTTTAAAAGTAGATTTAAAGAAACCAGGTGATATTGTAGTTTATACATTCGATATTACCAATAGCGGTACAATAGATGCTAAATTATCTTCATTTATAAATTCAATAACATGTGAAGTTGATAATTCTTGTGGATATGCAGATTATTCAGTATCATGTTTAGATAGTAGTGAAAATAATGTAGCAGTTAATAGCGTACTTGCTAAGGGTGAATCATTTAATTGTACTGTTTCAGTTAAATATAATGATAGTTATACATCATTATCTGATGATGTAGCCGCATCTTTATCTGCGTCATGGCAATTTATTCAAAATTAGGCATAATATATGTGCCTTTTTATTGACTTTAAAATTTTAATGTGTTAGAATTTTAATGTATGATAGGGGCGGTAGTATGAATAGTATGAAACGTGATTACAAAGATATGCTAATTGTAATATTACTTATAGGTATACTAGCAATGACTATAATATATGCTAATTTTACTAGACGTCTTGATTTTGTTTCTGCTGAAGGAATTAAAAAATCAGATTGGAATGTACATTTTGAAAATTTAGTTTTAAATAAAAAGTCTACTGCCAAAATAATTTCACCAGCAGTTATTGTAGATGGACAAACAATAATTAATGGACTTAATGTTAGTTTAGAAAAACCAGGTGATTTTGTACAGTATACAGTTGATATTTATAATGCAGGTAAGATTGATGCAAAGTTAGATGGATTTACTCATAGTACACCAAAATGTTCACCAAGTTCATATATTTGTGATTATATCACTTATGATTTTAGATATACTGATGGTAATAAAATCATACCTGGTGAAATATTAAAGGTAAATGAAAGAAGAAATGTAACATTTACTATTAAGTTAAGTGATAGTACTTCAAATATGCCTAATGGTAGAATTAGTTTATCTGATTTAAATGCCGTATTCTACTATGTACAAAAATAATAAAGAGGGAGATGTGAATGAAAAACAGTGTAAAAAAATGTTTAATTGTTGAAATATTTTTGGGAATAGCATCTATATTAAATTTCATATTTCCTAAAATATTTGATCATGAATTATATGTTGTATTTTTACTTGTTTGTTTAGGATTTGTATATATAACACTTGGTGTAGATATAAAGAGAAATGCCAATGATAAAAAAATAATGCGTAATATGCTTATATATTTACTTGTTTATTATTTAGTTATATATTTACTTGGTTTATATATAGGTTTTGCAAGAACAATATATAGTTATACATTTTCAAATTTAACTAAAAACATACTACCTACATTTGCAACTATAGTTTTAGTTGAAATGATTAGACATGAATTAATTAATAAAACAAATAAAGATAAACTTATATTAGTTACATCATGTATAACATTTATTTTATTTGAAATGAGTAAAAATTTTGCAGCATATAATATGGAAGCAAAAGATGAAATATATAAATATATTGGTTTAGTAATGATTGCTAGCATAACAAAGAATATATTAATGACGATAATACACAGTAAAACTGATACTTTACCTGCATTGATGTATAGAATTATTACTGAAGAACTAATATATGTATGTATTATTTTCCCAAATATGGGACCATATTTAGAATCTATAGGTTTAATAATATTACCAATTTTAATGTCTATTATGATTATTACAAATGAAAAAAAGAAAGTACAAAGTAAACCAAAAGATAAAAAGAAATATGGTAAGCTATATTTTGTAGTAGTTGTTATACTACTTATATTAGTAGGTTTGAATTCAGGTTTCTTTAAATATCAAATTATGGTAATAGGATCTAATTCAATGGTGCCATATATGGAAAAAGGTGATGTTGTTCTAATAAATAAATTAAAAGGTGAACAAAGGTCAACTGTAGAAGAAAATGAAATACTTGCATTTAGGTATGATGGTAAAATAATAACACATAGGGTAGTTAAAAAAGAAATAAAAAGTGAAAGAGCTTATTATAAAACAAAAGGTGATAATAATAGCCAAGAAGATAATACTGTAATTGAAGAAGATAGTGTTATGGGTAAAGTATTATTTAGAGTAAAGTATGTAGGGTTACCAAGTGTTTGGTTAAATGAATTGTTTAATTAGGAGATGGAATTATGAAAAAGAATAAAAAATTAGAGATTATATTAATATTTGGTATGATTCTTTGTGGTTTGATTGCTTTATATTTTTATAAAGAATCACGTGCAATTGTAACTACAACTGAAGTTGCTTATAATGAGACTGGTGGAGTAAATTATAAAGTATATTTAAGTGATAAAAAATATTATAATAGAGAATATCTTGATGAAGGTATGCAATATATATCTAGTATAGTAGATAATATTGAGTTAAATTATAAATATAATGCTAGTTATAGTTCTGGTGATACTTTTAATATATCTAAAAGAGTTTTAGCAGATGTAAAAATAGTAGATTCAGATAATAATGATAAGATAATATATTCTAAACAAGAATCTATTAAGGAAGAAAAATCAACAGGTAAAGAAATAGCACTTCAAGATACTATTAAGATTGATTATAAAAAATATAATGGACTTACTAATGAATTTAAAACAAGTTATGGTATAAGTGCTAAATGTAGATTAGTAATATATTACTATATTCAATATCAAAATGAATCTGGTGATATTAGACAAAATAAAGTAATAACAGTAGAAATTCCATTATCCGAACAAATGATTAATGTTAATAAAAGTGCAGATATAAATAATAATTCAAAATATGTATCAAAGACAAATGAAGGTTCTATTAATAAAGTAATGTTTGCTCTTTCAATGATATTTATCGCACTTACATTAATTCAATTATTTGTATTATTTAAAACATTTATTAAAGCTAAAAGTTTAGAAAGTAAATATGATAAATATATAAGTAAATTATTAAGAGAATATGATTCATATATAACTGAATCAAAAGATGAAACCCTTGATATAAATAAAACAGTTATTAAAGTAAGTAGTTTTAAAGAATTACTTGATGTTAGAAATAACATAGAAAAAGCAATTGTATATTTAAAACTAGATGAAAATACAAGTAAATTTATGATTATTGATAACGAAGTATATGAGTATGTAGTAACTAGAGAAGAAATGGATAAATAATTCATTTCTTCTTTTCTTTTATAATGAAATATATTATAATTATATTAGGTGATAATGATGAAAAAAGGATATACATTAGTTGAATTACTCGCAGTATTAGTTATACTTGGAATAATACTTTCAATCGTGTCATTAAATGTTTTGAAAATTTTTAATGATAGAAAGCAAAGAGATTATGATAATATAGTAATGCTTATTGAAGAAAATACAAAAGTTCTTTTAAATACTGATACTAAAATATCTGTCGAAGTAAATGATAAACTTCAGGAAATAGAAAATAGTGGTAGTGAAGTAATTTCATGTAATTTAAGTTATAATGAATTAGTAAAATCAGGACTTATGGATGCAGATACTAAAAACCCTATAACTGGTAAAGTAATTAATTCTAAGTCATATATAAAAATAACTTTAACTGAAGATTATGATTATAATTATGAATTTGTATATGTAGATGAGGGTGCTAATTTTACAAATAATTGTTTATCAGAATAAATTAAAGACAAATACTTTTAATTTTTGTCTTTTTTTGTTATAATTATACTGCTTATTTCTTTAGTAAAAAAATGAAAGGAGAAAAAAATGAGTAAAATAAAGATTTTTTCATTAGGTGGACTGAACGAACATGGTAAAAACATGTATGTTATAGATGTAGATAATGATTTATTTATCTTTGATGCAGGACTTAAATACGCATCAGACAAAATGCTTGGTGTTGATTATATAATTCCTGATTTTAAATTTTTAATGGATAATATAAAAAGAATAAAAGGAATATTTTTAACACATGGTCATGAAAAATATATGGGGGCAATTTGTGATATAGTTAGAAATATACCTGAAATTAATGTATATGCGACTAAGTTTACTTGTGATTTATTAAAAAGAGATTTTGAAGATGAAAATATTAAATTTGATAATTTACATTTAATTAATGCACATAAAAAAATAAATTTTGGTAAGAATAGTATATTTCCTGTTAGTTTAACACATTCAGTTCCTGATAGTGTTGGATATGTATTAAATACAGAAGATGGTGCGATTTTTTATACTGGTAACTTTGTATTTGATTCATCAATGACAGGAGCTTATAAGACAGATATAGGTAAACTTGCTTATATTGGTAAACAGGGTGTTTTATGTTTACTTAGTGAATCAGAATATGCTGAAAAAACAGGTTATACTGCACCTAATAACAGAATTTCTAATGATGTAAGAGATATACTTCTTCATAATGAAGGAAGAGTTATAGTAACGCTTTTAACTAATCATATTTCAAGACTTCAAGAATTATTTAATGAAGTATCTAAGACACATAGAAAAATTGTTGTTATGGGTAAAAAATTACAAAATATAGTTAATTATGTAATTGATGAAAAATATGTAACATTTAATAAATCAAAAATAGGTAATTTAACAAATATTGAAGATAAAGATTGTGTTATATTAATATCAAATGAAAATGAAAGACCTTTTGCTAATTTAGAGAGAATAGTAAATGGTTATGATAAATATGTTAAGATAAATGAAAACGATACAATATTCTTTTTAGAGCCAATTCAAGTTGGAATGGAAAAGAAAGCTGCTAAATTATCAGATGATATTAGTAAATTAGGTGCGAATGTAGTTACACTTTCATCAAGTAATCATTTACTTAATCATGCATCTAGTGAAGATTTAATGCTTATGTTAAATTTAATGAATCCAAAATATTATTTTCCAGTAATTGGTGAATATAGACAAATGCTTGAAAATGCTAATATAGCTTCTTCAATAGGTATGGATAAAGAAAATATTATACTTAAGTTAAATGGTGAAGCAGCAATATTCGAAAATGGTATATTAACTGAAGAAAAAGAAACAGTACCTATCAATGAATTATTAATTGATGGAAATTCTACAAAAGATATTGGTGAACTTGTACTTAAAGATAGAGAACTTTTAAGTGATAATGGTATAGTAATTATATGTGCTACAATAGACAAAAAGACTAAAGAAATTATGGCAGGTCCTGAAGTATTAACTAGAGGATTTATATATGTAAAAGAAAGCACAGAAATAATTGAAAAAATGAAAGAAATATCACTTGAGGTAATTAATAGTAATATAAGTAATAATTATGTTGAATTTAATAAGATAAAAAATGGTATTAGGGAAGAATTAGGTAAATACTTATACGCTGAAACTGAATGTAAGCCAATGATTATTACTGTAATAACTGAAATTTAAAACATCATATGATGTTTTTTTTCATAATGCTTTTATTTTATCAATTAAAATGATATAATTATATTAATGTAAGTAGGTGAGACAATGCATAATTTTGTTATTAATGATTTTGAAGGACCATTAGATCTACTTTTACATTTAATTAAAACTTCAAAGATGGATATTTATGATATCTCTATTGAGGAAATAACAAAACAATATTTAGATTTTATAAATAAGATGAAAAAAATGAATTTGGATATTGCTAGTGAATATTTAGTAATGGCATCAGAACTTATTGAAATGAAATCTAGATTACTTCTTCCAAAACCAAAAGAAAATGATGAGGATGAATACGAGGAAGATGAAAGAGAAAAATTAATAAATAGATTACTTGAATATAAAAAGTATAAAGACATGATAGATACATTTAAAACATTAGAAATGAATAGAAAAGATATATTTACAAAAGAACCTATTAATTTAAATGAATATAGAGAAAATAAAATAGAAAATAATGGTGAAATAACTTTAGAAGATCTAGTAAATGCTTTAAATGGATTTTTAAGAAGAAAAGAAGAAGAAAAACCAAGAGAAACAAAGATTACTAAAAAAGAATTATCTGTAACAGTAAGAACTACTCAAATAAGAAATATATTAAATAAGAAGAAAAAAGTATCATTTTTTGATTTATTTGAAGTAAGAACAAAGGAATATGTTGTAGTAACATTTTTATCAATACTTGAAATGGCAAAACTTGGTGAGATAAAAATATTACAAGAAGATAATTTCAATAATATAGTAATATCTAAGGAAGAAGTTGATGAATAATGAGCAATATATTAGAAGCACTTTTATTTGCGGTTGGTGATGAAGGATTATCTATTAATGAATTATGTAATATTTTAGAAATAGATGAGCAACAAGTAAAACAAGAACTTGATAATTTAAATGAAATATATAAAGATAGAGCAATTGAAATTAAATTACTTGGTAATAAATATAAATTAGTAACTAAAATAGAGTATAAAGATTATTTAAAAAAATTGACTGATGAAGTTAGTAATAATTTAAGTAAATCTGCACTTGAAACACTCGCTATTATCGCATATAATGAACCAATTACAAGAATGCAAATAGATGATATTAGAGGAGTAAATTCTTCACAAATGATTAGAAACTTAATAGTAAAGGGATTTATTGAAGAAGCAGGTAAAAGTGATTTACCTGGTAAACCTCTTTTATATAAAACAACAAATCAGTTTTTAGATTATTTTAATTTATCTACTAGAGATGAACTTCCAAAAATAAATATGGAAGATATAGAAATATTAGATGAAACTGAAGATTTATTTTTAACAAGATATAAAGAAGAAGGTGAAGAAGTATGATAGGTATCGCAATCGCAGCTAAAACGGAATTTAAAACATTACTTGAAATTTATAACATAGATGATTCTAATTTAGAAAAATATCCTTATGGAGAATATTATAGAACAGAATTTCAAAATAAAGAGGTAGTATTTTTTAGAACAGGTATAAGAAAAGTTAATGCCGCAAGCGCAGTACAATATATGATTGATAAATTTTCTTTAGAAAAAATAATTGTTTTAGGTACATGTGCTGCAGTAAATGATTCTTATGATTATTTAGATGTATTATTACCAGAGAGAGTAATTGATTATGATGGAATAATAAGAGAGTTAACTATCGATTTGCCAGAAGAAGTATTTATAGATATAAAAAAGCCAAACATTTCAATGCCATATGTAGATGGAATTTTAGGTACATCAGATAAAGCATTAGTAATGTGGAAAGACTTAACATATTTAGCAAGTAATGCAATAGATGCATCTGATATGGAAACATATGCAATATGTAAAGTTGCTTTAAAAAATAATGTAGATTTTACAGTTATAAAAGGTATTTCTGATAGACCAATGAAGAATAATGAAGGGTTTGATGAACAAGTTGATGTATATGAAGAAAATACACCAATTGTTATGAAAAAAATTATAGAAGATTATTTGCCAGAGGTATTGTAGTATGAAAAAGAAAGTATTTATATTATTATTTGCAGTTTTATCATTATTCATTATAACTGCTTGTGTAAATGATAATAAAGTTAAAACAAAGAAAAAAACAAATATTGAAACTGAAAAAGATAAATATATTAAGTATGTAAAAGAACTAAAAAAAGTAAAAGAAAGTAGTGAAGAATTACCTTTTACTGTGGAAATATTATACGAGCAAAAAGATGAAGAAGTAGAATATCAAGTTATAATTGATAATCCAACTAAAGAAATAAAAGAGATAAGTGCAATCGCAGTTCATAATAAACAAACTGATGATGTATTTCCTTCAGTAGGTATATTTGATAACGAAGTTGATTTAATTCCAAATGAAACTCCATCAGGTGTAATACTTGTTGGATATATTCCATATGATGGAGAAATGGAAGATTTTAATATTGAGATTAAAGTATTAATCGATTACAAAATAGATGATAAAGAATTTAAATCCTATTATGTGACAAAAAAATAACATATTATATGTTATTTTTATTTTGGTGAATAGAAAATGAAAGTAAAAATTTTTGATGAATCGCATGAATTAGATTTAGAAGAGAGAATTAATACTTTTTTAAGTGAACATAAAGATATTATTGATATTAAATATCAAGTTAGTATAACAATGTTTTCAGAAGAACAAATATATTGTTTTTCAGCTTTAATAATGTATAAATAAAAAAAACACTTAATAGTGTTTTACATTATATTCATTGAGTTTTGATATGATGAGTAATCTTGTGAATATGTTTGATAATCAGTTGCTTGAGGATATATATTATTTTGAAGTCTATTAATACTATTTTCTAAGTTAGATACTTTTCTTTCTAATGTAGAAATTCTATATTCTAATTGATTAAATGAATTCATATTACTATTATTATTAGGCATAAATCCCATATTAGGCATATATGGCATATTTGGATATGTCATATTCATCATATTATAACTTTCAAATCCAGGTCTTTGATCCTCATAAACAATAGTTTTATCTAAGTTCATAAAATACCTCCTTAATACTTTCAATTTATTTTATGCAAATGTCCTTATTTTGTTACTTTATTTTATATTAAAATTATATTATAATTAAGTTGGTGATTTTATGAGACTTAAAAATGTTAAAGGTGCATCGAGTGTTATTGAGGCATCAGATTATGTAATATTAAATCCAAATGATTATAAAGGTAAATGGAATAGTGTATTTAATAATGATAATCCTATTAATATAGAAATAGGTATGGGTAAAGGCGATTTTATAATAGGTATGGCAAAAAAATATCCTAATATTAATTTTATAGGTATAGAAATGTATGATAGTGTTATTGTAAAAGCAGTAAATAAACTAGAAACAGAAAAACTTAATAATTTAAGATTAATTAGGATGGATGCTAGACTTATTGAAGATGTATTTGATAAAGAAATTGATTTAATATATTTAAATTTTTCTGATCCATGGCCTAAAAACAGAAATGCTAAAAGAAGATTAACACATGAGAGATTTTTAAATAGATATGAAAATATTTTTAAAGGTGAAAAGAAAATATTTATGAAGACTGATAATATTGATTTATTTGCTTTTTCAATAGAATCTTTAAGTAATTTTGGTTATATATTAAAAAATGTGTCTTTAGATCTTCATAATAGTAATTATGAAGATAATGTTATGACAGAATATGAAAAAAAATTCTCAAGTAAAGGCGTTAAAATAAATAGACTTGAAGCTTACAAAAATAATTGATAAATAAATAATTATATGTTAAAATTATAGTAGAATAAGGAGAGGTTTTATGAGTAAGTATTTAAAATTATTATTAGTAGGTGTATTAATTATATTATTGTGTGGGTGTGCTAAAAATATAAGTAAAATTTCATATACAACTTTTAACGAATATTTTTCAAATAAGGAAAATTATTCAATTATAGATAATACAGATAAATATGATAAAGAAGTTAGAAGATATATAGAAGCAGGAGATGGAGATGTTCAATATTTCTATATAGAATTTGATAGTAGTAAA
>OCTW013396079.1_pt1 | contig 9998 bp, 14 predicted proteins | sample 1539671 | NCBI WGS metagenome assembly OCTW01 (sample SAMN02144230, study PRJEB22623) | gut metagenome | biome: sheep rumen | host: Ovis aries | place: New Zealand
TTTCCGGAATGCGATGACCGCGATCTGGACACAGATCAAGGGCATTTTTACCGGTTTCGTCGATGAAGTGAAGGAGCGGTTCGCCTCTCTCGGGATCAGCATGACCGACATCACGAACACGCTGAGTGCGATCTGGAACGGTTTCTGCAATCTCCTCGCGCCGGTTTTTGAGGGCGCGTTCCAGCAGATCGCGAACGTATTCCAAGCCGTGACCGATGTCATCGTCGGGATCCTCGACATCTTTATCGGCATCTTTACCGGAAACTGGGATCAGGCATGGCAAGGCGTCCAGGAGGTTTTCGGCGCGATCTGGGATTTCATCAAGAACACGTTCCAGAACGTGCTCAACATCATGGAGGGCATCCTCAACACGGTCTGCGGGTGGTTCGGCACTACATGGAGCGAGACCTGGAATAATATCAAGAACGTCATCGTCACCGTCCTAACGGCGATTCAAAGCTTTTTTGTCACGATCTGGAATGCGATCGTCGCCGTTGTCACTACGGTCTGGAATGCAATCAAGAACGCGATCACAGTGACAATCAACGCGATCGCGACGGTCATCACAACCGTCTGGAATACGATCAAGACAGTGACCTCGACCGTCTGGAATGCGATCGTCGCGGTCATCACTACGGTCTGGAATGGTATCAAGAACGCGGTCACGACCGCGATCAATGCTGTCAAGCTCGTTGTCACAACGGTCTGGAATGGGATCAAGACAGTGACCTCGACCGTCTGGAATGGGATCAAGACAGCCGTGTCGACCGTTGTCAACGGTATCCGGAGTACAGTTTCATCGGTATTTAACGGAGTCAAAAACACAGTTACGACTGTCTGGAACGGAATTAAGAGCGCGATCATTACGCCGATTGAGTCCGCCCGCGACAAGGTGAAGGGAGCGATTGACAAAATGAAAGGCTTCTTCCACTTTGATTGGAAGCTTCCGGACATCAAGCTCCCGCATTTTTCGATCGAGGGCAAGTTCTCGCTCAATCCGCCGAGTGTTCCGCACTTTGCGGTCGACTGGTATGACCGCGGCGGCATTTTCTCATCTCCGACCGTCATCGGTGTCGGCGAGAAAAGGCCTGAGTTTGTCGGTGCGCTTGACGATCTCCGCGCAATCGTTCGGGAAGAGTCTGCCGGCGCAAGCTCGGCGGCTCTGAATCAGATCGTCGAATTGCTTACCCAGATCGCGGGCAACCCGCACGGCATAACCGTCAATCAGACGATCAACGCCGAGGACACGAGCTACGTCGGGCAGCAGAAACAGGCCGCTAAGGAACTCGGCCGGATTGCGAGGGCGCTGACATGAAAACACAGGAAATATTAACCTACACAAACACAAAGGGCGAGTCGATCACGTTCGGGGTCGGCTCCAAATATCACGTCAATGTCTCGAAGGACGTGACGGGGCTCAGCGACCTCGACGACACGATTTACTCGACGTCCTCGATGGGACAGCACGGCGACACCTACACGGGCGTCCGGATCGAGCCGAGGCCGATCAAGATCAAGGGCAAGATCACTGAGCGCGATAAATCAGCACAGATCGATCTGAGACAGAACGCGCTCAAGATCTTAAACCCGGAGCTTGCGGGGACTCTCCGCTACTACTACGGCAGCTTTGCCCGTAAGATCGGGGCGATCGTCGACGGGACGCCGACGTTCACGCGGGATCTCTCTCAGGCGTTTGAGGTCGATTTCAAGTGCCTCGATCCGTTCTGGCAAGAAGAAACCGAGCACCGCGAGGACATCGCGACGTGGGAAGCCGCCTGGGAATTTCCGACAGAGATCGACAGGGACGACGCAACGGACATGATTTTCGGCAGCCGTTCGGACAGCGTCATCGTCGACGTTTACAACGGCGGACACGTCTCGATCGGTATGAGGATCGTATTCCGGGCAATCGGTGAGCTCACAAACCCGATGCTCCTAAACGTCAACACCCGGGAGTTCATAAAACTCAACTATACGATGGTCGCCGGCGACGTTGTCGAGATCAACACGTCCTACGGATCCAAGAGGGCAAGGCTCACCCGTCAGGGCGTCGTGTCCAATGTTTACCGCTATCTCGATGTCGACTCGACCTTTATGCAGCTCGATGTCGGCGACAACGTTTTCCGATACAACGCGGACACGGGGCTCGACAATCTCGAGTGCTCGATCTATTTCAGCCCGAAAATTCTAGGAGTATAAGCCAATGGATCTGAGAATTTTTGACAAACAGCTCAACGCCCTCGGCGTCATCGACGAGGCGGCGAGCGTCATCTGGACCGTCCGCTATTTCGACGTCGGCGAGTTCAAGATTCTCGCGCCGATCACTGACAATAACAGGGAGCTCCTCGTCCGGGATCGCGTCGTCGTAAAGCACGACAAGTACACCGACTACACGGACGCCGACGGCGCGATCTGGAGGCGCGGCGCGGTCATTAAGTACGTGCACTACACGAAAGACGAGACCGGTCAGGAGCAGATCGAGGCGACCGGCTACGGTCTGAGCAAGTGGCTCAGTCAGCGAGTCATCGCCCCGACATTCTCAATGACCGGCACAAAACAGGCAATTGTCAACGAGCTCGTCACCCGGAACATCGGCAGCAAAGCGGACACCGCGCGGCAGTTTCCTCAGTTCATCACGATCACGCAGAGCGATTTCGGCGGGGTGAGCATCGACTACTCTCCGGAGTATCTCAAGGACCTCGGCGACGAGGTCAAGGCACAATGCCAAGACGGAAAGCTCGGCTATGACATTCTCGTAAACGAGCGGACGAAACAGTTCGGATTTTATCTCTATGAGGGCCGAAACCTCACCGACGGAAACACCGACGGCAATCCGCCGTGCATTTTTTCGCGTGATTTCGATAATGTCACGGAACAGGAGTACGAGAACAGTGTCGAAAACTATAAAAATTTCGCCTACGTCCGCGGGTCCTCAGACAGCAACAACGTCCAGATGATCGCGACCTTCGACGGAGCCGGTGCTTCAGGTCTTGACCGGTGCGAGGTCCTCGTCGACGCGACGGATATGTCGCGGAGTGTCGAGGGTGACAGCGGCACGAGCACCGACATCCCGGACGCGACCTACAAGACCATGCTCGAGAACCGCGGTGCGACAGAGCTTGCGACCATGATCGAGACCTACACGTTCAAGAGTACGATCCGCGCCGACTCGAATCTTGCCTACAAGGACGATTTTGACCTCGGCGACCGCGTGACGTGCATCGAAAAGAGGTGGGGCATCAAGATCAACTCAAGGATTACAGAGGTTTCTCAGACCTGGGAAAAAGGCAAGACAACGCTCGAGGCCACGTTCGGCGAATCGACTCCGACGCTTCTCGAGGCGATTAAAAAGAGGAGGTAAATCATGAACTACATGCCTTTTAACAGCGTGGACCATGACCGCGTTTATAAGGCCGAGGACTGGGCCTGGTATTTTTCGACGTTCATCTCGAACGGCGTATTCCCCGCGCCGTCGGACGGTCTGCAAGTCGTCGCCGGCGACGGTATGACGATCGGCGTCCGGCCCGGCTACGGTTTCATCAATGGCTACGCATTCCGCAATCAGGAGCTCTACAATCTCACGATCAGCAACGCCGACGGCTCACTCGACAGAATCGACCGCGTCGTTCTGCGGTGGGATCTGACTCAGCGACTCATGGAGCTCGCGGTCCTCACCGGATCGCCGTCAAAGTCTCCAACAGCGCCGGCGCTTACTCAGGGCGCCGACGTCTGGGAGATCGCTCTCGCGGACGTCTCCGTCACTAAGGGCCTCACGACCGTCACTCAGGCACAGATCACCGACGACCGATACAACTCGAGCCTCTGCGGGATCTGCGCCGGTGTCATTACTCAGATCGACGCGAGTACACTGACTGCTCAGTTCGACAGCTTTTTCGAGCAGTACACCGCGAAGATCACCGAGAGCTACGGCAATTACACGACAAGCATCGAGGCCTATGAGGCCGCATGGAAAGCCGCCCTCGATGACTGGAAAGCGTCCGAACAGTCAGAGCAGGACACCTGGCAGACAGCTCAGTGGCAAGCGTTCTCCGAATGGCTCAGCAAGTGCGAGGCCGCGATCAGCGACAGCACCGCCGCGACGCTGACCGCTGAGGTCGTCGAGCATGACGAGAGGCTCGACGTTCTGGAGCACATGACGATCCAGAACGACTTTTTCGCTCCGCTCCTCGACGACGACAACTGCCCGATCCTGGACGACGACGGGTTCGCGATCCTGAGGGACTGGAAATATAAATATGCCTAAACGGTAACATCGACCGCCTCGGGTTCTCCCGGGCGGTCGTTTGATTAAGTACAAGCCAAAAAAGGAGGCAAATTATGGCAATCACTATTGACGTGTCAAACGGCCGGAAGTTTACCGACGAGCCGACGCTCGACGCGCTGACCGACGGCTCTGAGACTTTGCTCGTCCATAACGACAACGGGGTCAAGTCGATCAAGGCAAGCGCCCTCAGTAAGTTCGTGACAGGCGACCTCTCCGGGCTCAAAACGACCGACAAGACCGGGCTCATCGCCGCGATCAATGAAGTCCTGGGCGTGACCGGGGACAATGCCTCGGCGATCACCGCACTCCAGACCTTGACGAAAATGCTCAGTGCGACCGGAGCATCCCGCGCGAACTCTTTCATCTATGAGTACAACCTCGGGGCATCGTTCACCAACGAGCAGAGTGCCGACATCGTCGCCGGCACTTTTGACAAGGTCCGCCCCGGCGGCTACTGGACGATCAACGGCCACAAATACTGGGCCGGACACGCGGACTATCGTCTCCATTGCGGAGACACTGAGCTCACGAAACACCACATGCTCGTTTTCCCGGACAAGTCTTTTTATAACCACGTCATGAACTCGACAAACGTAACGACCGGGGCCTACTACGGCTCGAACATGGTCTCGGACGGACTGACTCAGGCCCTCGCAACAGTAAAGGCCGATTTCGGCGAGTCCCACGTCCTCACCTACCGCAATCTGCTTGCGAATGCGGTCAGCGGTGACAGCTCGAGCAACTGGGCATGGTACGACAGACAGATCGACCTCATGAATCAGGCCATGGTCTACGGCCATGTCGCATGGGCCGGCAATGGCTACGACGTCGGATGCGACAAGTCTCAGATCGCGCTTTTCCAGGCGCGCCCGGATCTCATTGTAAACCGCGAAAACTGGTGGCTGAGGGACGTGCTGTCCTCGACGTATTTCTGCGTTGTCTACAACGACGGCGCTGCGAACTACCGGGCCGCCTCGTACGTCATCGGGGTCCGGCCGGCTTTCCTAATCGCATAATCGGGCGGGCTCGTCCCGCCCCAAGGAGAAATTATGTCAGACATACCTAAAAGCAAGCGCGCCTGGTCTAAGCTCGAGGCCCTCGACAAGGCGATCTCGATCCGTGGAGAACTGAGCCGGGAGCTCCTCATAAGTTTCGGACTCAGCGAAAAGCATATCGACGCGGCCGTGAAGAAAGCGACAAAAGGGCTCCAGGACGAGGAAAAGGATATCCTCGCGGCAAAGATCCGGGAAATGTACGCGGGTTATATCCCGTGGTTCATTGAACGGCATCGGAACCGCGTCGACGATCTCGCCGGAGACATTGAGGCGCATATCCGCGGCGCGAATAAGATCTGGCCGGTCTGGAAATTTGAATACGATGACCGCCGTCAGGAATGGAACGAAGCACTCAAGGCTTGCGATCGACTCCAAGGCGAGCTCCAGTTCATCGCGGAGCAGCTCCCGGCCGACAAAAATCGGTACAAGAGCATCGTCCTCGAGATCGACGACCTCGACAAAATGATTAAAAAGATCCGGCAGTCGGACAACCGATTCCTCCCGCACTTAAAAACGTAACTAATGCGGGTGCTCTTTGTACGTGCAGTCCTCGACGAATTTCTGCAATGTCAACAACAACGGCAATGCGAACAACTGGAACGCCTCGAACGTCATCGGGGTCCGGCCGGATTTCACAGCCTCGCACCTGGGCAAGTTTCCACGCGGGGAAATGGGAAAGGAAAGAGCATCCGTTCGCCTGGAGATCTCCAGACGATAAACCTCAATCATGACGCCGCCGGTTACGACCGCCGCGGCTCTCAGCATGGTTTTATGATTGTATTTTTTGACATGAATGCCCTCTATGAAGGCGGCACAAAGGCGATGCGCGGGAGCAAGTTCAAGCAGACGACTCAGCGCTACCGCTGCAATCAATTACTGGAAACAGCACGACTCGCGGACGACCTTGAGAAAGGAACCTACGAGCCACAAACCGGGCACAAGTTCCTCATCAGTGAACGAGGCCATGCCCGGTACATATCGAGCAACGTAATGAGGGACAAAAGTCTCTACCACGTTTTATGCGATGACGTCCTAACGCCCGCGGCTGCTAAGTTTCTCATCTTTGACAACTCGGCAAGCCAAAAGGGCAAGGGCGTCGACTTTGAACGCCGACGCCTCGTCGAGCATCTCCGCCGCTATTATGCGACGCACGGAACGAACGGCGGGTGGATCGAGCTCTTTGATTTCTCGGGCTATTACGCGAACATCCGGCATTCGGTGTGCCTCGCTGACACAGGCACGCTGCTCATTAAGGCCGATGTCGATCCGGAGACCGTGGCCTACACGATCCGGCTCTTGCGGAAAATATTCAAGACCTACGAGGTCGACGTCTCCCGGTTCACCGAGGACGAGATCCGGAGGTTCATGACCGAGAAGGTCGACCCGCTCATCAATGCGAACGTGCCCGGCGCCGAGCTCACCGGCCGGCGCTATCTACCAAAGGGCGTCGACATCGGAGCGCAACCGTCTCAGAACGTCGGGATCTCGTTCCCGATCCCGTGGGACAACTACGCGAAGATCGTCCAGGGCGAAAAGCTCTACGCCCGGTACACCGACGACTCCTACGCGATCAACGAGGACCGGGACGACCTGGAGGAGCTGCGTGCGGGTCTCTCAGACACCGCCGCCCGGCAAGGGCTCATCGTAAACGTGAAAAAGACAAGGACCACAAAAATCAGCAAACCGTTTCGACACCTCCAGGTGTCGTACCGACTGACCGAGACCGGGAAGATCGAGCGCCGGATCAATCCGAAAGCGATCACCCGGGAGCGGAGAAAACTCAAGGCATATAAGAGACTCCTCGAGGCGGGTCGTCTTGAGTACCCCGCGATAGAAAACGCCTTCAAGTCGTGGCTCGGTGGGCACTATAAGTATATGACCCACGGGCAGATCTATCAGCTCGCGAGCCTGTTTTATGAATTGTTCGGAAGGAGGCCAACATGGCGAAAAGGACATTCACGATTGTTTTGGATGATGACACACAGATTAAGAGCCTCGAGCTCAACGGGAACAGCTTTATAAGCAAAACCGAGCTCAAGGCGGCCGACATCGAGGGCAAGCTCTCCAAGGTGACGCTCAAAGGATCCGACGGATCCATCGAAGAGCACGGACAGATGACCCTCGTTCAGATTACTCAGGACGGCGGTAAGTGGTGGCTCTGCCTCCGCGATCTGACCGACGCGGAGATCCAGGCCGCCGCGCTCAAGTCTCAGCTCACCGACGCGAACAACGCGATCGCCGAGCTCACCGAGCTCATCGCGTCGATCTCACAGTAAAAGGAAGGGAGGTAGCATAACATGATTACATTCACACAGAATAGCGGCCTCGTTCGTATCTGGGGCCGTCGAGTCATCGCCGGGACGTGCACTCTGGAGGACGTCCCTAAGCTCAGCAATCTCCAGGAGGCCGTCAAAGAATATGTCAATGCAAACACCGACAAGGATTAACCTCACCGAGCTCGCGATGATACAGCAAGAAACGATCACAAAGCAGTCGCGGATCATTGCGCGGCTGCTTAATGAGGTCGCTATGTTTCGGGAGCTCACTCAGGCCGAGGAAGAATACGCGGCGGCGTTTCACACGGAGGAGGGAGAAACATGACTCCATTTTGGCAAAATATCACGATCGCGATCGTCTCGGCACTGGGCTCGGGCGGCTTTGTCTCGCTCGTTCAGTTTTTCGTAACTCGACACGACAAGGCAAAGGAAAAAGAGGACGAGGAGCAAAGCGAAACAAGCAAGATGATCCTCGCTCTCGGACACGATAAGATCGCATACCTCACGCGCAAGTTCATCCGCCGCGGAGGGATCACACAAACAGAGATGGCAAACCTCGCCGGCTTATATGCTCCATACCGTGCAATGGGCGGAAATGGAGACGGAAAGGCCGGCTATGAGGCTTGCGAAAAGCTGCCGATCATCGCCGACGACGAGGCGGATCGGCGCGACATTGAAATCAAGCGAAAGGAGTATGAGCTATGACCATGAAAAATGAAACCTATGACAAGCTGAAATGGATCGCTCAGATCGCGCTGCCGGCAGCGGCTACACTTTACGCCGCTCTCGCCGGGATCTGGGGCCTCCCGCACGGCACCGAGATCACCGGAACGATCTCAGCGGTCGACGTATTCCTGGGCGCTCTGCTCGGGATCTCGACCAAGAACTACAACAAGGGAGGCGAATAATATGATTATTGACGTATCTGAGCACAACGGGGCTTTGAACTGGGAAAACCTGAAAACACAGATCGAGGGCGCGATTATCCGCTGCGGATATGGCTCAAACATAGCCGCCCAGGACGATAAGTACTGGGCCCGCAATGTTTCGGAATGCGAGCGTCTCGGGATCCCCTACGGCGTCTACCTTTATTCTTACGCGGGGACAGAGGCGGGAGCGCGTTCCGAAGCTGAGCACGTTCTCCGCTTAATTAGCGGGCACAAGCCCGCGCTCCCGATCTTCTACGATCTCGAGGAGGCAAAGTATGGAACAGCGGCGCGTGCCAATTATTATGCCTTTGAGCGTGAGACCAAGGCCGCCGGCTTACGCTGCGGTCTGTATACTGGGGAATATTACTATAATCAGTATATGCACGGGACAGCGGCGGACTATCGATGGATCGCAAAATACGGGACAAACAACGGACAGCCTCAGAAAAAGCCGACCCTGTCAGACGGCGCAAGCTATCAGCTCTGGCAGTTCACGTCGAAATGGACGAATCAGAACATGGACGCCTCTGAAATCATCGACCAGGGCGTTTTCGCAACTACGACAACGGCAGCGGCCAAGAAATCCGTCGACGAGATCGCGGCCGAGGTCATCGCGGGCAAGTGGGGCAACGGAACGGACCGCAAGAACCGCCTCCAGGCGGCCGGTTATGACTACAACGCCGTCCAGGCTTGCGTCGACTCCAAGATGTCCGCAAGCGTAAAAAAGAAATCCGTCGACGAGGTCGCTCGTGAGGTCATCGCGGGCAAATGGGGCTCCGGTGTCGACCGCCGCAATCGTCTCGACGCGGCCGGCTACGATTACAACGCCGTTCAGAGCCGCGTAAACGCACTGCTCTCAGGCGGATCCAAAACGCCGAGCAAGTCCGTCACCGAGATCGCCCGCGAAGTCATCGCCGGCAAGTGGGGCAACGGATCAGAGCGCCGCAGACGTGTTCAGGCGGCCGGCTACAATTACGCGGCCGTGCAGTCTGAGGTCAATCGTCTGTTAAAGAGATGAGCGCGGTTATTATAGTCTCGGCGATCGCTGCCGGTCTCGGCGTTGTCTCGTGGATCGGCGCGGCGGTCATCGCTCAGGCACTCAATAATACGCTCGAATGACATGAAGAAAACGCCGACGCAACCGCGCCGACGTTTTAGCGGCGGCAAGGCTCCCGGGAGCCGACCCGCCGCCTTTTTTATGCCGCGTGACTAAATGGGACAATAAGTATATAATATTTTCCATACACGAACGGTTTGCCGGGGGTTCGGATACCATTCCGACTGCTCCAGCTTACGGGCCGTATCCGAACCCCGGATGCGGCCTTATTTTTCGGCTTTTTTTCGGTAATATTGTAATAGATAACCGCTTTGTCATTATAGACATCGACCCGGGCGACGAACGTCTCGACGAGACGTTTCCGAAACTCCGGGTCTTTTTTGTCGCCGTTTTTGA
>OCTW011552329.1_pt1 | contig 9996 bp, 2 predicted proteins | sample 1539671 | NCBI WGS metagenome assembly OCTW01 (sample SAMN02144230, study PRJEB22623) | gut metagenome | biome: sheep rumen | host: Ovis aries | place: New Zealand
CCAAAGGGAGAGTGGTGTGAATGCCTCTTTCCGGAAAAGCTGAACATAAAAATGGTATCGACGCCAAAGAACGAGGCTTTTGAAGAATACGGAAAAGTCTATCGCAAGACGGTCATTCCAATCCAAATGACGGTGGTTAAGGACGAACCTTGGTTGTCGCGTTGCCTTTGGCTTATCATTTTGTTGGTTGTGCTGCTGCTCCTTTTCTTCTATTTCCGCTCCTTGCTCCGTAAAAAGAGATTTAAGAAAGGGGCAATGGTGACGCCTACCTACTATAGCTATTATGGTAAGAAGATAGAAGACCAAGGAGGGACAATGCTGCGCAAGGAAGGCTTTGGCGCATGGTTTGCCCGCTGGTTCCTTCCCTTTGACGAGCGGAACTCTCTCTATTGGGATATGCCGACTGCAAGCATTTCATTTGTTGCGGCCGATTCAATGGAGGTGGTCAACGTTCCAAAAGAAAACATTACCAAGGAAATGAAAGTTGACGGTTACAATCCTAAAAACGACACTGCTCCGAAGACTCCGATCAAGTTGGGTAACGGCGGAAAAATCCGCATTAAAAAGCCAGATGGGTCAGAACAAGGATATCTGGTCTTCACTTGTGGGGAGCAGACAGACGGCAGGTTGTACCGCGTTCTGCTTCTACTGTTGCAGGTTGCCGTGGCCGCCGCCTTCTGCATCTTGCTCTATCTTCTTGTCAGATCGTTTTTCTAATCGTTTTTTTTGAAGTTAAATATAATAAATAAAATAATTGCATTATGGAAAAATTCAATCCAACAATGATCATCGGACTTGGCGGCATGGGCTGTAAAGTCGTTGAGGGTATTTATCGTAAGTTTAAGGCAGGTAATCCTTCGGAACTGGATGAGGCCAATGTTGCATTCCTTTGTCTTGACACCGACGAAAACGACATTAAGGCACGCCTGAAAATCATGCCGTCAAGCAGTGTCGTGAAGACTTCATCAGACCTGAGCGCTTCGGTGGGTCAGTATATTGAACAGATTAAGTATAAAACGTCAGTCGAAAAGTGGTTCGACACCAATAGTTTCGAACTGAACACAATGGCCCTGAACGATGGCGCAGCTCAAGTGAGAATGGCTTCGCGCCTTGCCATGATTTCTGCAATCGATGAAGGAAAACTGAGCAGTATAGACAATTCCATCACTCAGCTTATGTCGACGAATCCTGACAGAAAAAAAGGAAACAACATCAGGATCCATATTGTCACCAGTCTTGCAGGAGGAACAGGCGCAGGCACGTTCTTGCAGATGGCCTACTATGTGAAAAATGCCATGAGGGAGCACGGAGCATCAGCCCCCAAGATTAACGGCTATTTCATGCTTGCTGATGTACTATGCAACGATCCCAGCAATGGATTCGACAATTCTCAAAAAGAAAACACTCGCTCGAATACCTATGCTTGCCTGAAGGAATTGGCTGCTTTCAGCAGAAAGAAGGATGAGAAGGCAAGTATATTAAAGGAGATGGAGTTCGAGTATAAATTGGGACAGCGTGATAAGAGCATTCCGACTGATCCTCCTTATGACACATGCTTCATCATGGACTTCAATGGGGCAGATGGTGGAAATCTGCAACTTAGCAGAAGATACGAAGCCCAGATGGTTTCTTATATTTTCTTAAATGCTTTCAGTAATGTAGGCGATGACTATCGTAAAAAAGCCATCAACGATATACGAACGAAAATCGAAGCTAACGGAGCTAAGAGGTATTCGTCTATTGGCGTTTCGAAGCTTGTTTATCCCGTTGACGATCTCTTCGCCTATTTTGCATGTCAGAGTGTGACTGACAACATGGCCAATGCCTGGTGCAAAATTGATAAAGACATACAGCAACGCTATGATGAGTATAAGAAGAATATAAGCGAAGGAATTCCTGACACGTGGGATGGAAAAGGAAAAATGTTTAAACAAAATGTTGAAAGTCAGGCTAAAACGGGGGCTGGCTCTCTTGGTGCCCAGTTTAAACAGATTTATAACAGTACGCAAGTCCTGAATAAAGACATGATTCCTGAAGTTTCCAAGGCATCTAAATATGTGGAAGCTGTTAAGCAGTTTGTGGAAGATTCTGTAAATGGAAGTGTAGAGCTGAATGCCCTTTATGGGGAGTGTTCTACTCCGAATCCTAATTTCACGAGAAACGATAATGTCGAAAACGATTTGGGATTTGTCGCCAGAAGGGAGAGGGAACTGGAAGAGTATAGGAAAGCGGTCATGAGATTTATTGACAATACGAAGCGATACATGGTAAGACAATGCTTCATGGTTGATCATGAGAGCGAAGGTTTTGTTTCTAAAACTCCACTTGCACATCAGTACCATCTCAATTCTTTTATCCTTGAAAAAGGTAATGAGATGCACCCGTTGGCTGTGAGGTATTTCCTCTATGATGTAGTGGAAGAGCTCACAAAGAACTTGTTTGGAGAAGAAGGCTTGAAAGGTTCAAATATGCTGTTGAGGGCCAAAATTGAAAAGGGCTACCAGGAAGCCTTTGATGTAGCTGAAACCAAAGACAGAAGGGAAAGCGCCCAAGATAACCTGAGAAGAGCCAAACAAAAAAACTCAGGAATAGGCTCTTCATTCTCGAATCTTATTTCCGGACAGAACCCTTACAAGGCTGCAAAAGAGAATTATGAGACAAAGTCAAAGCAGCAGGGAGAAGATATTAAAACATATGCCACGAATAAGTTGCTAGAGGATACTTTCTCTGGGCTTCTTGAACAGATAAACCTGCTGATTGAAGAAAGTGAACGTTTCTTCGATCATTTGCCAAATGCACTTGCTGAACTTGAAAACGAGCGTATTGTCCTCCTAAAGAAGCACAATATCGACAATAGCGATCCTTCTGTAAAATATGTCCTGGCTTCTGAGCAGATTAAAAAGGATATTTACGAGTTAAAGATCAGCCGTAATGCTTCTCCCTTCTTCCCCAGTGAGATGGCAGCTTCAGTTTATTGCACAATGTTCGATCAGGTTTATAATGCTTTGTCAACAGAAGGTTTCGCCACTACTAAAAAAGTTGACCCGAAAGAGCGTAGGAAAGCTATTATAGAAGCCAACAAGAGAATTATTAATGATTGTATCTCTTTCCAAAAAGACAATCTCAGAGAAAGCAATCCTGATTACGCAAATAAGAACGTGATTGCAGCATTGAAAGAGGAGGCAATGCGGGAATGTGATAATGACGTGAAAAGAGCCCATCTCTATATGCTGGACAAGTTTGCCAGCTTTAGAGATTCTGCCGAGATTTGGGGACCGAACTCGCTTGGTACGGACGTAAGGTTTATCAATGCTTGGGGCATGCATCCTGATTGTATTGATCTGAGTACAATAAGTGTTAATGAGGCCGATGAACTGTTTGGCGACACCGACGTCAAGACAAACCCAAAGACAGCAGCCTCACGCTTGGTGTCAGAATACTTTGATCCTTGCGAAATTGTAAGGGCAAATACCGTAACATTGTTGGCCATTGACGAGCACTTCAGTAAACTTCTTGTTAAGGCTCCTACTAAACTGACAGGTGAAAGCATAGGTGATTACTACATGTCTTATCAAGATGTCATAAACAAGATGCATAAGCCTAACAGCAATACATTCACACCGCATCTTGACAAGTATTGGCACTTGCCTGCATACATGCCTTATATTGGCTCGACCATGGAAGATGAAAGAAAGAAGCTTTTCCAAGCTCTTTTTGGTGGTCTGCTTTTTGAACGGTTCAAGGCTGTTTATGAAGGTGGAGAATATTATTGGAAATACAAGGGAAAAACGCTGCAGTTCATTAAAGATATCGACGGACGCAGGGTGACAATTGGCCAATCACAGGAGAGCGCTCTTAACAATCTGTTTGAGAAGGGATTGGTTAATAATCCCACAATTGTTGAACAAATCAATGAATATGTAGAGGAAAAATGGGAAGAGGCAAGAGACAATTGGCTCGGAGCTGAACGGGATGAAACAAATGAACTGATGAAGATGAAAGAATCTGATATCATTAAGCTTATTGTTGATTTCAGGTTCAATATTCATAGCTCTTTCAAGAAAAACCAGAATTGGTTCACATTGCTGAATTCCAGGCAGGGATTAGCCTTGCACAAGACGATTTGTGACCAGAAGAATTGTTTCTTTGAGGATCTGTTAAATCATTTGATAGCAATTTTTGGCCCTTCTGTCAATACCCAAAGACTCTGCAAGTTTGTCCTTGGAAAAGCTGGCAGCAGGCTAAAGGACGATGCAGAAAACATTCTGGAACAGTTTGTTGATGAAGGCCGCTTTGAACCTAAAGATTGATGAGTGATGGATGTTGCTGTCTTACTGAATTTTACTAGTAAACTTACCTTTGAAGTAACAAACCCCTTAATGAGTGTTATTACGGTGGGTGAGGATTTGCTTTTGTACGATAGTGTGTCGGTAGAGCCTTTTCCGGTTGAATCGGCCTTGTACGAGCAACATGTTGAGCGACTGGCTTTCAGGATGCGTAACATGCTGGAAGCTCGCTCTTTGTCTGTGAAGGATAAAGATGAACGAATCCGTTTGATAGTGACTCTGGACCTGGTTGGCGGTGCTTTCTATGATGTTGGAACGAAGCGGTCGTTTCCCGCTCAGAGGGTACGTCGTTTTAAGGAAATGTTGAGGAGTGTGTTTGAGGAAGGCAATCCTCTTCTTAAGCGTTTTGACTATGTGTTTGTGTTTGTGAGTGATAAGTCGGCGGATGAGCCTCTTGCTGATTTCTACAGGTTGCTGGGATATGATGGCTATAGTGGGGGTAGTGGTGTTGGCTGGTTGTCTGAGGATGACTGGAAATTGAACGATGTGAAGGAAGAGGTGCTGAGGGAGTTGGGTTCTCCTGATGAGAGGTGGCTGCTGACTGATGAGGGTGTAAGTGGTGTGTATGGCAGATTTGCAGAGCGTTTGACAGAGGTTGTTGAACGGGTTTCGTCACGCCTGGCTGATGCGGGTCTTTCTGCTGCTTTTCGTGATTTGGTTGGTGAGCGGTTAGGGGGTATAGCGACGATTGGGGATTTCAGTGGTTTTGACTATGATGGTTTTATGGGCTGTTGTGTGAGTGAGTTGTTGGGTTTGTGTGGTTCGGTTTTTCGTGATGATTGTTGTTTTTTCATGTTGTCGCTGGATGGTACTGGTGCCCGCGGTCGTTGCAAGAGTGATGTTTTTGTTGCTTCTTTGATAGGTTTCCTGGTGACTCTTGATGAGGAGAGGTATGATAGGTTCTTGAAGGCGGGTGCTAGCGGTGGTGCGCGGCTTTTCGTTAGGGATGGTGTGGATGCTGATGATATTGATGGTGATGGACTGTTGAGGTTGGAGGGGATTATTTCGGATTGTTTGCCTGGTTTGGAGATGAACAGGTGGAGGCTGAACATGAGGGTTGAGCATTGCCTGACGTTTGCTCGGAGGGTTCAGGATGGGGGTATTACGGACAGTCATTGTGAGATTAACGACAAGTTGTCAAGAGAGAGGGTTGAATTGTTTGAGGCGTTTAAGAGGGTGAGGAGGGTGCCTTTCTTTTTCGGCAAGAGGATTGGTGACTGGTCGTGGTATAGGAGTGTTGTCAAGAGTGCGCAATCGATATATGATTTTGAAAGGGTGAATGATCGTCCGTTGTATGATTTGCCGAGCCGCATCACGGACAAGGAATTGGAGTCGAAGGAGAAGGTCTGTTCTTATGCTGAGCTTGAGAATGAGATGAGGATTTTGTCAAAGGAGGGGGCTGGTTTAAAGAGGTTCATGGACCTGAGTGGTTATCTTCAGAGGCGTAGGGAGGTTCTGGAAGACTTTGGAAAAGGAATTGGTCTTTTGGAGCAGGAATTGGTGAAACTTGGTTATTTTGCTTGTTTGCTGTGGTTGGGTGTTTTTATGGTTTTTGGTGTTTCCCTGACATATGCTTATCATTTTTTGTGGTATGGTGGGGAGGAGAGTCCTTGGCTGGTTGGTGTATGTGTGTTGGCATTGGGTGTGCTTTTTATGTTGTCAGCGGTGATTGGTCAGTGGATGGTGAGGTCGCGTATTAAGAGGGTCTATGGGCAAATGGACGGTGCTTATGGGAAGCTACAGGAGGATTTGAAGGGGTATTTGGATGATATTGCGTTGAATGCGAAGTTGCAGGCGGAGGCTGATGTGAGGAGGAAGAATCTGGATGAGATGAAGAGGCGGATGGATGCTTTCTATGAGCATAACAAGGAGGTTGATGTGTGGGTGGCTTTTTACAGGAGGATGTTTCAAAAGTTGTCTATTTATATTTCGGCTCTGAATTTGCCTGAAAGAGGTGACCGGAATGGGGAGTGGAGGATAGAAGGCGATATGTTGGAGGGTGCTTTCCCGAGGCTTCCTGAGGGTGTCTTGAGGGAGTTTGGTGATACTCGTGTGAGTTTTACGAGTGGGCTTCCTGTAATAGAGGGTGTGATGAGTTTTGTGAGGAGTTTCAGGTTTGTGGAACGGCAATAATTCTGGATTTGAAAGAAGTTAAGGAAGTTAAGGAGGTAAAAGGAGTTAAGGAAGTTAAGGAAATTAAAGAAGTTAAAGAAAAGGTCTCATGGTAAACATTTATATTGTCATTGCTCTTGTAGGAATAGTTTATTTCGAGTTGTCTACGGTTACGGAGCATATGAGGAAGAAGGCTTATTTATGGTGGATTGTTCCTTGGATAGGTTTTGCTTATTCGGGGGTGATGTTCTTGATTTATAACATTACTGATTTCCGTAATTGGCCTTTTGTCAGTTCTTTGTTTGTTGATGACTATCAAGCAGAGGCATCATTTTCATTGCTGAGCATGATTCTTTGGATTCCCTTGCGAACTTTTCTAAGAGGTGAGGGTCTTCATAATTCCTTGATTGGTTTTTTTCGTGATGTTTTCGCGAAAGAACGCGATGACAAGGAAAGGGTGCTTCCTTTTCCTTACTATATAGATGAGGAAGGTGTCGTGAGGGGTAAGGTTGGTCAGGTGTATTATCGCTTTACGACGAGGGTCTTCATCCTGATGATTGCATTTGTTTATTGTGTCTTTTTTATCCTGATTCATTTTGGTCTTGTTGAGGACTTTTATCTGGTTTCAGCTTTTGGCATTTTGGGTCTTTTGCCTTTAATGGAGTATTACGCTTACCTTTGTGCTGAGGTGCCTTTTGAGGAAGTCATTTCAGAAGAGGGTAAGGCTGGTCCTTGCGATTTTGATGAGCTATGGAGATTGTATGTTGATACTTTCAGCAACTATTCAATAGCATGGAAGAAGACGTGTTCTGGGGATGAGATTGAACTTGCGAGGAGGAAGGTGGTGGAAGAGGAAAAGCATTTTGATGACGTAATGAATGATTTTGTGGATGAGGAGAGGCATTCAAATGTGATAATTGAGAAATATGACATAGTTACGGCGTTCTTGAAACTGAGAGATATTTTTGACTATGTGGAGAAGAATGGTCGTCACATACTAATTGCTCTGGATATTCCTAATCATTTTACAAAGAATCAGGAAAGGTATTTTACAGATGACATTGCTGCTAAATTGACGGAGGTGCTTGGGAAGGATTTCAATGTTTACAAAAAGGAATCTTCTCAGATGTCGCTCAGCAATAGTATTATCATCTCATCTCTTTCGCTGTTGTCAAGGGATTGCTTGAATGAGGAGTGGATGGGGAGAATAGGTCTGATCACGGTGGTGAATGTCTTTGACAAAGGTGTGTCAAACATGTATGAGTGCAGGAAGTTTTGCTATGTTTTGCAATCTGTAAATAGGGACTATCAACTTGTATTTGTCACTCCCCATCGGCGTGGTATAGAACCTTCTCTTAGGAATACTTGGCTGACAGGCCCAAATGTGACGGAGGAGAAGAAAGAATTCTATTTCGGCGGCAGCAAGCATTATTTCATTGGGTACAATTTTGAAGATTTCAAGGATCGTCTGAGTAAGATTCTTGTTGCGACTCCCCCTGAGCCACTTTATTCGGGAAGTGAAATGGCTCCTTTGGCTCTGACATCTCGTGTTGACGAGAGAATAAAGGCGTTAACCCCAATTCATTATTTTGATCTTGCTTACTCAAATGCGGTTGAGAGCAAGGAAGAGCTGAATAAGTTTTCGGACCTGATAACGAAATCATTCCAAGTTTCAAAGAATGACATTAATAATTATTGGGTGAATCATCTTTTGCCTGTAGATCAGGTTCTTGAAAAACAGGTGTTATCGGTTATTTATGATGTAGAGAATAATGGTCCAATGGCTTATGCGAAGTGGATTCATTTAGGGAGTGAAGAGAATTTCTCAATCGTAGTTTCCAAGCCATATTTATTTAGAGATTATTTTAATGCGAATCACGATTATTTTGTAATAGCCCCCTTTACGGCCTTGCAACCACATCTTTGCAAGAGTCGGCTGACACTTGCAATTATCTTGCTCAATATGCTTACGAATGCGGAAATGGAAGAGGGGAATTTGCGAGAATTACTTTCTTATTATTATCGTGATGACGAGATTAAGTCAGTCTGCGGAATTATAAGAACGTTGTTCAGGACATATTTTTCGAATGACTTGGCTTCAATGTTAATGACGAAAGATGACGTGGTTTTTCTTGATGGAGAATATCGTCATCGTCTGAAATACAACCTCTTTCAGTTGACTGAAGCAACAATGCCTTCCTATCTTAATGTGGTTTCGGTCAAGGATGAGTCAGGTAATGTGTTGTTTGACATTTTGTACGACCTGATGTATCAGAATTACGATTATGGTCAAACTCACTCTTTCTCTGGTAAGCCTTATGTGATCAAAGACTATAATAGCATTACGAAAACGCTGAATGTTTCATCAGTGAATAATAGCAGTAATGACATATTGTTTTACAAGGCTGTTCAAAAAATTACACTTAGTGGTAATAAGACCTATATTGAAGGTCTGGATTATCGTGTTACGAAATGGCGGCATGTGGTTTCTGGAGAATGGATATGGGTTGCCTTTGAAGGTTATGAAACAGATGTCCGCGTAAATACTCTAGAATGGTACGAGTTCTATAAATATACGGTGAATGGTTGTCGTACCACCAGCCCTCATACACAGGAAAGACACTATCCTCATGGTAAGGTGCTTAAGGTAACTTTTGGTTATATGAACAAGGATGAGTATGGTAGTAGAATCGATGATATCAGGAAAGGTCTCCAGATTCTCTTATATGAGGCAATGCAGTCAGTATTCCCACATCATGCACAATACCTCATCATTTCGTCTTTAGGTGATGGAGACGGAGATTTGCCTTGGATATTCAATGGCTTTGTCTGCAATGATGAAGTTGTAGACAAGGAATTGTCTTTCTACTTCATCGAAGATGCGAATGTTGATTTGGGGCTGATTGGCGCCTTGATTTCTGATAAGGAGAACATATGGTATATTTTGCAGTATATCTACGACTATCTGATTTGGCTTACGGAAGGAAGTGCGGATAGTGATTCAGGAGATAGTGCTAACGAAGAAGAGCCGGATGTTCTCCACACAACCCCAGTTGTTTATGATCAGTATCTTGAGCGAGAGAACTTTGACAAGTTCACCTTCCTCAAGTATGGAAGGGATCATCTTCCAAGTTATTTTGATGTAGACTTGCTTATTAACTTTATCAAGGATTTGTTCGAGGATGGTTCTAGTCTTCAGAAGACCAACATTGAGCGCCAGCAGAAGATTGATGTTACGGGTTCTTGTGATTTTTGTGGAAAGAAGATGAAGAATAGCAAGATGTCGCGGCTTGATGACGGTCGGATGCGTTGTCCCGACTGTTCGAAAGGGGCGATAGACTCAGATAAGCAATTTCATGATCTCTGTGAAGAAGTTAAAGAAGCTTTTCTAACCTATTTGTCTATTGATTTTAGTAAGATAGATTACAAAGGAAAACTGGTGTCGGCCGTAGAATTGCACAAGCTTGGAGGAAGTAAGTTCAACATTACCAATGGTTATGATGTCAGGAAGTTCATCGGGCTTGCTATGGACACAGAT
>OCTW011572353.1_pt1 | contig 9994 bp, 10 predicted proteins | sample 1539671 | NCBI WGS metagenome assembly OCTW01 (sample SAMN02144230, study PRJEB22623) | gut metagenome | biome: sheep rumen | host: Ovis aries | place: New Zealand
GCTGCTCGACAGCCTGGAACTCCTCGTTCTCAGGGTCGTTGCAAGAGAGTTTCAGTTTGGCCTTCAGCGGGACACTGTACGTCAGGCCACGCTCGATGCACTCTTCGATGGTGTAGCGCGGCGGGTCGATGTAGTAGTCCAAAAACTCAAGGGTGAAATTGTTGCGGGCATCCGAAATGGGGAAATTTTCCTTGAAGACCTTGAAAAGTCCCTCGTCCAAACGATTGTCCGGATTGGTCTCGATTTGGAAAAAGTCCTGGAACGACTTCAGCTGAATGTCCAAGAAATCCGGATAGTCAAACTTGCGGACGGATGCGAAATTGATTACTGTGGGTTGATTATTTGCCAAGGGATGAAATTTTTTTGATTACGAAACTCAGGATATCACAAACTCACTTATACATAATTCTATGCGCACGGGAATGGATTGCATAGCAATAAGGAATAGGTACTCCGACACCTGGTCGGAGACCCTATTCCTTAGTTGAGTCAAGTAGTGTAGAACTTACTTAACCTCAACCTCTGCACCAGCCTCTTCGAGAGCTTTCTTCAGTGCTTCGGCTTCGTCCTTCGAGACGCCTTCCTTAACGGTCTTGGGAGCACCGTCAACGAGTTCCTTCGATTCTTTCAGACCGAGGCTGGCGAGGTCCTTAACGGCCTTCACAACGGCGAGCTTCTTGGTCATATCGGGAACACCCTTCAGGATAACGTCGAAAGCGGTCTTCTCTTCAGCGGCGGCAGCGCCACCAGCGGCGGGAGCGGCAGCAACAGCAACAGCGGCGGCTGCGGGTTCAATGCCGTATTCCTCTTTCAGGACGTCAGCTAATTCTTTTACTTCTTTAACGGTTAAGTTAACCAGTTCTTCTGCTAAGGCTTTAATGTCTGCCATAATTATTTAAAATTTTAAATGTTTTACAATTTGTTTTTTTGACTTGCGGCACAGTAGCCGGAAAGCGATGCCGTACCGCGAAAATTTGTTTTTTTATTCTGCTTTTTCCGACAAGGTCTCGAGGACACCGCAGATAGTGTTGCCTGCCGACTGGAGTCCCGAAACGACGTTCTTGATAGGCGACTGCAGCAGTGCAATAACGTCGGCAATAAGCTCGTTCTTGGACTTGATGTTGACAAGCGCATCGAGATGTTCAGCACCCACATAGAAGCTCTCCTCAACATAAGCACCCTTCAGCAAAGGCTTCTTGGCATCCTTGTTGTTGGCCAGGAATTCCTTGATAAGCTTGGCAGGGGCGTTGTTGACGTTCGACAGCATAATGCAGGTCTCACCCTTCACCACAGGCTTCAGCTCCGAGTAGTCTACACCGCTCTTGTCCATAGCCTTGATGAGAAGAGTGTTCTTAACAACTTCCAACTTCACCTCCTTGCGGAAGGCGGCACGGCGCAGCTTGCTCGTCTGCACGGAGTTCAAGCCTCCGATATCGGCGATGTAAAGATGCGGGTAGGCCTTGATATCCTCACACAAGTGGTCAATCAGTTGGTCTTTCTGTTCTTTTCTCATAAATTAATTAACTCGTTTTGGAAAACCGAAAAAAATTCAATTTTCAATTTTCAATTTTCAATTATTACAACGTAGCGGCCTTGGTGTCCACCTTCACTCCCGGGCTCATAGTCGACGAGACAGTGATGCTCTTGACATAGGTACCCTTGGCAGCCGAAGGTTTCAGTTTGATGATAGCCTGCAGCACCTCGCGAGTGTTCTCGAGAAGCTTGGTGTCGTCGAAGCTGCACTTGCCGACAGCGGAATGGATGATACCGAACTTGTCGACCTTGAAGTCGATCTTACCAGCCTTGGCGTCCTGGACAGCCTTGCCAATCTCCATTGTAACAGTGCCAGTCTTGGGGTTGGGCATAAGGCCACGGGGACCGAGGATGCGACCCAGCGCACCGACCTTCGGCATAACGCTCGGCATAGTGATGATGACATCCACATCCGTCCAACCACCCTTGATCTTGGTGATATACTCATCGAGACCGTAGTAGTCAGCACCGGCGGCTTTTGCCTCTTCCTCCTTGTCGGGAGTGCAGAGCACCAGCACGCGGACAGTCTTGCCCGTACCGTGAGGCAGCGTGACACTGCCGCGGACCATCTGGTTGGCCTTGCGCGGGTCGACGCCCAGACGGACATCGATGTCAAAGCTCGAATCAAACTTGGTGTAGGTAATCTGCTTTACAACCGACACAGCCTCCTCCAGCGAGTAGACCTTATCCTTGTCGAATTTTGCAAAAGCCTCTTTTTGTTTCTTGGTTAGTTTTGCCATTTTTTCTTGTTTTTGTGGTCACCGCGCTTTCGGTCGCCCTACTTGCGCTACCACTGTTGATGAAATCTTTTTCTTTACTTTGCCAGGGGGTTCTCACCCGTAACAGTGATACCCATACTGCGGGCAGTGCCGGCCACCATACTCATCGCCGACTCGACGGTGAAGCAGTTCAGGTCAGGCATCTTGGCCTCGGCAATCTGGCGCACCTGCTCCCAAGTCACAGAAGCAACCTTGACGCGGTTGGGTTCAGCCGAACCCTTGGCAGCCTTCGAAGCCTCTTTCAACTGTACGGCAACAGGGGGGGTCTTGACTACAAAATCAAAGGACTTGTCGGTGTAGACATTGATGATGACAGGCAGAATCTTGCCGGCCTGGTCCTGCGTACGAGCATTGAACTGCTTGCAGAACTCCATAATGTTGACACCCTTGGCACCCAGAGCGGGACCTACGGGAGGAGCCGGGTTGGCGGCGCCACCTTTGATCTGAAGCTTAATCAATCCTGCAATTTCTTTTGCCATTGAATGTAACGTTTAAAAAATTTGTTATTGACTTTTCTCTATCACTACAAATCCCCTACTCTTTCTCCACCTGGTTGAAGTTGAGCTCCAAGGGCGTTTTGCGGCCAAAAATCTTGACCGTCACCTTGAGCTTCATCTTCTCCTCGTTGACCTCTTCAACGACACCCGAGAACGAGTTGAAAGGACCGTCGATGACTTTGACGGGCTCGCCGACAATAAACTTGTCGAGCATTCCGCCGTCCGAGTCCATCTGCTCGTCCATATTGCCGAGAATACGGTTCACTTCGGCGGGGCGCATCGGGATGGGGTCGCCATCCTTCTCGCGCAAAAAGTCCAAGACATTGGGGACATTCTGGATAACAGGTATTATCTCATCGCGCAGCTCAGCCTCCAGCAACACATAACCCGGGAAATAGTTGCGGTCTTTCACCACCTTTTTCCCGTTGCGTATCGAGTAGACTTTCTCTGTTGGAATAAGGACCTGAGGCACAAGGTCAGACCAGCCACGTTTAGCCATCTCACTTTCGATGTACTCCTTGGCCTTCTTTTCCTTGCCGCTTATAGCCCTGACGACATACCATTTCTTAGACTGCTGATCCATTGCTTAAACTTGATTGAAGAGAGAATATGATTTCCGTCGCCGGCACATACAACCCCGTCTCAATGGAAATTGGGAAGCAAGACGGGATGCCGCACACTGACCTGCAGCGTGCGTTTAGCCGATGATGGAGTAATAGATTCCTAATATACCTTTCCACACTCCGCCCTGGACGCCGAACACATAGTCCATCAAGAAGATGATGACAGCCAGGATAAGAGCGGCCACAGCAACAACAACAGCGCTGTTCTGCAGCTCCTTGAATGTAGGCCACGACACTTTGTGCACAAGTTCGTCGTAGCTGGATTTTACATAATCACCGAATTTAGACATCTTTTCGTTTCTTTTTTATTGGCAGGGGCAGAGAGAATCGAACTCCCAACTACGGTTTTGGAGACCGTCATTATGCCATTTAACTATGCCCCTGTGGAAGTGATTAGCGAATCGACTTTCTATTGACCATTCACTAATCACTATTCACTATTTAAGATTATTCGATAATCTTGGTCACCTGACCCGAGCCAACGGTACGGCCACCCTCGCGGATAGCGAAACGCAGGTTCTCGTTCAGAGCGATGTCGGAGATAAGCTCGACAGTGATCGTCAGGTTGTCGCCAGGCATAACCATCTCGCGGCCCTCGGGCAGGATGATGGTACCGGTCACGTCAGTCGTACGGAAGTAGAACTGGGGACGATAGTTGTTGTGGAACGGGGTGTGGCGGCCACCTTCTTCCTTCTTCAGGATATAGACAGTAGCTTCGAATTTGTGGTGAGGCTTGATCGAGCCGGGCTTGGCGATAACCATACCACGACGGATCTCGTCCTTGTCGATACCGCGGAGCAGCAGACCAACGTTGTCGCCAGCTTCACCCTCATCGAGGATCTTGCGGAACATCTCAACGCCGGTGACGACGCTCTTCAGTTTCTCGGCACCCATACCAATGATGTCGACGGGGTCACCAGTGTGGATAACACCAGTCTCGATACGGCCAGTACCGACGGTACCACGACCGGTGATCGAGAAGACGTCCTCGACGGGCATCAGGAAGTCCTTATCAACGGCACGGACGGGCAGCGGGATCCACTCGTCGACAGCTTTCATAAGCGCTTCGACCTGGGCAACACCGCTGGGGTCGCCGTTGAGGGCTGCCAGTGCGGAACCGCGGATGACGGGGATATGGTCGCCATCATAGTCATAGCTGTTGAGGAGCTCGCGAACTTCCATCTCAACGAGGTCGAGAAGCTCGGGGTCGTCAACGAGGTCGCACTTGTTCAGGAAAACAACCAGCTGGGGAACACCAACCTGACGGGCGAGAAGGATGTGCTCGCGGGTCTGGGGCATAGGACCGTCGGTTGCAGCGACAACGAGGATAGCACCGTCCATCTGGGCAGCACCAGTAACCATATTCTTCACATAGTCAGCGTGGCCAGGGCAGTCAACGTGAGCATAGTGGCGGGTCTCAGTCTGATATTCGACGTGAGCGGTGTTAATGGTAATACCACGCTCTTTCTCTTCGGGAGCGGAGTCGATGGCGTCAAAGGACTTAACCTCAGACAGACCTTTGGCAGCAAGCACTTGGGTGATGGCGGCGGTCAGGGTAGTCTTACCGTGGTCGACGTGGCCAATCGTACCGATGTTTACGTGCGGTTTAGAACGATCGAATTTTTCTTTTGCCATTTTTTAATACGTATTAAAATGTTTATTAATAAAGTTATTTTTCATTGTCTTTCAGCGTGCGCCCTCTTCCACAGGCATAGAGGCGCAATCTTTGCGTCTCCTCATTGCCTTCATCCCATTCTTGCACACGAAAAGAGCTACAGACCGGATTTGAACCGGTGACCTCATCCTTACCAAGGATGCGCTCTACCAGCTGAGCTACTGCAGCTTATGCCTCTTTCGAAGCGTCTGGCGGTCCTGCTGTCGCCGCCCTTTTGCCTTGAGCGGAAGACGGGGCTCGAACCCGCCACCTATAGCTTGGAAGGCTATCGCTCTACCAAATGAGCTACTTCCGCTTCTCTGTAGGTTTGTGGGGAAGAGTGGACTCGAACCACTGAACTCCGAAGAGGACAGATTTACAGTCTGTTGCAATTGCCACTATGCGACTTCCCCGCTAATCCCGATGCCATTGGCATTCAAAGGATCGAGCCGATGAAGGGACTCGAACCCCCGACAGGCTGATTACAAATCAGCTACTCTACCAACTGAGTTACATCGGCTTTTCAATGTTTCAAACAACTCTTTTTTCTTGTTTTGAGGTTGCAAAGATACTACTTTTTCACAAACCGAAAAACTTTTTTTCAACTTTTTTTCATTACGATTTACAACATCGTTGATTTACAGCACTATCCAAATCAAAATTTTTGTTACTATTTTGCCCCCACTGGGGCTGCAACAGCACGTTTCGGAGCCCGAAAAGTGCATTTTTGGACCAAAAAAGGCTATTTGGCAGCGAAAAACGCCAAAACAGCATATAAAACACTGAGCAAAAGGATACTACACCCGTTTTTCACATTCCCGACGCCATTTTCCGACACAAAATGGCACATCGTGCAACACAATAAAAAGCAACGCCACACGTTAAGCCACATTATGGAAATACCGTCCCAAATACTCTCCACCGCCGTCGACGAGCTCGCCACGCTGCCCGGCGTGGGCAAACGCTCGGCGCTGCGCTATGCGCTGCACCTGCTCGACGCCTCCGACAGCGACTTCGCCGCCTTCATCGGCGCGCTCACACGCCTCAAGAGCGACTCGCACCACTGCAGCCGCTGCCATTGCATCAGCGACACGCCGGTGTGCCCCATCTGCTCCAGCCCCAAACGCAACCAAAAGATAATCTGCGTCGTAGAGAACATACAGGAAGTGATGGCCATCGAAAACACAGCCCAATACAACGGCCTCTACCACGTCCTCGGCGGCGTCATCTCGCCGCTCGACGGCATCGGCATCGCCGACCTCACCATCTCGCAGCTCCTCGACCGCATCGCCGCTGAGCAGACCGAAGAGGTCATCCTCGCCCTGCCCACCACAATGGAAGGCGACACCACCAACATCTACATCGACCGCCAGCTGCGGCAGTTCACCGGCCTCAAAGTCACCACCATAGCCCGCGGCATAGCCATCGGCGACAACCTTGAATACGCCGACGAAATCACCCTCGGCCGCTCCATCGTCAACCGCGTGCCCTTCCGGGTGTAATGGGAAAGTTAACAAACAGTCACCCGCTTATGAAACGTCTCATCTGCACCGCAGCCGCACTGCTTCTCCTCGCCTCCTGCGGCAACGCCCAAAAGCGCAGCGCCAACGGCGACGAGCAGCGCCTGCGCAACGACATAGCCCAAATGCTGCTCGTCGGATTCCGCGGCACCAGCCTCAACGACACCTGCCACATCGTCCGCGACATCAAGCAGCACCACATCGGCGGCGTCATCCTCTTTGAATACGACGCGCCCTCGCGCTCACGCCCGCGCAACATCGCCAGCCGTAGCCAGCTGAAGCAGCTGTGCTCACAGCTGCAAAGCCTCGACAGCGAGACGCTCCTTATCGGCATCGACCAGGAAGGCGGACGCGTCACGCGCCTCAAGCAGCAGTACGGATTCCCCCTCTTCGCCTCGGCGGCGGCCAGCTCGCGCAGCGGCATCGACAGTGTGCGCAGCTGTGCGCGCCTCACAGCCAGCACCTTGCGCAGCCTCGGCATCAACCTCAACTTCGCCCCCTGCGTCGACGTCGACATCAACCCCGCCTGCCCCATCATCGGCAAGCTGGAGCGCAGCTTCGGCAGCAACGCACGCCGCGTGGCGCAATGCGCCGCCGTATGGGTCGAAGAGCAGCAGCGGCAGGGCGTCGTCGCCTGCCTCAAGCACTTCCCCGGCCACGGCAGTTCGCGCAGCGACACGCACCTCGGTCTGGCCGACGTCAGCGACACCTGGCAACCCTCCGAGCTGGAGCCCTACAAAGCACTCATCGACAGCGCACAAGCCCATCCCGACGACCCCTCGCGGCAGGTGAGGATGATAATGACCACGCACGTCTTCAACGCACGCCTCGACAGCCTGCTGCCGGCAACCCTCTCCCGCCCCACCCTCACCGGCCTGCTGCGCGACAGCCTCCGTTTCGACGGCGTCATCATCACCGACGACCTCGCGATGGGCGCTATGACACAGCACTATAGCGACACCGCAATGCTGCGCCTCACCATACTGGCCGGTGCCGACCTGCTATGCCTCTCCAACAACGGCGCCAACTACGACCCCGACATAGTGCCACGCACCATCGACCTCATCCTCAGCCTGGTACGCAGCGGCGACATACCGGCCGAACGCATACACCAAAGCGCCGCACGCATCCGCCGCCTCAAACAGCAGATAAAAAAATAACCCGCCTAAAAAGCCTAACCCCGCCTAAAAAGCCTAAAACGCCTAAAACGCCTAACCCCGCCTAAAACGCCCACCCCGCCTAAAACGCCTAACCCCGCCCAAACAAAATAATATTGTTCGCGCGCGAACAATTTCCGTGCCAAAAATCTGCAGTTTCCAAAATTTCTTTCCACGCCCCTGTTGATAACCCCAAAAAACGGCCAATTTTTGCCGTTTTGCAACGCATTGGTTTCCAAGTATCAATTACCTACCAAAGTTCACCCAAACTTTGACCAAAGTTCTACCAAACCCAACTGTTGAAAACTTTCAGTGGACTTTCATCAGTCTTTCGTCGGGTTTTCTATACGCCGTGGTGGCGCGGAGGCGGCCCCGGCGGCCACTGCCGCCGGGGCCGGTCGGAGCCCTTTCGGCCCACATCAGGCATACAAAATCTTTCCTCGCCGGAAGCAGAAAACTCTTAAAAAATGCAAAAACATTTTCTTTGTTCACGCGCGTATTAAATTTATTACTATTTTTGCATTTTGGAAAAAATGGCTGCACTGGAATAAAATTCCAATGCAGCAATTTGGCAATTAATATATTACACTCATCAATAAGAACACAAAAAAACATAGTATTATTTCGGAATTAGACAAAAACACTGAGACACTGGCAACAAAACTCGCCGCCGTCGACAGACAAAACTGCAAGCGTGAAATACGGCCGGCACACAAGCCTGCCGCCGGAAAAAAGTCCCGCACAAGGGACCGACAACCGTGAAAGACCACATCAGACACCATAGCAAAGTTCGACAGCACCAACGCAAACTCCAGACACTCACAGCGAAAGCAAAAACTAAACTCGAAAAAAACAACAACTCGATATGAACAGAACAACTATTTCGAACAGACTGAACAACTTGGAACTTAGCAAAATACGGATTGCAAACCCGTCACAACGGACACCGCTCTTGCGCCAACTGATGCTTCTGGCGGTGATGCTTTTTGCAGGCACCGCCTGGGGACAGCAATACGTGTTTATGTATAATAACAATTATCTTGCAAACACAAACAACGATGCTACAATTGACAATGTAAACACTTTTGATCCAAACACCTGCATTTGGTCTGGAACAAGCGGCAGCACCTTCAGTAATAACGGCTGGTACTTACAACATTACCAAACAGCTGCCTCCTTTACACTTAGGAATAGTACTAATGGTGCTTGGACTAATTTAACGATAACAAACGACAATAGACTCTATAGGGCACAATCTGGTGATTATGCTGCACGTTATTTAAGATACTATAATGGCTGGACAGGTGACAGAAACAACACAACAGGAGAAAGATGTCAAGTCGTTTATGCCGTCACTGTCACCAACGTTGCAGCCACCATCACCAATCCTACCATCAGCGGTGCCGATGAGCTGACAGCAACTGGTACTTACGACTACTCTGCTTCGGGAGCGGCTTACAGGGCTGGTGGTTACACCAACTACTATTTCAACAGCACGAACCACTATTTCGATGCTGACGGCAACAGCTTTACCCCTGCCAATGCCACCCTCGGCTCGCCTGCGTGGAGCCTCTCGAGCAACGGCTACGCCACAGTATCAAATGGAACGGTCAACGTCAACAGCCTGCCCGAGAGCGACATTGAGCTGACACTCACTGTCACATACCCCGTCACGGGAGGCAACCCGGCCGTAGCCTCGGGCACCACCCTCACGGCAACGAAAACCATCATCCTGCAGGGCACCAATCCTTCCGCCCCGACCATCAGCGTCAGCGGAACAACGGTTACGCTGAGCACCAATGCAGCCGGCACAACCACCATCCGCTACACCCTCGACGGCACCGACCCCACCACGTCAAGCACCGCCTATAGCGGACCGATTGACATTTCGGGCCAAACAACATCGCCCGTCGTAATCAAGGCCATCACCGTCCGCAGCGGCAACGCCTCGTCGGTGACCGAACGGAGCGTTCAGCTGACCCTGCCCGCGCCCGTAATCACCGCCGATGCTTCGGCTGGCACAGCTACCATCAGCAGCACTGCAGGTGCCACAATCTACTACACCACCGACGGCACAACGCCGACCACCTCGAGCACACAATATACAGGCGCCCTCAGCGGACTGTCGCTGATGACAACCATCAAGGCCATCGCCGTCAGGGACGGCTGGAACAACTCGCCCGCTGCGTCCACAACCCTGACACTGCCCTCCGGCGTATCTGGCACAACAG
>OCTW011561227.1_pt1 | contig 9993 bp, 7 predicted proteins | sample 1539671 | NCBI WGS metagenome assembly OCTW01 (sample SAMN02144230, study PRJEB22623) | gut metagenome | biome: sheep rumen | host: Ovis aries | place: New Zealand
TGCATCACCGTTTGCAACATGGAAAACTTCGACCCTCTGGGCATACACACCGGCGAGTCGATTGTCGTGGCGCCCAGCCAGACGCTTACTAACTCTGAGTACCATAAACTGCGCGCTCTGGCCATCAAGATTATCCGCCATATAGGCATCGTGGGCGAGTGCAACGTGCAGTATGCCTTCGACCCTGCCTCTGAGGACTACCGGGTTATCGAGGTCAATGCCCGCCTGAGCCGCTCGTCGGCCTTGGCGTCGAAGGCTACGGGCTATCCCCTGGCGTTCGTGGCCGCCAAACTGGGTATGGGCTACGGGCTCTTTGAATTGAAAAACTCTGTCACCAAGACCACGTCGGCATTCTTTGAGCCTGCCCTCGACTATGTCGTAGTGAAGATTCCCCGCTGGGACTTGTCGAAATTTCATGGCGTAGACAAGGAGCTGGGCAGCAGTATGAAGTCTGTAGGCGAGGTGATGGCCATCGGCCGCACCTTCGAAGAGGCTATCCAAAAGGGGCTCAGGATGATAGGCCAGGGCATGCACGGATTTGTGGAGAACAAAGAGCTGACGATTGCCGACATCGACGCCGCCCTTCGCGAGCCTACTGACAAGCGCATCTTCGTCATCTCAAAAGCCATGCACCTGCCGCAGTATGACATCGACAAGATACATGAGCTGACGAAGATTGACCGATGGTTCCTGCAGAAGCTCAAGCATATCATCGATATTGACGAGCAGCTGAAGCTCCACAATATCAATACGGCAGAGGCCGGATTGCTGCGCGATGCCAAGGTCTATGGATTTACCGATTTCCAGATTGCCCGCGCTTTGGGGCTGGAAAACGAGATTGACAATATGCACAAGGCCCTGCTGCTGGTGCGCAACCGCCGCAAGCAGCTGGGCATCGTGCCCGTGGTGAAACAGATTGACACTCTCGGCGCCGAATATCCCGCACAGACCAACTACCTCTATCTGACTTACCAGGGTGCCGCCTCGCAGAGCAGCAGTACCACAGCGGCGCAGGGCGACATTGCCTACGAGCACGACGGCAGGAGCATCATCGTCTTAGGCTCCGGCGCCTACCGCATAGGCTCCAGCGTGGAGTTCGACTGGTGTGGCGTCCAGGCACTGAACACCATCCGCCGCGAGGGGTGGCGGAGCGTGATGATCAACTACAACCCTGAGACCGTCTCTACCGACTATGACATGTGCGACCGCCTCTATTTCGACGAGCTCACCTTTGAGCGCGTGCTCGACATCATCGACCTGGAGCAGCCCCACGGCGTCATCGTCAGCACCGGCGGACAAATACCCAACAACCTGGCCATGTATCTGGCCGAGCAGCATGTGCCCATTCTCGGCACCCAGGCTCATGACATCGACGGTGCCGAGGACCGTGCGAAGTTCTCGCAGATGCTCAATGAGCTGGGCGTGAACCAGCCGGAATGGAGCGCCCTGACGTCGATGGCCGACATCGACCGCTTTGTTGACCGCGTGGGCTTCCCCGTTCTGGTGCGTCCCAGCTACGTGCTGAGCGGTGCTGCCATGAACGTGTGCTCCAACCGCGACGAGCTGGAGCGCTTCCTGCAGTTGGCGGCCAACGTCAGCGAAGACCATCCTGTGGTCGTCTCCAAGTTTATTGAGCATGCCAAGGAGATTGAGATGGACGCCGTGGCCCGTGACGGCGAGATTCTGGCCTACGCCATCAGCGAGCATATAGAGTTTGCCGGTGTACACTCCGGCGATGCCACCATCCAGTTTCCGCCGCAGAAGCTCTATGTGGAGACCGTGCGCCGTATCAAGCGCATCTCGCGGCAGATAGCCAAGGCGCTGCACATCAACGGACCGTTCAACATTCAGTATATGGCGCGCGACAACGACATACTTGTCATTGAGTGCAACCTGCGTGCCTCGCGGTCGTTCCCCTTCGTGTCGAAAGTATTGAAGCTCAATCTCATCGACCTGGCAACCCGCGTCATGTTGGGACTGCCGGTGGAGAAGCCCGGCAAGAACCTCTTCGACCTTGACTACGTGGGTATCAAGGCCTCGCAGTTCTCGTTCAACCGCTTGCAGAAGGCCGACCCCGTGCTGGGCGTGGATATGGCTTCTACCGGTGAGGTGGGCTGTATCGGTGACAATACCAATACCGCCCTGCTAAAGGCCATGCTCTCGGTGGGCCATCGCATACCCACACGCACTGTCACCCACGACGGGGTGACCACCACGGAGCCGGGGGCTGTGCTCCTTTCTACCGGTGGCGCCAAGCAGAAGGCCGAGATGCTTGATGCCGCCCGCATGCTGGTGGCTCATGGCTATCAGCTCTATGCCACCGGCGGCACGTCGCGCTATCTTGCCGACAACGGCATCAGCAATACGCTTGTGCACTGGCCCTCCGACAGCGGACAGCCTCAGGCTCTCGACCTGCTCCACGACCATAAGATTGATATGGTGGTAAACATTCCCAAGGACTTGACCACCCATGAACTGACTAACGGCTACAAGATTCGCCGTGCGGCTATTGACCTTAATGTGCCGCTGATTACCAACAGCCGACTGGCTTCTGCCTTTATCCGTGCATTCTGCACCGTTGGGCTTGAGGGCATTGGCATCAAGGCGTGGAGCGAATATAAATAGCTCATACATCACAAACATGAAGGAAACATGCACGAAAGTCGTTAAGATACAAAAAAATTGGTGCAATAATTTGGTGTTTCCAAATTATTGCATTATTTTTGCATTCTGAAAAAAACTAAGAACCCAAATGGACGCAGGAAATACCTTAGAATCACAAATCAACCGTAGTGATTATAAAATCTTAATCGTCGACGATGTGGTCAGCAATGTGTTGCTGCTCAAGATATTATTGTCTAATGAGAAGTTTCAGGTGTGTACCGCCAATTGTGGCAACATGTGTATTGAGCAGGCGCGCGCAGAAAAGCCTGACTTGATACTGCTCGACGTAATGATGCCCGACATCAGTGGCTTCGATACGGCAGTTATCCTGAAGAAAGACCCGGAGCTGAAGGAAATTCCTATCATCTTCCTGACAGCTCTTAACAGTCCTGCTGACTTGGTGAAAGGTTTCCAGGTAGGAGCCAACGATTTCCTTTCAAAACCGTTTAACAAAGAGGAACTCTTGGTGCGCGTGATGCATCAGATAGCCCTTGTGGCTGCCAAGCGCTTGATTGAGAAGCAGAACCGTGAGCTGCGCGCCACTATCAGCAACCGCGACAAGATGTATTCCGTCATTGCCCACGACCTGCGTTCGCCGATGGCCAGCATACGTATGGTGCTCAACCTCGTGGTGACAGCCATGTCGCCCGATATCATCGGTCCCGAGTTGTTTGAACTGCTCGACAAAGCCAACAAGGAGTCGGAGGAAGTGCACGACCTGCTTGACAACCTGCTCAAGTGGACAAAGAGCCAGACGGGCCGCCTCAATGTGGTGACTCAAGACCTTGACCTCAATGATATCATTCCCGGCGTAGTAGACATCTTCGAGATGATTGCCGCCACGAAGAAGATCAAGCTGTCGTACACCGGCAGTTCGGTTGTCGTGCGTGCTGACAATGACATGCTGAAGACCATCGTGCGCAACTTCATGTCGAATGCTATCAAGTTCTCGCCCGAAGACTCTACCATCGAGATTTCAGTGACCGTACCTGATGCCGACTTTGCAAAGATTTCTGTTCGCGACCACGGCGTAGGTATTGCCGCCGACCGTCTCGGTTCTATTTTCCATAAGGGTGAGACCACCTATGGCACGGGCGGCGAGGAAGGTTCTGGATTGGGTCTGCAGCTCTGTCAAGACTTTGCTATCAAGAATGGTGGCGACGTGATGGTAGAGTCTGTTGAGGGCGAAGGCTCCACGTTCAGCGTCACTGTTCCCTTGAAGAAAGACTAAGGAGTTTTAAATAAGACTAACCACACACATATTAAGTTATGAGCAATCAATGGCTTGAGATTGGTGCCGTCATCCTTTTGGTGATTATCGGCATTTTTATCTACCGCAGCAAGACGGCAGACTAAGAAAAGTACTTGAGTAGTAAAATTAAAGAAGAAAATAACAGGGTCGCGCAGCAAGAATGCTGGCGACCCTCTTCGGTTATTATCAGTGTACTAAGGCATTTGCCTCAGAGCGGCAATCAGTTCGTTGTTTTCCGACTTCGTTCCTATAGTCACTCGCAGGCAGTTGTGGCACAATTGCACGCGAGTCCTGTTGCGCACGATGATGCCGCGGTCTACCAAGTAGTCGTAAGTCTTCTGAGCGTCGTTCATCTTGGCTAAGAAGAAGTTGGCATCCGTGGGGAATACCTTTTTACAGATAGGAAGCAGCTTGAATGCCTCGATCATGCGGCTACGCTCCACGTTGAGCATCTTCACCCACTTGTCCACCTCAAACGGGTCTTTCAGTGCTTCCAATGCCTGGCGCTGAGTCAGCAGATTTACATTATAAGGATATTTCACCTTATTAAATATACCTATAATCTCCTTTGAGGCAAAAGCCATGCCCAAACGGATAGCGGCACAGCCCCAAGCCTTCGACATGGTGTTGAGCACTATCAGGTTGAGATATTTGCCAATCTCTGTGCGCAGTGGCTGCTGTTGCGAGAAGTCGCTGTAAGCCTCGTCGACGATGACGATACCCTCGAAGCTCTTGATGACCTTCACAATCTCATCGCGCACCAGGTTGTTGCCTGTAGGATTGTTGGGCGAGCAAATCCAGATGAGTTTCGTGTGCTCATCGCAGGCCGCTAACAGCTGTTCGGCCGTCGTCTGGTAGTTTTCGTCCAACAGCACGGGGCGGTATTCCACGTCGTTGATGTCGGCACACACCTTGTACATGCCGTAGGTAGGCTCTATGGCCACCACATTGTCAATACCCGGACGGCAGAAACAGCGGTAGGGCAGGTCGATGGCCTCGTCGCTGCCGTTGCCAAGGAATATTTTGTCGACGGCTACACCTTTAACCTTCGAGATAGCGGCCTTCAGTTCCAGCTGCAGGGGGTCGGGGTAGCGGTTGTACGGGCTGTTATACGGATTCTCGTTGGCATCGAGAAACACATGAGCTTCACGTCCCGCATACTCGTTGCGGGCGCTGCTGTAGGGTGCCAGCGACCAAATGTTTGGCCTGCACAGTTGTTCCAGACTAATCATAAAGTTCAATCCTCAATCTTCAATCCCTTAATCTTCAATTTTCAATTTTCAATCTTCAATCCTCAATCTTCAATCTTCAATGGCCTCCAGTCTTACTGTCATGGCGTTCTTGTGGGCGTCGAGCTGCTCAGCTTCGGCCATCAGCTCTACGGCGTGGCCGATGGAGCTGACACCTTCGGCCGTAAGATGCTGGAAGGTTACCTTGCGGCAGTAGCTGTCGAGATTCACGCCGCTGTAGGCCGTGGCATAGCCGTGGGTGGGCAGTGTGTGGTTGGTGCCGCTGGCGTAGTCGCCGGCACTCTCGCAGGCATAAGATCCTAAGAATACACTGCCGGCGTTTATCACCATGTCTGCCAGTTTCTCGTAGTTCTCGGTCTGTATCACCAAATGTTCCGGCGCGTAGGCGTTTGTCAATTTCATGGCCTCATGCAGGTCGCGTACTAAGACGATGCGACTGTTCTCCAGTGCCTTCTGGGCTATCTCCTTGCGTGGCAACAGACTCAACTGGCGGTCAACTTCCTGCTGAACGTCGTCGATGAGCTTATGCGACGTGGTGATAAGTATTACTTGCGAATCGACGCCGTGCTCGGCCTGCGACAGCAGGTCGGCGGCCACAAATACGGGATTGGCCATTTCGTCGGCAATGACACACACCTCCGACGGCCCGGCGGGCATGTCGATGGCCACGTCGTGCAGGCTTACCTGCTGCTTGGCTGCCATCACATATTGATTGCCGGGGCCGAAGATCTTGTAGACCTTGGGTACCGACTCCGTGCCATAGGCCATGGCGCCGATAGCCTGTACACCGCCAATCTTGAAAACCTTGCTGACACCAGCTATGCGGGCTGCCACCAGGATAGCCGGATTGACATGGCCTTCGCGGTCGGGTGGGGTGCAGAGCACTATCTCGCCGCAGCCGGCAATCTTTGCCGGAGTGGCCAGCATCAGTACCGTAGAAAACAACGGTGCTGTGCCGCCGGGAATGTAAAGTCCCACCTTCTCGATGGCTATGCTCTTCTGCCAGCAGACGACACCGGGCTGCGTCTCTACCTTTCTCGCGCGGAAACGCTGTGCCTCGTGAAATTTATAAATGTTTTCATGAGCCAGTTCTATGGCATGACGAAGGTCGGCTGTCACCATCGCCTCGGCTTGGGCCATCTCTTGCTCGCAGACGGCCAGCGACTCCAGGTCTACGTGGTCGAACTTCAGTTCATAGCCCTTCACGGCCTCGTCGCCACGCTGGCGGACATCGGCCAGCACGGCAGCCACGGTTGCGTTTAACTGGGTAACGTCCAGATGCGGACGCTCCACAATCTCTGCCCACTGCTCGCGGGCCGGATACTTAACGATATTCATTATTTATAGTATCATCTTTTCGATAGGCGTCACCAGGATTCCCTGAGCGCCCATTTCCTTCAGTTTACCGATAATCTCCCAAAAGCGCTTCTGGTCCAGCACGGCGTGCACCGAGCACCATTCCTCGTCGGCAAGAGGTATAATCGTAGGACTCTTCAAGCCAGGCAGCACGCTGATGATTTCCTCCAAATGCGCTTTCGGCGCGTTCATGCGCACATACTTCTTGTCTTCAGCGTCCTTCACGGCCTTAAAGCGGAAGAGCATCTCTTCCAGCGTGGCGCGCTTCGCGGCGTCCATGCCCTTGTGGCCTATGAGCAGTGCCTCGCTCTGCATGACCACCTCCACTTCGCGCAGGTTGTTGCTCACCAGCGTGGAGCCGCTGCTGACGATGTCGAAGATACCGTCGGCAAGTCCTATGCCCGGACTGATCTCCACCGAGCCGGTAATCACGTGAATCTCGGCATTGATATGGCGCTCGTCCATGAAGCGACGCAAGATGTTGGGATAGCTCGTGGCAATCTTCTTACCGTCAAACCATTCTACACCTTGATAGTTCACCTCCTTGGGGATAGCCAGCGACAGTCGGCACTTGGAGAAGCCCAGGCGCGACACGATTTCGGCGTCCTCGCCTCGTTCTACAAACTCGTTCTCGCCCACCACGCCGATGTCTGCCACTCCCGAAGCCACACTCTGCGGGATATCGTCGTCGCGCAAATAGAGCACTTCGAGGGGGAAGTTGCTCGATTGTACCAGCAGTGTGCGCTTCGAGGCGCTCACCTTGATGTCTGCTTCGCTGAGCAGGTTCATCGTGTCGTCAAACAGACGGCCTTTTGATTGGACTGCAATTCTTAACATGTATAAAAGCCTAATTATCTTGAAAAAGTGCTGCAAAAGTACTGAAAAAATTCCGAATGTGCAATAAAATGAGTAATTTTGCGCCCAAAAGAATTAAAAATTGAAGCACTTTAGCATATTTGTTATCCTACTGGCGGCTTTCATAGGCTCGTGCATACCCCAAAAAGAGCAGTCCAACGCCGCGCCATGGGGCGAGGCAGACGAGGGTACCGACAGCGCCGGTTACTTCGACTTAGACCAGATTCAGTCCAGCGGCGAGATGATTTTACTGACGCTTAACGGCCCGGAGTACTATTACGAATATCGCGGACGGCACTTGGGCACTCAGTATTTGCTGGCCGAGAAGTTTGCCGCTTCAATCGGTGTAAGGCTACGTGTAGAGGTGTGCCGCGACTCTGCCGATATGGCTGTGCGGCTGCAAGCCGACGAGGGCGACATCATGGCAACAACTACGGTGGGGCGTCTCGTGGCCAGCTCCCATAAGCCAGATCTCAGTAATGAGCTGCAGGCGTGGTATAAACCTCAGTTCCTGGAAGAGGTTCGCTCACAAGAAGCTTACCTGCTGAGCAGCCGTAGTGTCAAGCGCCACGTGTTCTCGCCCATGCTCGACCGCAAGGGTGGCATCATCAGCCGTTACGACCATCTGTTTCAACAGTACAGCGGTCCTATTCGCTGGGACTGGCGTCTGATGGCAGCGCAGTGTTACCAGGAGTCGACATTCGACCCTCATGCCACTTCGTGGGCGGGAGCCCGTGGTCTGATGCAGATAATGCCTACGACTGCAGACCTGCTCGAACTGCCCCGAGAACAGATGTACGACCCGGAGAAGAACATCCGTGCTGCCGCCCGTTACTTAGGTCAACTTGAGAATAAGTTCCAAGATATTCAGAACCGCCGCGAGCGTACCAACTTTGTGTTGGCAGCCTATAATGGTGGTATCCACCACATACGCGATGCGATGGCTCTCTGTCAGCGTGACGGCCGCGATTCTCATGTATGGAACAATGTCTGTGACTATGTGCTGAAGCTTTCGCAACCAAAGTATTACAACGATCCTATTGTTAAATATGGTTATATGCGTGGCTCAGAGACTGCCGATTATGTGAATAAGATTCAGCAGCGTTGGGAAGGATACCGTAACGTGAAGTCGCCACGCAAGGGGTTTTCTGCTCCGCCTCGTAAAGCTCATCGCAGAAATAGTAAGTATAAACTTTAGTAGAAACTGTGAATTCTCACTAATCTGTGGAAAAAAAGATATAAAAACTTTGAAGATTGCGGGAAAATCAGTAATTTTGCAGCCCAATGAAGAAAAATTTGTTTCTTGTAAGCCTCTCGCTGCTGTTTTGCGGTTGCGCAGGGGAATTTAATAAGGTGTTGAAGTCGCAAGACTACGACTACCGCTATGAGTATGCCAAGCAGTGTTTTGCTCAGGGCAAATATAATAATGCGGTAACTATTCTGCAAGACATGATTACCATGCTCAAGGGTGGTGAGAATGCCCAGGAGAGCCTCTATATGCTGGCTATGGCGCAGTATATGAGCGGCGACTACGAAAGCGCCTCGACAACATTTAAGAAGTATGGCTCGTCATACCCCAAGGGCATTTATGCTGAGAAGGCCGCTTATTATGTGGGCGAGTCGCTCTTTGAGAGTGCTCCTGAGCCGCGTCTGGACCAGACGCCTACGGTGGGCGCCATCAATGCTTACCAGACATTTCTCGACCTCTACCCCGACTCTAAGCTACGCCCTGAAGCGCAGCGTAAGCTCTTTGAACTACAGGACAAACTTATCATGAAGGAGTATCTCTCAGCAAAGTTATACTTCAATTTGGGCGGCTATTTCGGCAATGTCAATGCTAACAACGAGAGTAATTATTCGGCCTGTATCATAACGGCACAGAACGCGCTGAAGACCTATCCTTTCACGAAGTTGCGCGAAGATTTCTCGCTGCTGATTATGAAGAGCAAGTTCCAACTGGCCGAGAACAGTTCCGAGGAGAAAATGATAGACCGCTACCGCGATGCCGAAGACGAGTGTTATGGTTTCATCAACGAATTTCCTGATTCAGAGAACAAGTCGCTGGCAGAGCGCTACATCGCCAAATGCAAAAAGGTAATCAAAGATTAGCCTTGTAAATAGTTAAATAGTAAATCGTAAATAGTTAAATAGTAAATCGTAAATAGTTAAATAGTAAATATAAAAGATGGATTACAAGAAATCAAAAGCTCCGGTGAACACTGTTACGCGCAACATTATGGATTTGTGCGACGACACCGGCAACATCTACGAGAGTGTAGCAATCATTGCCAAGCGTGCTAACCAGATTTCCGTTCAGATCAAGGAAGACCTGAGCAAGAAGCTGGCCGAGTTTGCCAGTTATAACGACTCTTTAGAGGAAGTCTTCGAGAACCGCGAGCAGATAGAAATTTCGCGCTACTACGAGAAGCTGCCGAAGCCCTCGCTGCTGGCTACTCAGGAGTTTATCGAGAATCAGATTTATTGGCGCGACCCTGCCAAGGATCAGCAGAAAAAGGAGCTGGAGAAAGAACTCTCAGAGGTGTAATGACCACGCTGGTGATTCGCTAATTTTTAGTTTACCGACATGATACAGCGTAAACAAACCGTATTCCTGTT
>OCTW011455155.1_pt1 | contig 9990 bp, 5 predicted proteins | sample 1539671 | NCBI WGS metagenome assembly OCTW01 (sample SAMN02144230, study PRJEB22623) | gut metagenome | biome: sheep rumen | host: Ovis aries | place: New Zealand
TTTTTCATTTCTTCATTTCTCTTAACTTTTTGTGTTGTTGTTTTTATTAATGGTTCTTCTGTAATAATTATCTTTTTTATGTGCTTATATGCTGGCATAATTTCATTTACATTTTTCTTAATATCATCAAAAATAAGTTTTTTATATTCTCCAATTTTTGCATTTGGATAAACATTTTTTATCTCTTCTTTATTATAAACAATTTCAGCCCAAAGATCTGTGTCCATATTTCTATCTTTTTTAGAAAAGTTTTCATAGCTAAATACCATGCATTCAGATACATAAGGTATTTTGTTTATTAGAGATTCTAGCTCTTCTGGGAAAATCTTTTTGCCATTTTTTAGAACTATCATGCTCTTTTTTCTTCCTGTAATGAATACAAAACCATCTTTGTCTACATATCCTAAATCACCAGTATAAAACCATCCATCTTTAATAACTTCTTTTGTTGCTTCATCGTTTTTATAATAACCATTCATTATCGTTGGGGTTTTCGCAATCAACTCACCAATTCCATTTTCGTCAACATCTGCAACTTTTATTTCAATTCCTGGTAATGGATATCCTACAGAACCATTTCTTTTGTTAAAACTATTTTCTCCTGCAATTACTGGAGATGTTTCAGTTAACCCATATCCCTGATGTACGTCAAATCCAAAATCATTGAATGCTTGCAAAGCATCTTTATCCATAGCTGCTCCACCGGTAATTAAAATTCTTAAACTGCCTCCAAGCGCATTTATTATATCTTTAAAAATAAATCTTTTTACTCCTATTGGAGCATGTCTAAATATTTTTCTCATGAAATTTACAATTTTGGTTTTGTGTTGTTCTTCTATTGTTTTCATTATTTTTTTATACATTATTTCAAGTACAAGTGGTACACCTACAAAACCTGTTACGTGAAATTCGCTTAAATTTGGTAATATGTATCTTAATCCATCACAAATTGCTACAGTTAGACCACATGATGTGCCAAATAAAAATGTTGTAGTGCTTTCGAATGTATGGTGCAATGGTAAAAATGAAAGGAATGTGTCTGTTGTTTTTATGTCAATCATTTGGCTTAATGCGTATAAATCTTGACAAATTGCATATTGTGAAATCATTACTGCTTTTGACACATTTGTTGTTCCTGATGTAAATAGCATTATTGACATTTTTTTATTGTCAATCTTAACTTTTCTATAGTATTTGTTACTTGTATGCATAGTATTTCTTATCATATTTCTAAAGAATGAGCTATCCATACAAATGCTATGCAAATGAGTTTTCTTTTTTACATTTTCAACTGCTTTATTGTATTTGCGAGAACAAATTATTGCATCAGCCTGACTTCTTATTATTGAATCCTCTAGTTCATTATCTGGTAAAGCTTTGTCAAGTGGAACAACTTCTAATCCTGCCGTGGTTATTGCTAAGTATGATACAAACCATTCATATCTGTTGTCTGATACTAAACAAACTCTTTTCAAATGCATTCTCATTAAGTTTGCTCCAAGATTTTCAATATCCTTTGCAAATTTTGCATATGTTATTTTTATATGTTCTTTTGCTTTTGGATTTTTCTTAAACTCAAAGGCAATTAGATTTCTGTATCTATTTTTGTATAATGATACCAATGCTCTAAAATCTTTTAATTCTTCACCTTCATATATCTTATTTTTCATATCTAAACTTCCCATTCCTTTTCAATATTTTACTCTTTTAGATTTTAATATTTTGATGCATTAATCTTCTAGTCTTCCCATTCCATTTCATAATTGCCAATCTTTACAATGTCTCCATCTTTGACGCCTTGTTTTTTTAGCTGTGATGTTACTCCTATTTCATCCAATTTTTTATGCAAGTAAAATAATGATTCATAATCTCCAATATTTACTCTTCTCATTAAATCTTCTACTCTTTTTCCTGTAACAATATAGTATTTTCCTTGTTTTTCTACTTTGAAGTTTTCAAAGTCATCATCAAGTTTGTAAACTTTTTCAGTTGAAGTACTTGTAATATCAATCAAGTTTTCTTTTGGTATAGTTTTTAATGTTTTAGAAATATATGACATTAATTCATTTAAACCTTCTCCTGTTACTGATGAAATTTTAAATATCTTGCGATTATCTTTTTTAGCTTCTTCTTCAAGTTCTTTGAAATTCTCGTTATCATCAGCAATTAAATCAGATTTAGTGGCTACAATAATTTGGGTTCTTTTGGCAAGTTTTTCACTATAATTTTTTAGCTCATTGTTTATTTTATGGTAATCATCTACAGGATTTCTTCCTTCTGTTCCTGAAACATCTATTAAATGCAATAATAATCTCGTTCTTTCAATGTGTCTTAAAAACTGCAATCCAAGGCCTGCACCTTCACTTGCTCCTTCAATAATACCTGGAATATCAGCAATTACAAAACTATCACCATAAACAGATTTTACAACGCCTAAATTAGGTTCTATTGTTGTAAAATGATAATTTGCAATTTTAGGTGTTGCTGATGTTACAACAGATAAAAATGTTGATTTCCCTACATTTGGAAATCCTATTAACCCTACATCTGCTAAAAGCTTTAGCTCTAAAATTAAATCTCTCTTTTCTCCGCTTTCACCATCTTGCGCGAATCTTGGAGCTTGTCTTGTAGCTGTTGCAAAATGTGAATTTCCAAGTCCACCTCTTCCGCCTTTTAATATTAAAGCTTCTTGACCCTTTTCTGATAAATCTGCTAATACTTCATTTGTTTCGGCATCTCTAACAACAGTTCCTATTGGAACTGGAATGTATAAATCTTTGCCACTTTTACCATATTTTCTGGCACCTGACCCATTTTCTCCATTTTCTGCTTTGAACTTTTTCTTAAATCTAAATTCAATAAGTGTATTTGCGTCTTTGTCTACCTTAAAGTACACATCTCCGCCTTTTCCACCATCTCCTCCATCAGGGCCACCAGCAGCAACATACTTTTCTCTTCTAAATGAAATTGCACCATTGCCACCTTTTCCGGCTTCTGCAGTTATTTTTGCATAATCAGTAAACATCTGAGCTCCTTTCTATTAGTAATCTTTCTTTATATTATTTAAACTTTCAATTTCATTACATAATGTTTAACATCTCGTAGGCTTGTTGGACGAGGGTATCCTGATGCGACAAAAAATCATTTTTATGATTTTTTGCGCGAATCAAGGATTTATCGTCCATTCGCCTCGCTTTGCTCGTTGGTCGCTACGCGCCTATACTCGCTTTTAAACATTATGTAATGAAAATTAACTATTTGACAATCAGCATTTTTAGTAATCCAGCATCATTGCCTTTTTTACTTTTTCCATAGTTTTTTCCGCTTCTTTTTTTGCTCTAGCAGTTCCAGCCATTAAAATATCTTTTACTTCATCTGGATGTTCCTCATAATAATGTCTTTTATCTCTAATAGGCTCTAATTTGGCATTTATATTTTCTATTAATTGTTTTTTGCAAAAAACACATCCTCTTGTACCATTTTCACACTCTGTGCGTGTTGTATTAACTTCATCAATTGTACTAAATAACTTGTGATAATAGTAAACCATACAAACATCAGGATGTCCTTTGTCGTCTTTCCTAATTCTTGCTGGATCTGTTAATGCTCCCATAACTTTTTTCTTTATTGTATCATAATCATCAGATAAATATAATGCGTTTCCTAAAGATTTACCCATTTTTTCATTTCCATCAAGTCCTTTTATTCTTGGGAAGTTACTTATTACTCCAACAGGTTCTCTTAAAGTCTCTCCATATATTGAATTAAACTTTCTAACAATCTCTCTACATTGTTCTATTAATGGTAACTGGTCTTCTCCAGCAGGAACATAAGTGGCATCAAATGCTGTGATATCTGCTGCTTGGCTAACAGGATAACCTAAAAATCCATATGTAACACTATCTCCAAACAATTCCTTTTTCTGTGCAATTTCTGTTTTTACAGTTGGATTTCTCTGCAACCTAGAAATTGTAACTAAATTAGAATAATATACAGTAAGTTCAGCAATTTCAGGAATCATAGATTGTAAGTATAATGTACATTTATTAGGGTCGATTCCAAGTGCAAGTAAGTCCATTACAATTTGTAAAGTATTGTCTTTAACTTTTTGAGGATTATTAAAACTGTCTGTTAATGCTTGTACATCTGCAATTTCAATAAAAGTATCAAATTTATCTTGTAATTCAACCCATGATTTTGCAGCTCCGAAATAATGTCCAATATGTAAATGACCAGTAGGTCTAATTCCTGTTAAAATTCTTAAACTTTTATCAGGCTTAACATCATTTATTGAAATCTTTTCATCTGTAGTGATTTTGCTATCATTTATTTTTTCTTCCATTTTACAATCCTTTCCCAACTGTAAGTTTGATAATCAAGTCCATATTATCATCACTTGCTGCTTTGTTTCTTCTTATTTCACCGCATTTATCACATTTATATATAATAATATAACCTTTTTTACTATTAATTTCAACACCAATTGGTCTTAAAGTTCCGTGACAATCTTCACTTCTGTCTCCTGGAAATTTATCAACGTGTTTTGAGCATAAGCAATATGGGCAATGATCTCTTGATGTGTATCCGAGCTTTCCTACAGTTTTGCCACAATTTTCACAAATAAATTCTTCATCTCTTTTTGTAAATTGTTTCATTTTCTTTTACCTTTTTTCTTTATTTAATTATTTCATTACATAATGCTTAATAAACGAGTTATTAAACATTATGCTTAAGCCATTTTATATTAACTATTTATATTGCCTTATTTATTTGGCTTTGGCCATTTAAAATAAAGTTTTTGATTATTTCTTCATTTACTTTTATTGGAACTTCTTCAAAACATGCTTCTAACATCTCTTCTGTTATTAATGGAATGTCTAGTTCCTTAAACATTTTTTTTGCTACTTCATTTGAGTTAATAAATTCAGTAAAGAATTTGATAAAACCATCATTTTCTCTTTCAATATTTTCAGGATAACCTCTTGAAATTAAAGCAATATTATTATCAAAATTTGGTGCCAGTGATACTATCTCTCCTGTTTCATCATCTCTTAAAAAACCATAATTGAATGTGTGTCTATCAACATTTAAAACAACACTATCTAAATATATGATTTTTAAATATTGCTTAGCTAAATTCTCGTTAATTTTTGATAGAAAATTAAAGTTGTCATTGTAATCATCGTTATCTCCAATAACAGTAGCCATTGGCTCAAAATTATATTTTGCGTGTTCTGTAAAGTCTTTACTCCTAATATATCCGTCTTTAAAATCATATTCTGCCATATAAAATTTTAATCTTTTTCCTAATTGGTATATAAAACATTCTGAGAAATATTCTAATTCATTTCCAGTTTTATATAAATACCAATTGCCATCTTCATTTTTCCAGCATTTTTCAAATGAACCAATATTTGTAAGTTCAGGTGAGCGCGATGGCTTTTTATTAAAGTCATTTAAATCACCTTTTAAAGCCAAGCCATCAAAATCATTTTTAGTGATTTTAACATTTTCCCAGCTTAAACTTTCATCATCTTTATAGCTCTTAAACCAATAGTTGTCTGTTAATGTTGTAGCATTTACTGATAAAACTGTACTTATGTCATCTTTTTCTTTTAGTCTTAAAACTTTTTTTAATAATCTTGCATTTGTTCTTGAAGAATCAATTGCCCTTTCTTTTAACCAAGTTTCAATACTCTTACCATATACAAAATGTAATGGTGCAAATTTTTGATCTATAAATAAAATTTTGTCATTCTTTATTTCAACAACTTTTCTATCTTTGTCCATTATAAATCCAGATATATTTGTTACTTCCATGCTTTTTCCTCTTTATATTTCTTTATATTTAATATTAAAGTTAACATTTATCATTAATTTATAATTAATTAATAATTAATTATAATAACCAGTAATATATTTTTTGTTTAATAATAGTTAATATCCAATATTATAGATTAATTATTCATAATCAAAAATGCTTCCGCCAATAAACTCACGTAATAGTGAATTATTTGGTATATATTTTTCATCCATTGAGTCAAAATATTCAAGGAATGAGATTATTCTCTTAGCTTCTGCATATTCTGGATGGCTATTATCTATCTTTTTTAACAATGGAGTTGCATATTTTGAAAGTACACATAGTTCATAAGGAAGTGAACTATTAAACATTGCATCTGCTTCCTCTTGGAATGGAAAAATATTTTTGTTCTCACCTGCATTTACTGATGGCCATCTTTCTAATGTCTGTAATGCAGAATATCCCCTAAAATTATAGTCTCTAACAATTCTTCTTACCAATCTAGTGTCTGTTGTTGAGATTCTATTATATGAATCTAGGTTCAAAACAGTCAAATCACTAATATAAATTTTAAATTTATTTTTTCTTGGTATTTTAGCTGTTAATCTATCATTTAGTGAATGAATTCCCTCAATAATAAGTACTTCATCTTCATCTAGGTGTAGCATATGTCCATTATATTTTTTTGTGCCTAATTTAAAATCAAATGTAGGCATTTCAATAGTTTCTCCATTTATTAATTTTGTTAAATGGTTGTTGAAAAGTTTTAAATCAAGAGCATCTATTGTTTCAAAATCATAATTTCCATTTTCATCTCTTGGTGTTTCAGGTCTTTCAACAAAATAATTATCTGTTCCTATTGTAACAGGGTTAATTCCATTTATTCTTAATTGCACTCCTAATCTTTTTGCAAATGTAGTTTTGCTTGAAGAAGATGGACCTGCTATTAAAACAATTTTTATTCCTCTATGTTTAGTAATTTTGTCAGCAAGCTCTGCTATTTTCTTTTCTTGTAATGCCTCTGAAACAAGTACAAGATCTTTTGACTTGCCATTTCTTATTTCTTGGTTAATGTCATTAACTGTGTTTATCTTCATCAAATTCCAGATTTGGTCATATTCTTGTAATGTAGCAGAAAACTTCTTGCTATCTTTAAATTCACCAATTTCAGTTGGATTTGATCTATTTGGATATCTTACAATAAAACCATTTTTATATTTGCATACATCTATTAAATTAATATAACCTGTGCTTAATGGCATAACTCCATAGAAATAATTAAAATAACCATTGCAAAAATATTCTGAAACGTAATCTTTGTATTTATTTTCTAATTGTAGCTTTCCAAATAAATCATTATATTTAATATCATTGTCCTTAAAGAATTGTTCCGCTTCTTGTTTTGTCATTTCTTTCTTTTCAATTGGATAATCCTTTTCAACGATTTCATTAATTTTTGCACGTAGATTTTCAATCATTTCATCAGTTACTGTTTTATCATCTAAAAGTTCACAAAACATTGAATTTTGTAACTGATAATTTACAATTAGTTTTGCATCAGGATACAATTGCTTCATAGCCATACTTGTAATAAATAATGCACCTCTAATATATACTTGCATTCCATCTTTGCTTGTTATGTCAAGTAATTCAACATTATCTCCTTCTTTTATTTCATAGTTTAATGACTTAACTTCATTGTTAAGTTTGCATGCGATAACATGCTTTGAAGAAATTCTTATGCTGTCTCCAAACATATCAATTACTTTCTTAATGTTTTTCTGTAACCCTACTTCCTTACCTTGGTAAATTATTTTCATAAATTTCTTTTCCTCTCCGTTTTTTATTTTTATTACATTTTATTATTTTACTATATTATATTTTAAAATGAGTAAAGCTTGCAACGAACAACGAGCATAGCGAGGCGAATGGACGATAAAACATTGATTCGCGCAAAAAATCATTTATGATTTTTTGTCGCATTAGGACACCCTCGTCCAGCAAGCTACGAATTTTTAAAATATAATGTAGTAGAATTTATTATATTAAAAAATGAGTAAAGCTTGCACTTACGCCATTTTTTCTTTAAGCTTTTGCAATACATTTAACGCATCTATTGGTGTCAGATTATTTGTGTCTATCAGATCTAGTTCATGTGCAATCTCAGCTAATTTGTAATTGTACATACTAATTTGGCCTTGCTCTTCTAACTTTTCAGTTTTCGTTTTTGGCTTTTCATCTCTTAATATGCTCTTTTTTTCAAGTGTTCGCAAAATTTCATTTGCTCTTTTTGTTACTTCTCTAGGGACTCCAGCAAGCTTTGCAACATGTACACCATAGCTTTCATCTGTTCCACCTTCAACAATCTTTCTCAAGAATATAACATCTTCGCCTTTTTCCATTACAGCAATATGATAATTTTTAGTTCCTTCTAATTTTTCTTCTAATCCTGTTAATTCATGATAATGTGTGGCAAATAATGTTTTTGCTCTTATTTTTGAAATCTGTTCTGCAACTGCCCATGCTATTGAAAGTCCATCATATGTAGATGTTCCTCTTCCAATTTCATCTAAAATTACTAAACTTTTTTCAGTAGCATTTTTTAAGATTGTTGCGACTTCCATCATCTCAACCATAAACGTACTTTCACCCATTGCTAAATCATCAGATGCTCCAACTCTTGTGAAAATTTTGTCCACAGTTCCAATATGTGCACTACTTGCAGGAACAAAACTTCCTATTTGTGCCATTAAAGTAATTAAGGCAACTTGTCTCATATATGTTGATTTTCCTGCCATATTTGGACCTGTTATTATATTTAGTCTATTCTCATTTGTATCCAAATATGCATCGTTTTCAATAAACTCTCCTGCCTTAAGAATCTTTTCAACTACAGGATGTCTTCCACCTTTTATGTCAATAATATCAGTATTATCAACTTCTGGCATACAATAATTCATATCATCAGCAACTATTGCAAAACTTGTTAATACATCAATTGTTGAAACAATACTTGATGTAATATGTAATCTCTTTGCATTGCTTTCAATTATATTTCTTATTTTTACAAATTCGTCATATTCAATATTTACTATTTTTTCTTGTGCACCTACAATCTCGTTTTCCTTGTTCTTTAATTCTTCAGTAATAAATCTTTCGCCAGTTGTAAGTGTTTGTTTTCTAATGTATCTATCTTGAGGCACCATTTTTAAGAATGATTTTGTAACTTCTATATAATATCCAAATACTTTGTTGTACCCTATTTTTAGGTTTTTTATTCCTGTTTCTTCTCTTTCTTTTTGCTCAATATCAATAAGCCACTTTTTGCCATTTGTTGTTAAATCAATTAATTTATCAATAATAGGATTATATCCTTTTTTGATTATTCCTCCTTCTTTAACAGTAACAGGTGGATCATCTTCTATTGATTTATCAATTAGCTCATATAAATCATCTAAAGTGTCTAGGGAATTATATAAATTTTTTAATATATCTGATTGAGCATTTTTTAAATTGTTCTTAAGCTGTGGTAATTGTGAAATTGAGCTTTTTAAAGAAATTAAGTCTCTCGCATTTGCACTTCCATATGCAATTTTACCTGAAATTCTTTCTATGTCATATACATTTTTCAAGCTTTCTGAAATTTCACTACGTAAAACCATGTTTTCCTTAAGCTCTTTTACGCCATTAAGCCTATAATTTATGTCTTGAGGATTAAGTAATGGATCATTTATCCATCTTCTTAAAAGTCTTCCTCCCATTGATGTAGATGTTTTATCAAGTACCCATAGCAATGTTCCCTTTTTAGACTTGTCTTTTAATCTTTCTGTAATTTCAAGGTTTTTACGTGCATTTATGTCCAATGTCATATATTTTGTAGGTTCATAATAAATTATTTTATTTAAATTTTTTGGAACTTGTTTTTGCGTTTTTTCAATGTAATTCATTAATCCATTTATACTGCATATTGCAAATAAATTTTTACTTATGTCAATGGTTTTTCCATTTCTATCTGCGACTTCAAAATTATCTTTTATTATTTTGTAATCACTTGAGAAACTATCATCTCCATCTGAATTCCAAGTTTGTATGTTTTTAGGAGCTACTGCGTATGCGTCTTTATTTACATTTAAAATTGAATCGTAATAGTCCTTGTTATTATAAATGTTCATATTATCGTTTTCAGC
>OCTW011505065.1_pt1 | contig 9990 bp, 10 predicted proteins | sample 1539671 | NCBI WGS metagenome assembly OCTW01 (sample SAMN02144230, study PRJEB22623) | gut metagenome | biome: sheep rumen | host: Ovis aries | place: New Zealand
ACCTCAGCCCGGGTTACTGGCAAGCTGCAGGATGCAACCCCGACTGATAATCACAGGTATAAAATTCATAAAGTATTTGTTTAGTTTAGTTAGAGGGCTTGCCGTGATGGCAAGTCCTTTATTTATGGGCATTTCCAAGCATTCTTGATTATTCAACAATCTGCTGTATCGGAGAAAAAAGAACCAGTAAAAAGAACCGATTATAGTTAAAACAATTAAGAATTGAGCGATATGGCAGAGTTAAATTATCTAAAGGAACTGACGTTGAATTTCAATCTTAGAAAGCCTACTTCTAAGAGGCCTACCAATGTCTATGCGGTGGTAAAAGTATGCGGTAAGCAAATAAAGATTCCGACTACTTGTAAAATCAATGCTTATCTATGGGACAGTAAGAAACAAGTACCAATGCTATTAAACAATATGTCTAATGCTGAACGTGATAATGCGAAACAAGTTTTTAACATAATTAACTCTTTTCAGAGTGCCTTTTCCGAATATTATTGTTACTTTTACCAAAATTTTCAAGAAATAACCTCCGAAGAAGTAAGAGGCTTTTTCGAGAAGAATGTATTATCGAAATTAATGGTTAATAAGAATATGGCTAAGAATGGTGTACCGAATGTTAAAAGAGAACGAAAAGCAACAAAGGCTCTCCAAAAAGCACTAGAACTCTACCCAGAAGTAAATGACAGAGGTGTAAAAGATAGTTCTATAGAAACTTACCAACGCAATTTGAAAAACTTCATTAATTATTGCGAAGACATAAAACGAGACAGCGTAAAGATGCTAACCTCAAAAGGGCTTAGTGATTATGAGATATGGCTAAGAAAGAGGGGGAAAAGTAATAATCTTATCCGTAGTAGTATTCGTATTGTCCGTATTCTTGTTAATGATGTCATTTGCAAGCATCCTACATTTAGAAATTACGGAGTTGAGCCTTTAATTGTCAAATTAGTAAAAAATATAAGGAGTGAAGGAAAACAAGTAGAACTTCTTGATGAAGAAGTTGCAGCTTTGGAGAATTGTAAAGGTTTGTCTCCTGTCCAAATGGAATATAGGGATTTGTTTTTATTAGAATGCATAACAGGACAGAGAGCAAGTGATATTCCGACCCTATTTAATCCCTCCAAGTACAAAATCAAGGACAATTACTTTTCTTTTATAACGATTAAGGAGAAAACACCTGCATTAGTAGAACGGACACCTAAAGTTCTTGAAATCATAGATAGGTATAAGGATGGTTTTAAACATATTGACATCAACAACCGATTTCTAAGCAAATATGAGTCCATAAATATAAAAGCCATAGCCAAAAAGGCTGGATTATCAAGACCCATATCTTATCAAGATAATCGTAGAAACATCATGAGCCGTCCACTTTTTGAAATCATAGCAAGTCACTTTGGAAGACACACTTTCTGTACTAAAATGGCAAGAGTTGTACCTATTGAAACTTTAAAATATCTTACAGGTCACAAGACAACTCAAGCATTAAAAAAATACTATATTCACCAAACTGATGAAGATAGAATTAATATTGTTAATGAAGCTCTAAAAGGTGGAAAGAAGAATGAGACCAATAAGATAGATAAGAATTGCAACACACTCAATGAATTGTTTGCTTACGATAAACTCTTGAACATAGAACACGCAATGAAGAATGATATAAACTTCAACACTGATAGCACAAGACAAGCGATAGAAATAATTAAAAATGTAGTAGGATTAAGTAGTTTTTCAAAGGATATTGATAAAGAGAAAGTTGCGGCTTTAGAAAGAGTTATTTTTGAACTTAGTTATTATTATCGTGACGCTCAACTATATTCCTCCTACCAATATAAAGAGCATTACTTCGGCATTATTGAGAAAGTGGCAAGTTTTGATGAAATCAACTTATTGTTTGCTAATGAAGATATTGAACGACCTAAGCAAATATTAGATAATCAGATTGAAGAATATGAAAATAGGTAGATAAAAAGAAACGCAACCATCACACATGTTAGCGTGGTGGCTGCGTTACTTTTCCGTTTGTAAATTTTAGGTTGGCATAGCCCTTTGAATTTTCATTTTTAAAACCAATTAGAGGACTTAGGTAGGGTGCTTTACCCTTGATAGTAGTGTTAGTCATAATTCCAAATTTTAATTGATTCTACGTAACTTATCTGAAAATCGATCGATTCAGAGTAAAAAAGAGGTGCACCTCTACGAAGTCACTTTGAATCAATCTTAGACAAGTATATTGTATTTTCCTGCTATCACCAAATCGATAGAAATGAGATGTGAATTACTAATCAGAATAGCTCCTTTTTGTAAAAAGAAAGGGTAGCAACTATGTACTACCCTCTTACGTTATTATTAAAAGTACTTTATCGTGGCAGTTTCTATTGGTTTCAAAATCCATCTCTTATGTTTTTTCCGCTTTGTTGGATTTTTGTGTTGTTTAGGGGAATCCTTACACTTTGAATAGAACTGTTAATTTCATCATAGAATTTTTTAAATTTTCTGCCCAACTTGTCTTTCTTATAATTTTCTTCCCAAAAATCCTTAATTGCGCCATCTTTTGTAGCATTTCTAACAAGGACTTCACCTCTTATTTTTTTAATTCCAGTGAATATTTTTTGCAAGTCGCTTTCTGAGATAGGATAGACTGCTTCACATATTCTTTCATTTGCAGGGTCTTCCACATTTTTGTTGTATATTGATGTAAGTTCTAATACTTCATCATTCATTAATTTTATCAACACTTTAGAATGCGTTGGAAAGAAATATGCCATGCCTCTATTTAAAACAGGAAATGCCTTTAAATATAGTGCATATTGTTTTTGAGTACCGTCAGTATATAGTTCAAGACGATAAGAAATAACATTGAAGTAAAGAGGAAAATTACCCTCTCCACTCCAAATACATGTCACACCATTTTCTATCTTATAGTTGTTTCCTGCTAATGCTACGTTTATGCTTAGCAACAATATAAATGTAAACAGTATTTTTATCTTTTTCATAAACTAACAAATTTTACATATTAAAATAGATTCTTATACCATTCACCTGCGCAGTATATGAGAACTCTCTTGACAGAGCTCCATCATCATATGGAGTACCTATTCCGCAACGAGTGGCAAACACACTTATAACAGATTGCCAATTTTGTTGCCCTAATTGATTTAATCCGTTACTATATGCAACCACGGAATTACCTCTTACCTTTATATTTATTTGTTGTCGATTTGATGTTACAGCAGAAATAATTCTCTCATTTTGTGATTGGCTTACCCTTTCATTATATGATTGTTCCACTTGCGCCTGCTGACTATAGTCATTCGCTCTTCTTTGCCTAACCATCTCACGTGTTTTTTCAACGCCATATTGTTGCACCCACATCTGTACTTGCTTATTCCAGTTTGGATCGGATGTCAACAAGTCGTTATAACTACCCTGAGCATAATATGGTGAATTTTGAATTCCAGAACTTTGAATTTTGTATATTGATGTTGACTGACTACTTGGTCGTCTATCTGTACTATTTGCCATTCTAGCTTCCATTTCAGCACGCTGCTGCATTTTTATTTCCTGTTCTTGCTGCTTTTCTAATTCACGTTGCTCCCTATAATTTGCTGCGATTTGTACAAACTGCGCAGACATTTCATTAATAGCCCGATTAGCAGCCGCCCAATTGGCAGCTCTTACTTCTGATAATCTTTCAAGATATTGGAGAAAACAGGCTGCATCATATTCTGCTATTATTTCTTCTTCGTGTGCATAATAGTAGTCGTATGCTCTGCCCCTATTTTCATCACTATTATCATTAGCAGTACATACCCTCACAAATTCTGATACCAAAGCTTCATCTTGTAATCCTCGATATTTAAGAATCAAATATGTGCCTCTTTGAGAGAAAGCATAGACATTTAAGAAGCAAAGTCCTAAAACAAATATTATTTTTCTCATACAGCAAATTAAAACTAACCAATCCCAAGAGGTTAGCAGTTAATAGTTTTAAGAACGTGGGACTATTAATTACTATCACCTCAGAGGTCGTGGATTACCTATCAGCCAATAATGAAGCAATAGCCCACGTGTTGAGGTATATCATTCCCATAAATGGGTACAATAATCCCAAACGTGAGCATATTGCCATTACCCTTGCTGATTAGAAATTTTCCACGTTTCTGAGGAAGGATAATATCAATCGCTCTTTTTCCTAAGTTGAGCCATTAAAACGCACTCCTACACGTAGGGCACTTGAAACTCGTTGTAAAAGTAAGCATATTATTTCATATAGCAATGAATTACGCTTAAAATTTGTGATATTTTTAATATTTCTGCCCTACAAAACGGAAAATCTACTTAGAAATATAAGGTAGAGCACCATTATTGATGCCCTACCAAACTATTAATTTAGAGACTGAACTCCGATTTAATCCGTTGTACCGTACTTATTCCTTTTCCTGTGAGTTTAGCAACATTACGGATAGAGTAACCACGTTTCAGATAACTAATGATGTCGTGGTACTGTTCTTTCTTTTGCTCTTGTGTCTTGACACTTCCAACTTTACGACCAAGTTTTCCACCTCTATCAATGTAGAGTTTACGACCACTATTAAGACGAAACTTAATGTTTTCACGCTCTAACTGTGCACAGGTGGAAAGAGTTGCTATCATAATAGGTGCAAACATGGTGGGCTTTCCCTCAGAATCAAGTAGCGTTAACTGCTCTTTCTGCATATAGAGGTTAATGCCATTATCAATGAGGTCTTTAACTGTAGCCAGCACTTCAAAGGCATTTTTCCCCAATCTGCTAAGTTCACTTACCAAGAGGATAGAAACATCATTCTGCTTGCAATAGTCTATTGCTTGCATTAATATTGGTCTCTCTACATTCTTCTTTGCTCCAGATATATGTTCTTCAAAAATCTTGGAAATCTCCAGATTCTGATATTTTACATAATCTAAGAGGTCTGAAATCTGACGGTCTGTGTTCTGCCTATCACCGATAGAAGAAACACGTGCGTAAATAACTGCATTCATTTTAATCAAAGTATTAAGTAAACACATTAAGAGTGCATTCAAACCAACCTTTATAGATTTATTTGAACACACTCTTTATTTGAACATAGTTTTATTGATAAACTCTCCACAGTGCAAGTTCTTCACCTGCCACGAACCAACCTTTATCCTTGATAAACCAAATTTCTTCAATTCCGTAACAATTTGGCTTAACTTCATATTTTACGAATTTGTAAGCGTACCAAGGTTGTTTAACCGTCTTAATCATTTCTTTGTCATAATCTACTTCTTTGGCTCTTAACGTCACATATATGATTTTAAGCCCATACTGAATCTTGTGAGTTTCCCAACCACTATAATTGGGGCTTTTATTATTAATAAGGTAGAAGTACGGATTTAAGAAAACCTCTATTGCTTCAATAAAGCAACCTTTGGAACACCATTTAAAACTCATTGTTTGCATAATCTTTAAAAATTAAGGGGAACACCTCATTTCTGAGATATTCCCCAAGTTAGTTAATCAATGAACCATTTGTAACGCTCTTCTCCGTGTAGTGCTGCATTGATTCCTAATGCAATCTCTGTAGCATTAACAGAACGGTCTAAGAACATATCTATATAAGAAGACTTGTTTGCACCTGTCAGCAGATTGTAAAATTTCCACATATTGATGTCAGTACCATAACTGCTAAAGTTCTCATCAGTGATGTAAGACTTAGCAACATTGTTAATCTGGGTATCAGTTATCAAAAGTTGTGGTATCTCCCTCTGTAGTCTTGTAGGTAAAGACTGATAAAGCCTCATTCTGCCAATAATCTGGCAAAATTGATGTTCCGTCAGCGAACTGTTGCAGAGTTGCTGCATCAAATGAATCTGCTTGGCAGGGTTGAAGTTCTGGAACAGTTCAAGCACTTGACGATAGAGTTCTCTTGTGCTGCTTGCTCTCAGTTCTCCTTTGTAGCCATCAGTGAACACACACATATTGCAACAAACCAAGTTCTTAAAGCCTATTGCAACACGGAACAACTCAGGGACTTTCTTGCTGTAGAGATTCTGCTGATTGTAGGCTCTTACTCCCACAATAGATAAGTAGAGACGATTACCGTTAATATCTTGGTAAATCGTAGGCACATCAATAGAGAATGCACAACGCTCATAGTAAATGGTTTTGTCCGTTTCTAAGAGTTGATTTGCAGGCTTGTGAATGGCAGACGGAACACGACCTTTGATAATATGGGACGCTCTCACTTGTGCATCATTCACTACTTCACCACGAAAGAAATCTTTCGCTGCATCCTCAACAGTGTGAATAAAACTAACGTGGTTAATCGTCAGTTCGTTGTCCTTAGCAAACACAGGTGTAACACAATCATTAGCAAGGTGTTCTACTGTTACTTCTACCGTATTGGCTTCAATAAAGTGATTTGGAACTTCAACCGTTTCAGCGATTGGCTCAACGACCTCTGCATCAGCAAAGAAACTTGTACGGTTTTCAGCCACCGTAGGCATTAAAACTAATCCGTTCATAATGAATTGAATTTAGAAGTTAATAAATAATTACTACGATTTTATAATCGTTTATAAGTTTGCTATTTTTATAAAAGCATTCTTTTTTATTCAAATATGAGCGGGGGACTTTCGGGGTTGTGCACCTACGGTTGAAACACTCTCAAATATTTACCGTTGACAGTTTTTTAATAATGCACAATGCGGTCTCTATAATCTTCATCAGTTAGTATTTCTGGACAAAGCCTACGTATTAGTTCAAACTCAGACATCTTATCAACTATAAACAAGTTGGTATTAACTAATATTATTCCTTTCTCATTTCTTTTAATGTAGCCTTTTAGTTCTGCTTCGATCAAATATTTGTCAACCGTTGATTTGGTATAAGGCAACGTATCTGCCAATTTTCTTACAGAATATCTGCATAGGTTTGAATAGTTCCAACATCTTAATTTAAGTTGCACAAGAAAGCCTATCAGTTCTTTTCTTATTGGCTCATTAAGTAAATCAACACTTATTAAGGAGTAGTTTTCATCAGTAAGATAGTAAGTGTTGAATTTGAATGCTCCACTTGCACCGACTTTCCTATCTCTCTGAACTGTAATTATTCCTCTGCTCTCCATTTTATTAAGATGGTTCCCAATCGTTTTAATATTTAAGCCAGATAGTTCTGCTAAAGTTGATTGGTTTACTTTACTTTCTAATGTATTGTAGTCAGATTTGGATGCCAGAAGAAAATATATATATGCTTCTAATGGTCTCAATTCATCTGCTACTGATTGGGGGATTTTCCTGTAATTCATCGAAGTTTGCTACGTTTGAATTATTTACTATTGTGAATCTATCTTCTCTCCACAACTTATTAAAATATTGCTTACCAAAATGCAGCTTGGCGGCTCTCCTGTTGGGAAAGATTGTGTTTGTAGGTTTGTACTCTATCATTTCACTTATTTCTATATGTTGTAATTCTACGGAAATCTGAAAGATTTTCGTTAAATAGGGATTAGTAATATAGGTGTTAGTAATATAGGTATTAGTATGTTGCGAACCTAATGGGACACCTCATAGGAATGAGATAGGACACCTCATAGGAATCTTATGGGACACTTGCACCTAATTGAAAAATTGGAGATTCTTTCCCCAACTACTATCCGCTATTTTCCCCATTTATATGCTGCGGTCATAAATTCTCATTCATCTTATAATAATAGGTGGTACGTTGCTTGTTCACCTGTTTTCTCTTTTTAATGTAGCCGTTCATCTAAGCCCAGAGACCTATTCTAACGTTGCTCCCTGTAATTCCATTCTTGGCTGCAATCTCTTTTACCTGTTCAAATGTGTAATGATTCATCGTCTTGCAGTGATTAAGTATTAAATTCAGTCATATCATCTTTAGTAGTACTACCCTCGATGGTAGCGGTATCTGATTTATCGTCTTGTGCTAAGATATTCATTCGAAGTAGGTGTACCAAATCTGAGACCACAATTATTGAACTACTATGATCCTAACCGTCAAAACCTCCGAAATTAGATTTTTCAGGACGCTGGCGCTATCAAATTTGAACGAAATGCAATGATTTTGAGCCTAATTGCCTATTTGAGATTCAACGAGAGTTGTATCTATAAATGGTGATAAAGCCGCAAAAGGTTAGTATAAACGAGAATAGAATTAGGCATGAACTGACTGCTACACTCAATTAACGTTCTCTTGTACGAATTTGCAGGGATTTTAACCTCCTAAGTAGCAAAACAAATGTATTACTGCTAAGAATTACTAATTATTTGCAATTGTTGTTAGATATATGAATTATTAGCCGTATTTTTGGACTATGAAAGTAAAGTATAAGCCTGTTGGAGAAGTTTACGATTATTGTTATTATTTCTCCGTAAACATCCAAACTGAACCACTTACACAAAGTGGTATGATATATGATGGTGTGTCACTTAAAGAATTTGAGGAATCAACTCCTGCTGATGCTATTAAGGTAGAAGCGGAAAAATTGTTGGATAGTAGCCTTGTTGATTATAAAAATCTCATCAGTAATCTTAGGAAAGTTGGAATTGACCTTGATTTCACCAAATTTTATGCTCTGTCTAAATATGTTAATATGGTTATCAAGTGCCAACCAATAGTCCTTCTAAAGCCAACGATAATTGATAAGGTATTTGAAATGAAAAACGAAGTCGTAAAAAACGAGGACAGTAAGATTGGGAGCTTACTAAGAAGCCTTGGTGTTTATGCTGACGATATTTTCAACTCCCATAGAAGTGAATGTGTAAAATATGAAGTTGATAAGCGGATAAAACTTCACGAAACTAAGATTATAAGTAGCAGAGTGTTGCAACTCAGATTTTTAATGTTAATGATTAAGTTCTTAAAAAAGTATTTCAGAAATGTACCCAGACGTATAAATGGGCTCATCTCATCTCAAGAGCAAGGTATCATTATGAATCTTATGTATAGATTGAATATTATAGGAAGTACTACGGCAGACACATATAGGAAATTAATAGGTGATATTCCGCTCCTTGAAAACTTTGAAAAGAATATCCTCCCATTAACGAGAAACAACACCATATATATTAAATATGAGGATTGGCACAGACTTGGAAAGTTGGACTGGTGCAATCCTAATATAAAACTTCACCCGCTACAAGACAATGAAAAAGTAGTATAGATAGTCCCTACAAGCACAAAACTGTGAATTAACTCCTTTTGGCGGTTAGTTCACAGTTTATTTTCGTGCATATGCTATTATAATTATAACTTTGTAACGTTTTTAGAAGTTGCGCCCGACACGTATTAGGGATTTTTATATGATTACATTAATAAACAAGGACGGCAAAGATTTATCCTACGAGGGTATTTCTGAGTTTTTTCAAACAAAGAGAAGCAGTCGCAATGAACTGCTTGGTAGTTATTTGACGGAGCCAGATGATAATGGCAACATTAAGGCTTCTGTAGTTCTCACTAAGGTTGATGAGAAAATCAAGTCGTATGAACTATTTCTCAACAACCTTAAAAATCTACGTGTGGAAATTTCAAGGCTTGCTGCTGACGAGGAAGCTAAGAAATTACAAGGTACGATTGACGATATGAGTATAGAACGAGCACAAGCCTTGTTGGAGAAATTACAATCCAAGCTATCCGTATAGTTTTTCTGATTCTTTATCATCTGCATGTAATGGGGCTGGCCGTGAGGTTAGCCCTATATAAATTAAGGTGATTATTGTACCTAAGACTAAGTATTTGTACGTTAAAAAACCTTCAAACTATTGTATAATTCAGCGGGAATATCTACCTTCGCGTAAGAACGGCAGATAAGAACAACTCAACCGCTGCTTCTAAGTGTCTGTAAATAAGGCATAAACGGAGACGTAACAGACGTATTTGTTTAGTTTTAGTAAGGGGGCTTGCCGTGAGGTAAGCCCCTTTTCCCCTTTGCGCCCCTGGCGGAAAGGCATACGTTCCCACCG
>OCTW011587727.1_pt1 | contig 9989 bp, 4 predicted proteins | sample 1539671 | NCBI WGS metagenome assembly OCTW01 (sample SAMN02144230, study PRJEB22623) | gut metagenome | biome: sheep rumen | host: Ovis aries | place: New Zealand
GCATGCTTTTCAATCTGGCGGATACGTTCCTTTGTGAGAGAGCATTCTTCACCAACTTCCTTCAATGACATTGGCTTTGCTCCATTAAGTCCGTAGCGCATTCTGATTACACGAGCCTCGTTAGGGCGGAGAGTATCGATAACACTATCAATATCTTCATGCATAGACTGTTCAATAGCCTTTTCTTCAGGACGGTCGTAAGAATTATCTTCAAAGAAATCTGCAACCTTTGTATGGCTGTTTTCTGAATCATTTGTTTCTGCATCAAGACTAATCATTTCACGGCTGATGTTAATCATATCACGAACATGAGCAGGCTCCATGTTAAGCATAGCTCCAATTTCTTCATATTCCTGCTGCTCGGTTTTCTTTGTACCGACAATCTTGCGGGCATGTTCAATCTGAACAAGCTCGTTAGCACGGTTAAGTGGAAGTCTGATTGCACGGCTCTTTTCGCAGATAGCCTTGAGTATGCTCTGTCGAATCCACCATACGGCATAAGAAATAAAGTGGTAGCCCTTATCTGCATCGAACTTTTCTACAGCATTCAGAAGACCAAGATTTCCTTCGCTGATAAGGTCTGTAAGGTCGAGTCCGTGGTTCTGGTATTTCTTTGCAACATTAACCACAAAGCGGAGATTAGCATTTACAAGCTTATTTTTTGCGGCAGTATCACCGGCCTGTGCCTTCTGGGCAAGCTCAATTTCTTCCTCGTGAGAAATCATAGGAATTTTGTTGATTTCTTTAAGATACATAGCAAGAATGTTTTCGTCGTGTGTCATGGCATAATCTCCTTATACACTAAATAAATAGCAAGTATCGTGCCAAGTGAAATCGTCAAGAAAAAAATGTTGAAAAAAGTGAGAAAAAGATGAAATATTAGGGGGAAACAGCCTTAAAAAGTCGGCAAGCATAGCTTGCCTCTGAGCCATTCTTTCGATGAACCTAAAACGACCCATTCGGCTCGTTTTTTAACGGTTCTTCGATTATAGGCATGCGTCATTTTGACACAGTGGGACGAAAAAATCTCTTTTTTGTGTTATTTTGACGCATAAGATCCCCGGATCAAGCCCGAGGATGACACAACAGTAGAAATTGCATCATTTCGTGCCTGTTCCATAATTTCCATGTCTCGCGAAAGGTCCGCAATCTGAAAGCCAAGTTCGCCGGCCTGAACAGTGCCGTTGAGCTCTCCGGGGCCGCGGGTTTTAAGATCCTGCTCGGCAATGTAGAAACCATCTGTAGACTGGCGCAGGGCCTTCATGCGTTCAATACCGGTTTCGGTAATGTCTTTGCTGTAAATAAGGAAACAGAAGGACTGGGCATCTCCTCGTCCTACGCGGCCTCTCAGCTGATGCAGCTGTGCCATTCCAAAGCGGTCTGCACCTTCTATTACCATACAGGTGGCATTAGGAACATCAACTCCAACTTCAATTACTGTGGTTGCGGCCAGCACCTGAATTGAGCCGTCCCTGAAGGCATGCAGAATGTTAACCTGTTCTTCTTCCTCTATTTTGCTGTGAACAAGGGCGCATTTGTACTGAGGGTAAATATGGTCGCGCAGGTGGGCGAAAATGCGTTCTGCAGATTTGATATTTTCATCACTGTCTATTGCGGGATAAACAAAGTAAGCCTGATGGCCTTTTGCCAGCTCTTTACGGACAGCCTCATAAGCATTTATTTCATTGCCTTCTTTTACAAGATAAGTTGTAATTGGTTTGCGACCGGCCGGCATAGTATGAATGGAAGATATATCCAGGTCACCGAAAACAGTGAGGGCCAGGCTCTGTGGAATTGGCGTTGCGCTCATCATCAAAAGGTTGGGCTCAAAGGTAAAGTTACCGACGGTCTGTCGTCCTTTTTCAATAATAGCCTGACGCTGCAAAACACCAAAGCGGTGCTGCTCATCAATTACGGCAAGCTCCATGTCCTTGTATTCTACATTGTTTGAAAAAAGCGCGTGAGTTCCAACTACAATATCAATTTCGCCTTCCTTAAGGGCTCGCAGCAACTGATTCCGGCCCTTGGCGCGGAGATTTCCGGTTAGAAAGGCTGTGCGTACACCAAGGGGAGCCAGCAGGCGGGCAGTAGTTTCTGCATGCTGGCGGGCAAGAATTTCTGTAGGAGCCATAAAGGCGCACTGTCCTTTCCAGCTGATTATTCTCAGACAGACAAAAAGCGAAACAAGAGTTTTTCCGGAACCAACGTCGCCCTGCAGCAGGCGGGCCATTGTAAAGGTTGGTGTGGTTGGAGGCGGCATGCCGCGGTCCAGCTGATTTAAGACGCGTTCGCGTTCTGTGTAGCTGCGGTCTATTTCCTCATCCATTTCGTAGATTACCTTGCGCTGGTCGTCGGTGAGCGGGAAGGGCAGAGAATTAAAAAAGTCCAGCTGCAGGGGGGAGAGGGAGTTGATGAAGGCAGAGATATCTGTAGCCCCGGTGGTTGAGTAGGCCGAAGGCCGTATCGAAACCACATTATTTTCAAGGCTCGTATGGCCCTTTCTCTTATAAGCACGTTCAGCAATAATTTTCTGAAATTGAAAAAGCTCCTCGTAAACCAGGCTTCTGCGGGCGGCCGCCACCTGGGACAGTTCTGAAGGCCGGTGAATAAGGCGGATGGCATCCTGTTTAGAAAGGAGTCCACGCTCTTTGATTAGTTCAGCAGGAAGCTCGTCTTCTATTCCCAGGGCGTATTGAGAGAGCGCCTGTGAGACGGCTTTGCTTACTGCCTTCTGGGTAAGACCTTCTGTGAGCGGGTAAATTGGAATTATGCCGCTTTCCTTTGGCGGGATGGAAGTGAGGTTGACGGTGGTTTCGAGAGCCTCAACCACCGTATCGTGCTTTATAGTCTCAAAAGCTGTGCTCTGTAATTTTCCGTATTTTACTTCAAATTTTCCGGTAACCGTAATTACGGTGCCGGGGACAAGACTTTTTTCAAGAAAGGCCCGGTTAAAGCAGATGAGTTCTGCTGTACCGCTTCCGTCGTTTACAATGATTTTTAAGGTCTTCATGCGGCCGTAGCCGAACCACTCGTGAGAGATAACCCGTGCTACTGTGTGTACTTTGCCGTAATTTAAAGCCTGTTCCCGGAAGCATACTTTTCTGGTTCTGTCTTCATAATCACGTGGATAATACTGGAGTAAATCTCCCACAGTGAAGACATTAACTTTTGCCAGAGCTTTTGTAAGCTGAGGTCCGATTCCAGAAATTGAAGAAACCGGAGTTTTTATATCAGAAACCTTCAAGGCCTGCCCCTTATTATCAGCTTAAAAAGGCATATTGTAACAGAGGGTTGCAAGGATTGTAATTAAAAAATGTCCCGCAATCAGAATAATAAGCATTGCTATCCAGGAAATCAAAAGAGAACGCTGATAGCTCATGCTGCTTTTTGTAAAGGTTCCCGCAACCTTATAGGTGATTTTATTGAGAAGCATATCTATCTGATTCCAGCCTGAGTCATAAGAGGTTCTTCCCTTGTTAATAAGAAGAACAATCCAGCGGATAAAAATCAAAAGGGTAAAGATTCCGATAATTGATGAGGCTATTCCCCACAGTGAATTCAAAATGGTTCCAAGTATTCCACCAAAAAAGATTCTGCCGGTGTGCTGAATTCCTCCAAGTATTGCGGAAGCAAGTGAAAGAATTCCCAGGGAAACAATCGGAGAAAAATCAATATTGCCTATGCGGAGAAAACTCATTTTTCTGAAGAGCCCCATATATGGTTCACAGATTGCCGTCATAAAGTGACCAAATTTTGTAAACCTTGCGCCAGGAAACCAGGACATAAGAATATAAATAAAGCATAAAAGTGTATAAAGCGAAATTGCACCTGCTAAAATCGAAAGAATTGTTTGAATCATAGTGTTAATACCTCCTGAAAAAGTCTGAAAAAGTCGGCTCGCATAGTCTCGCCTCTGAGCCGTTCTTTCGATGAACCTAAAACGACCCGCTGTCGCAGCTCGTTTTTTAACGGTTCTTCGATTGTAGGCTATTCCGTCCAGACCTCGCGTACGAAGTTGATCTCTTTCAGTGCCTTCAGAGTTGTTTCGTCGGCAGTTACGGAAATCTGGTCATTTGCCTTTACGACATAAGGATTATTTCCTGTGTCTATATGAAAATATACTGAACATTTACCCATTTTATCAAATAAAAAATCTCTTAATTGTGTAAGTGCAATTTCCGAGTTAAAATTTGTATCCAGCTTTATATGAACTGACTGTGCGGCGTGAGTTTCCATCTGTTCAACATCTTCAATAGTATCAACAATCAGAGACGGAGTGTCGCGGCTGCCATCAACCTTTCCCCGGAATGCATAAACACTGCCATCTTCAAGCTGGCCCCGCATAGTTTCCCAGGTTTTAGGGAAGAAGGTTAAGTCAATTTCCCCATCCATATCATTAAGCTTGGCAAAGGCCATCTGGGCACCCTTCTTTGTGGTAATCTGATGGATTCCGCTGAGCATTCCAAGGGCAACGTAAGATTTTCCTGAATCGCGCATCTGCCAGGGCTTCATACCGCTTGCTTCGAGAGCTGCCTTTTCTGCCTTGCTTTCTTCTGCAATGCGGTTGATATTTCCGGCTCTTACTGTAACGGCTCTTTCTATCGCTTTTCTGTAGGAATCAAGAGGGTGTCCGCTTACATAACAGCCGATACACTCTTTTTCCATATTGAGAAGCTCCATCTGCGGAATATCCGGTATTTTTTTGAACTGGAAATCTGCAAAATTCTTTTCTTCCTCTGCCAGGTCGCCGAATAAATCTCCCTGTCCCTTTTTCTGGTCTTCAAGATAATCAGAAACATAATCCAGGGCTGCTTCCATGTTTGCAAGAAGGGTCGGGCGGTTAAGAGTTGAGCCGTCCTTTTCCTTAAGATGATCAAAGGCTCCCGTTTTTATGAGAACTTCTATTGCCTTTTTATTTACAAAGGTCTTTTCGCGACCATCTTCATCTTTTTCAACTACTGCGCAGACCCGCTTTATAAAGTCCATAAAGTTTTTATAAGGACCGTTCTTTTCGCGTTCGTTTACAATTACCTGAGCAGCGGCTTCACCCATTCCCTTAATACCCTTAAGACCAAATACAATGCGTCCGTCTACAACATCGAAAATAACATCTGAGCGGTTTACATCCGGGGCATCTACCGGGACTCCCATTTTACGGGCCTCTTCAATGTAGAAAGGAAGACCGTCTGTAGAGGTGATTTCGTTTGTGAGGTTTGCTGCCATAAATTCGGCAGGGTAGTGGGCCTTGAGCCAGCCTGTACGGTAAGCAAGAACCGAATAAGCCGCCGCATGCGATTTGTTAAATCCGTAGCCGGCGAATGGAATCATGATTTCAAAGATTTCACCGGCGTGTTCTTCTGTGTGGCCGTTTTTTACGGCACCGGCAATGAACTCTTCCTTCTTTTTCATAAGAACGTCGAGTTTTTTCTTACCCATGGCACGGCGAAGCATATCGGCACCACCAAGAGAGAAGCCGGAAATAATCTGGGCTACCTTCATAACCTGTTCCTGGTAAACCATAATACCGTAGGTTTCTTTAAGAAGGTCTTTTAGAGCCGGGTCAGGATATTCAATTTTTTCCGGATGCCATTTTCCTTCAATGTATTTTGGAATATAAGCCAGTGGACCCGGACGGAAAAGGGCGTTCAAGGCAACAAGCTCTTCTATGCAGCGGGGTTTACATTCACGAAGAATCTTCTGCATACCAGGAGATTCAAACTGGAAAACTGCAACTGAGTCACCACGGTCAAAAAGGTCGAAAGTTGCTTCATCAGTTTCGCTTACATTTGCGGTAATGAACTCTGGAGTTCCTGCCGGACGGTGTTTATTTATGATTGCCTCTGCATAGCGGATGAGCGAGAGGGTCTTAAGTCCAAGATAGTCAAACTTTACGAGCCCGCAAGGTTCAATAATATCCATTGTGTACTGAACGCCAACTTCACCAGTTTTAGGGTCTTTAAATACCGGGGCCCAGTCTGGAAGCGGGGTCAGACCAATTACCATTCCCGATGCGTGAAGACCGGTGTTTCTCTTTACACCTTCAAGACGGAAGGCGAGATCAAAAAGCTCCTGATAGCGCGGGTCATCCTTGTAAGGAATGAGCTGGCCGCCATCAGGCATTTTTTCTGTAGGCTCAGTAAAGGCATCCTTGAGCTTTGCCTTAGGGTTATCCGGAATGCACTTTTTGAGCATGTTTACTTCTGCTAGCGGGATTCCAAGAATACGGCCAACATCGGCAATACAGTTTTTAGGTTTAAGAGTACCAAAGGTAACAATGTGTCCTACGTTGGCATCACCGTAAAGGTCGCGGGTATGCTGGATGATATCCTGGCGATAGTCGAAGTCCATATCAACGTCGAAATCCGGCATGGATACACGTTCTGGGTTTAAGAAGCGCTCAAAAATCAAACCATATCTGAACGGGTCGATATCTGTAATGGTCATGGCATAGGCTACAAGCGAACCCGCACCTGAACCTCGTCCCGGTCCAATCGGAATATATGGTTTTGGCCTTTTGTTTACATTATCATAAGTTGATTTAGACCAGTTAATGAATTCCCATACGATAAGGAAGTAGCCGGAAAAGCCCATTGTAAAAATAGTGTTCATTTCGTAGTCGGCACGCTCGCGGATTTCCGGAGTGATTTCCTTGTAGCGCTTTTTGAGTCCTTCTTCTACAAGATATTTTACATAGTCATTCTGGTCGCTCTGATAGTCGTCGCCATGGGTACGGAATTCTGCAGGAAGTTCAAAGCGTGGCAGACATTCCTTAAGCTCCGGTGTACTGTACTGCTTGATTGTAAGATTACACATATTGGCAATCTTAATTGTGTTGTCGTAGGCTTCCGGACACTGAGGGAAGAGGGCACGCATCTCCTGCTCTGTCTTAAAATACCAGTTATCAAGGTCCATATCGCCGCCCATCTTTGCGTGCTTTTCGTGAAGAAGATTTTTAAAGCCGATACAGCGCAATGCATCCTGGGCGATGGCATCTTCTTTTTCTACATAGTGAATATCATTTGTAACAACGAGCGGAATATCCAGCTTGTGAGCCAGGGCAATAAGTTTTTCCGCAACAATTTTCTGCTCAGGAATTCCGTGATCCTGGAGCTCAATATAATAATGGTCCGGGCCAAAAAGATTTTTATACTTAAGGGCAAGCTCTTCTGCTTCCTTGTCCATGCCGGCAAGCAGCATCTGTGGAAGCTCTCCCTGAATACAGGCAGAACAGCAGATAATTCCTTCGTGGTACTGTTCAAGCAGTTCAAAGTCTATACGAGGCTTACCATAATAAAGGGCGTTTTCATCGCAGAAGGCGCGGCTGGAAAGCCAGCACATATTTTCATAGCCCTTCTGATTTTCACAAAGCAGAATGAGGTGAAAGTAGTGGGCATGGCGGTCGCCTTCTTCGCCTTTGTGGCTGTAGGGAACATCATTTTTTTCGTAGTGTGAACCATAGGCAACATAAAACTCTTCGCCTACAATAGGATTGATTCCGTTTACATGACAGAGCTTTTCAAAGTTCAGGGCACCAAACATGTTGCCGTGGTCGGTGAGGGCAAGAGCCGGCATGTTAAGAGCCTTTGCCTTTGCGACAAGCTTATCCAGAGTGGCACAGGAATCCAAAAGAGAATAGTCTGAGTGTACGTGAAGATGTACAAAGTTTGCTACAGGCGTGCCTTCTGGAGCCGCCGGAAATTCGTGGTAATCTGCCATTTTTTTTAATGTCCCCCGGAAGTTAAATTATAACATAAAAGACAAAAAAAAACACGGCAAAGAGCCGTGTTTGTAAGAAAATGGCAATCTATTACTTTAACTTGAAAGTACTCAGGTCTTTCATGAGCCCCTGAAGGTTTTCCTGAGTGCTGTTTGTAGAAGCGGTTGTAACAGTAATTGCATCAGAAATCTGCTGAGAGAAGTCATTAATCTGGTTCATGTTATCAGCAATAACTGTTGTAATTTCAGACAGGTTCTTCATTTCTTTAAGAATCTGTTCACCACCAACAAGCATTTCTGCAGAACCATTCTTTACTTCAGAAGTAGAATCGCTGATTGCATGCATTGCTTCGAGAACCTGCTGGTTACCAGAATTCTGCTCTTCCATTGCATTTGCAATAACAGTTTCCTGCTCGCGAACTTTTCTTGAAAGCTCGTAAATATTTTCGAAGGCTGTCTGAACCTGGTTGATATCTGTTGAAATACCGCCGATTGCTTCTGAAAGAGAACGGAGGTTTTCATCGATTGCCTTACTCTGGTCACCGGACTGTTCAGCCAGTTTACGGATTTCTTCCGCAACTACAGCAAAGCCCTTTCCGGCTTCACCCGCATGGGCAGACTCAATTGCGGCGTTCATGGCAAGAAGGTTTGTACGGCTTGCAATATTCTGAATCATGCTTGAAGCCTGTAAAATGCCTTCAGACTGCTGAAGAACACTTTCTGCAGTTTTAACGGCAGTCTTAACCTGCTGCTGACCTTTGTCTGCTGCGGAAGTAAGGGCATTTACAGCCTGATTATTCTTTTGGAGAATCTGAGTAACGCTGGCAATATTTGCAACCATTTCTTCTACTGCGGCAGAAGACTGAGTTACGCCGGCAGCCTGAGCTTCGATAGAGTTGTTCAGGGCGCGGATATTACCCATAATCTGTTCAATAGCTGAATTTGATTCTTCAACACCAGCAGACTGATTTTCAATTTCCTGCTTAATGCTTGAAATAGATTCAACAATGCTGGCAACATTATCCTTTGTAAGATCCATGTTGTGGACAAGGTCATCAGACTGATTAGAGGTCTTCTTTGTAGAAGAATCAATTTGAGAAAGAATTTCAGCAGCAGACTGTTTAAAGGTATTTATACCCTGAAGAATAATACCGAGTTCACTGCGGTTTGTAGGAAGCTTATCTTCTACTGTATAATCTTTTTCAGAAAGTGCAGTTGTAATTGCTGAAATCTGCCGCAGACACTGCTTGATATCATCTGTAAGAAGGAAGGATGCAACAGCAAAATAAATAAGACAGTACAATACAATAGGCATAAGACGTTCATAAAGAGCTATTGGACCGTCATCAAGGTTTTTAGGATTAAGAGTTACAAGAACCAGGAAAAGACAACCTAAAAGAGCGAAGGTCAGTGTAAGAACGTTTCTCTGAATGATATTTAAGGTCATGCCCTTTTTGTCAAAGGGTATAGAAGAAAGATGAGATTCAATAACTCGAATCTGCAGGATATAGAATAAAAGGCCTACATCCAGAAGACTTCCTTCAAGCATCGCAACAATAAAGATTGTTGGTTTCATTCCACCGAATCCGGCAAGAATATCTTCAGACTTGGTTAGCGCTCCAAGAATAATAAATGAAAGTACTAACATTGAAATAAGTGGAGCGGCAATGTTTCCTGTAGCAAGCAGCTTAAGTCTTGCGTTAAGCTTTTCGGCTCCTTCAGGAGTACCGTCATAGCTTTTTATAACCTTTCGTTCAATAAATACCATAACAGCAGCAATTATAAGAACAATTATTACAGAAAGGTTAACCAGAGGATTAGAAAAGATAACTCCCATTTCCGTAGCTGTAAAAAGTCCGGTGATAAGGGACAATGGTGTCATTACCGCGAAGCTAGCTGCGTAAACAAGAAATAGAAAAAGATAACCATACCATGGGATATATATACCATTAGCATAAGTTTTTTTAGAATTCATAAAGTCTCCTGCAAAAATCAAGAATTTTATACACTTTATTAATACATCTTAATATTATAGGACAGGAATAGAAAAATTGGAAGTTTTTTTTATTTAACGTTAACGCGAGAATTTATAACTTGCGGATGGCTTATGAGAGTGATAGAATCAAAAAATAATACATGAAGCACAGAAAATCCTTTTCAAGGCTGACAAAGCAATGTACGAGTATCTATTGAGCCATCTCCTCAAAATCATTATAATCAATCATTATTTTCTATAATATGAGGAGTCTTTTATGGCAGACAAAGAAGTTCGT
>OCTW011586906.1_pt1 | contig 9988 bp, 11 predicted proteins | sample 1539671 | NCBI WGS metagenome assembly OCTW01 (sample SAMN02144230, study PRJEB22623) | gut metagenome | biome: sheep rumen | host: Ovis aries | place: New Zealand
TAGTGGATAAGTCCTCCCCGGAAGTGCACAAGGTGGAATCGAAGGTGGGGGACCTTGGGCGCTAAACGGCATTACAGCGTGTTTTGGCGCACAAGGTCCGGGCATTTCAGTTCCACCTTGTGCACTTTAAACGCTCCAAAGGAGAAATCGCAAGATCGCGCTGCGCCGAGCGGGTCGGGATGAATGAGGAAGAAGTCAGGAATAACGAGAATTTTGTATCTTTGCGGAGATATGATTTTTATGATAATATACCTGCTCGGACTTATTCCCGGGTTTATCGCGATGATGGACGTGTGGCGCCTGCCCACGCTTCAGTTTTTCGGGAAACTGGGCCTGGGCCTTGCCGTCCTGCTGTTTAGCTGGTTCGGTTATTTCGGGTATATGTTTGTTTTGAGGTTTTTCATCCTGAACAAGGGGCACCTCGAGGCCGAAGAATAGGCCGCAGAATAATCAATACAATCCTGACGGCAAGTCGAGAATCAGTTCGCGCGAAGACGGGTCGACACTGACCACGAAATCTTCGTGAAAGGGGATCATGACCTGCTCGCCGGCGGGAGTGCGGACGTAGAGACAGAAGTTGCCGGGGATCGGCTCATAGTCTTCGACGACACCGACGATGCGCGGGGAAGAAGCCGACCCCCCTGCATCCTTCACCGTCCAGCCGATGAAGTCTTCCGGCAGCGACTCGTCGGAATCCTCGAAGGAACCGTCGAAGAGGATGTCGCGCCCGACCATCTCCTCTGCGTCCTTCAGGGCGTTAACTCCTGTTATATGGACGACATATCGCGAAGAGCCGCGCGCTACGCAATCATCAATAAAGAAAGGGGCCGGTAAAGCGTCGAATTCGACGTATACCGGACCCGTAATTTGTTCAAGTTCCACTTCGGGAGCGCTCACGAGAAGCCCTCCGTCTGTCCCGTGGGACTTGAGGATTTTGCCAATGCGAAGCATTAAGCCTCTGCGGGAGCCTCGGCAGCTTCCTCTGCGGGAGCTTCCTCAGCTGCAGCCTCGGTAGCCTCAGCGGCAGCAGCCTCAGCAGCCTGTGCGGCGGCGAGCTCTGCGGCCTTCTTGGCGATAGCCTCGGCCCTTGCTTCATTGACCTTTGCCTCCTCGGCCTTTGCAGCCTTGGCGGCAGCGATAGCCTCGTTCTTAAGACCGGTAACCTTGGTCTCGATCTTGGCGTCGCGCTGAGCCTTCCAGTCGGCCCACTTCTTGTCAGCAACCTCAGGGGTGAGAGCACCCTTGGCTACACCGCCGTCGAGGTGGTTGCGAAGGAGAACACCCTCGTAAGAGAGGATCCTGCGGCAAACCAGCGAGGGCTGGGCACCTACCTTAAGCCATGCGAGAGCGCGCTCGAAGTTGAGCACGATTGTTGCAGGGTTGGTGTTGGGGTTGTACGAGCCGATTTGCTCGATGAAGCGACCGTCGCGCGGAGCGCGGGTGTCTGCCACTACAATGTGGAAGAATGCGAAATTCTTCTTACCGTGGCGCTGAAGACGAATTTTAACAGCCATTGTGAATCTGTTTAAAAGTTAATAATGTGAATATTGCTCTTCTCGAGAGCGGACGCAAATATACGAAAAATATTTACCTTTGCAATCAATAATACAACAACCACTTACAAAATGAAAAAAATCATTTTTACCCTCTCGCTCCTCCTTCTCGGAGTGATCGCATTTGCCCAGAACGCCAAGAACAGCAAGGCCGACTCTATCGTAGGCAACTACCTGATCGAAAAAGAGCAGAGCAACGTCAAGTTTGAGAAAAACGCCGACGGCACCTACGACTGCTATGTCTACTGGACCAAAGACGAAGGCGACGTGCATATCGTCCTTATCAGCGGACTCAAATACAACGCAGAAAAGAAGCGTTGGGACGGCGCCAAGATCTGGGACCCCACCCGCAACATCAGGGCCAACGCCACCATCCTCTTCAACAAGGACGGCATGCTTCAGGTCTCAGGCAAAGTGATGGGAATCGGCGAGACTCAGCTCTGGAAGCCTATCAGCGAATAGAACTCTTCCGGAAGCCTGGAAAGTACAGGTGAAAGGAAAGAAATAATCTGAAGCCGGCGAGCCTCCTGCTCGGGAATACCGCGGGAGCGCATATAGAAAAGTTCGTCGGCAGACGGATACCCGATGGCAGCCCCGTGTGAGCAGACCACATCGTCAGCGTAGATTTCGAGCTGAGGATCGGTCTCCACACGGGCTCCTTCGCTTAGGAGCAACGAGTGGCAGGATTGGTACGCCTCCGTCTTCTGGGCGTCCTGCTCCACATAGATAAGGCCGTTGAAGCGCACGCGCGAGCGTCCGTCCGCTATTCCGCGAAACATCTGATTGGACCGGCAGCGGCCTGCCAGATGCCGGACGTTCATCTCGATCGATACGTTTTCCGCTTCGCGGCAAACGAAAAGGCCGGCGGCATCAAGCTCCGCGCCTTCTCCCGTGAGCTCGACCGTGAGCGAGAGATGCGCAGACGCGCCGGGCAGCGCCACGAAAGTCGCACGGAGGCTCTCCCCCGCGCCGAGCACCACCTTGGACGGAATCTCGTCCCTGCCTATTACGAACACTTTATCCATTGATAGCCTCGAATCCTTCGTTCTCGATAACGTCCACCAGTTCCCTGCCGGCTGTCTTCACGATACGACCCTCCTTGAGTACATGGACCACATCCGGAACTATATACTCCAGCAATTTCTGATAGTGGGTGATGATAATGGCGGAAGTCTCGGGGGTGCGCAGCGAATTGACTCCGTCAGCAACTATCTTGAGCGCATCCACGTCGAGCCCGCTGTCTGTCTCGTCGAGGATTGAGAGCACAGGCTCCAGCATAGCCATCTGGAAAATCTCTCCGCGCTTCTTCTCGCCGCCGGAGAATCCGACATTGACTTCGCGCTTCGCAAACTCTGGCTTCATCTTAAGGAGCGCCATCTTCTGCTTCATCAGCGCGAGAAACTCCCCTGCGCTAAGTTCCGGCAGGCCGGCTGCCTTGCGGCGCGCCTGGACGGCAGCCTTGAGGAAGTTGGTCATCGTGACACCCGCAATCTCGATCGGGTACTGGAAACTCAGGAACAGTCCTGCCCACGAACGCTCCTCAGGGGTCATCGCAAGGAGGTCGCGGCCGGCAAATGTGACGGTGCCGGAGGTGACTTCGTAGCCCGGACGGCCGGTAAGCACGGCACCGAGCGTCGATTTGCCGGCCCCGTTGGGGCCCATCACAGCGTGGATCTCGCCATATCCGATGGTGAGATTGACTCCGTGCAGGATCTCTTTGCCTTCGATGCCTGCGTGAAGGTCGCGAATATCGAGAAGAATGTCACTCATAATACTATCCTATGGATCCCTCGAGGGATACCGACAAAAGTTTCTGTGCTTCTACGGCGAACTCCATCGGAAGCCGCTGGAGGACTTCCTTGGCGTAGCCGTTGACTATCAGCCCGACCGCCTCCTCGGGAGCTATGCCCCTCTGGTTGCAGTAGAAGAGCTGGTCTTCGCTGATCTTGGAGGTGGTGGCTTCGTGCTCCACTATGGCCGTGGGGCAGGAGTTACGGATTACCGGGAATGTATGCGCTCCGCAGAGCGATCCGATCAGCAGAGAGTCGCACTGGGAGTAGTTGCGAGCACCCTCGGCCGCAGGGTTCATCTGCACGAGTCCGCGGTAGGAATTCTGGCTGTGGCCGGCGCTGATACCCTTCGAGATGATGCGGCTTTTGGTGCCGCGACCGAGGTGGATCATCTTGGTGCCGGTGTCGGCCTGCTGGTAGTTGTTGGTCAGGGCGACGCTGTAGAACTCCGAGGAGCTATAATCGCCTTTCAGGATGGTGGAAGGGTACTTCCAGGTGATGGCTGAACCGGTTTCGACCTGGGTCCAGCTGAGGTGCGAGCCCTCCCCTTTGCAGATGCCGCGTTTGGTGACGAGATTGAGGATGCCCCCGCGGCCGTGCTCGTCGCCGGGGTACCAGTTCTGTACGGTGCTGTAGCGCACGTCCGCTCCGGCCTCCACCACAATCTCCACCACCGCGGCATGGAGCTGATGCTCGTCGCGCATGGGGGCCGTGCAGCCCTCCATGTAGCTCACCTGCGAACCTTCGTCGGCCACGATGAGCGTACGCTCGAACTGGCCCGTGCCGCTCGCATTGATACGGAAGTAGCTCGAAAGGTCCATGGGGCATTTCACGCCCTTGGGGATGTAGCAGAAGGAGCCGTCGGAGAAGACTGCGCTGTTGAGCGCGGCGTAGAAGTTGTCGCCGGCAGGCACTACCGTAGCGAGGTACTTGCGGACCAGCTCAGGGTAGTCGCGGACGGCCTCGGAGAACGAGCAGAAGATGATACCTTTCTCTGCGAGGGTCTTGCGGAAAGTCGTGGTCACGCTGACGCTGTCGAAGACGGCATCAACCGCCACCTTGGACTTTACTCCCGCGAGCACTTCCCTTTCGCTCAGCGGAATTCCCAACTTGTCGAAAGTTTCGGCGAGCGCAGGGTCTATCTCTTTCGGGCGCTCGGAATCCTTCTTGGGAGCGGCGTAGTAGATGATATCCTGAAAATCTATTTCAGGCAGATCCAGATGCCCCCATGTCGGAGGCGTCATCTGCTGCCACTTTCGGAAGGCGTCGAGCCTGAAGTCCAGCAGCCACTGCGGCTCGCCCTTGATAGCAGAAATCTGACGGATGATCGCCTCGGAGAGTCCTTTCGGGACATACTCCTGCTCGACATCCGTCACAAAACCCTCCTTGTACTGTTTGGAGGTGATTTCTTTAAGTGCCTCGTCCATTATTGTGGACTGCAAAGATAATAAATTATTCTCTTCGCCGGAGGTATCCTTTTTATCAAGTTACCACCCCGTCCGCGGTATGTAAAATGACCCTTTTTACACACCGAGGTTAACAACCGTCAGCAAATAGATGTACGGGAGAATATGTTCAATACTGTATTTCGGCGTGGGACAAAAAATAAAAGCCGCCCAGGCGGCGACTTTAGGGGGCTCGCATCAATAAATTGAGAGGGTTGTCATCCCTTCTGCCCGAATTCCCCATGACGATTCCTTTGCAAATATAGAAAAACTATCTCATTCTCCAAAACAATTAACGTCGGCGAGGGCTGCACCACGGCGGACGTGTCCACCCCCGGACACGGGAAGGGGGTAGGCGTCCGTTGGATACGAGTTTCACGAGGATGCTGAAGGGAAGCCTGCTTCCGTTCAGCAGACGAGTGAGACGAAGTAGACAATGGAAGGGGCCGGAAGGAGCGCAGCGACTGGAGTTCCGCCGTGGTGCTGCCGTCGACGGGGGGCCTGCGCTCCTGTAGCCGGCTACTGCTGCGGCATCGGGGTAGAGAGCAGGGGCGAATTGACGCCAAGCTCCTTCCAGGCCGCGTCGGCGCCGGCCTTGATGCGCCTCCAGTGGTTGAAGTTACCGATATGGACAAGGTCGAAGACCATGCAGCCTTCAGTCTGGACGAGGCAGAGCTTGGTCGCTGCTTCCACATCGAAAGTTGCGCTGGCGACGGAGAAAGTGCCCCACATGTCGCAGTCGCCCTTGAGTATCTGTCGGCTCATGCTGAGCGAGTACTGGATGCAGTCGGGGTCGAATCCCATCACCTTGTTGTAGTAGGCACCCAGCTGGAAATAGTCGAGCTGGTCGGCATAACCGGTAGTGTGATAGTTCTTGGTCGCCCACCAGTTGTTGTCGACATAGGTGTAGTTGGGACTTCCCCAATTCTGGCCGGTATGCGGAAGAGGGTACCAGGCGGCAGCCCAGACCGAGAGGTCTGCATCCGGCCTTACGGCCTTGAGCGCCGCGCGGCACTCGGCGACCACGTCATGGATTACCTTCGCCCTCCACTCTATCCACTGGTTGTAGAGAGGTCCGGGGGTATACTGGCTTCTTGCCGTAACGCCTTCTTTGTAGTAATAGATATCAGAGGGCCAGTTCTCGACCTTCTGTCCGATGTACTCCTCAAACTGCGCACGCGAGTAGTCGGAGAAGTCGCTGTTGGCATCCATATAGCGGCAGTAATCGAGGCAGAAACCGTCGAGGGCTGCATACTTGGGGTTGGAGAACATCTCCGTAATCATCCTCTTTACATACTCCACCGTCTTGGGATGGGAAGGGTTGATTGCGCCGAACTGCCCTTCTTCGCTGATCTTCTTGAGGCCGGAAGGAAGCCACTCGACACATTCGATATCCTTGAAATAGTCGTCTTCGTAGAGGGCGCCTGTACGGGTGTTCTTATCGCCCATGACCATCACCGATGCCGAGGCCTCAACCCTCATGCCGAGTTCCTTGGCCTTGGTGAGGATGTACTCGAGGTAGTCATAATCCCTTTCTATGGTGACCCCGCCGAGCGTCACGCAAGGCTCAAGGAATTCGCTCTCGTAAAGGGCGCGCCCGTTGCCCGGCTTCACGCCGACCACAATGCCATTGAAGCCGTATTCCCTCGCCTTTTTGAGAATAGCATAGATGTCTTTTTTCTTCTCGAAAAGCTTGAAATTGGCCGTAGCATCGATCCACATCACGAGAGGTTTTTCCCTTACCGTGTCGCCGGGCGCGATGTAATTGGGATCCACGGCGGTGGTGTCGACGACATCGGTGGTGTCCGACGGTTCCACGCCCGTAGTATCGACGGGGCAGATGGTCGGTTTCGGAGTCGGATCCGGTTTACCACAAGCAAAGACAAGGGCGGCGGCCGCCGCAAGAGCGAAAACTGACTTCTTCATTTATTTGCGTATTTTTCCTTCGCGTGTAGCCTCGGCGCGCTGGATACCGCGCTTGAGGTCATCCCACGCAGTGGGTTTCCCGAAGGTATGGCACATGTCGAAGGCCATCATTCCCTCGGACTGAGTAAGGCAGACATAAGCGGCATCTGCCAGGTCGATGGGGTTGCAGATCTGGAACGAGCCTACCATCTTGCAGGCGCCAGCCACGTCGCGGTTGGAGCGCATCATCGCGTACTCCATGGACTCGGGATCGCCAATATCCCATACTTTCTCGAGGTAGGCGCCGGTCATGAAGACGTCCAGGTCTTCGGCAAAACCGGTCTCTCCGTAGTCGGGAGCGGCCCAGTCGTAGTCCTTGTAATAATCTGCCGTGCGCGATGCCCAGTTCTGGCCGTTGCCGTAGAGGGCATGGAGCCAGCTGCCGGCCCAGTACTCAAGCTCCACGTCGGGGTAGTTGGCGTCTTTCCAGGTCTTTACCTTGGCTACGAAGTCGCGGATAATGCCGCTGCGGAACTTCCACCACTGCTTGTAGTACTTGCCGGGGACACGGCTGCCGTCGGGTGCGTAGCTGAACACATCTTCCGGCCAGCGCTCGAGTTTCTGCCCGATCTGAGCCTCGAATGCGGCTCGGGTCGCGTCAGAGAAATCGGCTGCCGGGCCGGGGAAACGGCAGTAGTCGAGGGCAAACCCGTCGAGATCGAAGTTCTCGAAGATATACCGGATGTTGTCCATCGCTATCTCCTGCGCCTTGGGAAGCAGCGGGTTCATGAAAGCGGCGACTTCCGAAGGCATATCCTCAATCTTCACCATTCCCTTGGGGGTGTACATCACGCAGGTGAGATCCTTGATCGAAGGGTCGTCGTAGACGGGGCCTTTGTGCCAGTAGGGTGAGCCGGCAGGGAAAATCGTCGCTGCAATGGAGACTTTCATCCCGCGTGCATGCGCCTCCTCGATAAACATCTCCACGTTGTCGGCGTACATCACACCCTCAACGCCCCTGACATCGAGCACGGCCCAGTTAAAACCAGTGTCCTTGCACTTGTCGAGGTAGTAGATTATCGAATCGCGCGAAGAGAGGCGTTCGTGGTTGTCGACGGCCATCCACATATACTTGGGCTTCTCTGCACCCTGATTGGTGCAGGAAGCCGCAAGCATAAGCAGACAGGCCATAGCCTGTATGAATCTTCTCATTCCTTAGAGAATGGTGGTTACGATATCGTAGGCAAGGACCTTGATATTCTGGGAAGCGACGATGATATGGCCCGTAGTGATGGAAGGATCATAAACATAGGCGCTGCAAGGAGCATTGGTTATCGCTCCGGAAGCAGCCTGCTCGATCATATCAGTCGGGAGGAGGTAGTTGGCAAGGGACTCGTCTTTATCGTCGGTCTCTTCATCGTCTTCCACGATATTCTCAGCCTTCTGGACGGTAATCCACTGGCATGGCCAGGAGCTGCTGCAAGCTACAATGTATCTTACGCCATTGTACTTGAAGGCACGGACGTGGCCGGTGGAATAGTTGCCGTAGTAAAAGCGCATGCCCTCGGAGTTCCAGTTGCTCTTGGTAACCTGCCCGACGAGAGGGAGCTCGGTCGCGGCGCCGTTCTGGAATGCTGTCAGGCCTTCGCCGTAGACATAGAATGCTGAGGAAGCATTACCGCTGTCGCCATACTCTGCTGCTGCGAACGAATCCCAGCAAACGAATCCTTCCTCGGGATCACCGGAGAAGAACGAAAGCTGCTGGCCCCAGCATCCGTCAGTACCGGAGTGCTGGATGAACGGACCGTACCATGTGCAGGCAGGCTTGCCTTCAGCGTCGAAATACTTGCCGCCCTTGTATACGAGCACGTGGTGCATCTGAGGATTAGCTGCGCCCGTACGGAAGTTCAGGATAAAGTCTCCCGTGACATCACCTGCAACGGACATGTACACACACTGGTAGTCTACAGGACCGTAAATCTTGGTAGGAGCCTTGTCCCAGCCGTCTTTCCATGCATAGACCTCCGAGCGGCAGCCAACGGTAGAGCCGTCCGCGTAAGTGCCTTCGTGGGTCGCGATTGCAACCAGCACGCCATTGACGTCGTTGCTCATGGAACCGAGCTGTCCGTGGGCAATGATTGCACCGTCTTTATACGTGGCGAGGTCGGGAAGACCGGTAGTATTTAGAGTTCCGACCTTGTTTCCTTCAAGATCGAATACGCTCAGATCGCAATATGCGAACTTGTCCAGAGAGACGAAGCCGACACCACATTCTGTGGTGAGGCCCTTCTCGGCAAAGCCGATCTCTCCGTAAGTCTTTTCCCAGTTCTTTACAACTTTTTCGGAGAACTCGGCTGCGGCAATATATACTGTATACACCGTAGTGTGCTCACCGTCTTCTGCCTTCACGGTGAACTCCACTCCGCCGTCTACAGTATAGTCGATAGGCTGGGTGGGGTCGGGGGTAATCGTAGCTTTGTCGGAAATAGTAGCTACGGCGGTAGCTGCCTTAAGGCCGGCAAGATGGTCGGGCAGATAGGAAAGTTCGACAGATTTGTCGGTCTGGTCGACGAAACCTTCGATAGTCTGAGTGCCGACAGTTACGACGAATGCCGTAAGGCGACATTCTTCGCTCTTAGGCTCTTCTTTCTGGGGCTCATCCGGTTTGTCCGGTCCGTCGGGATTGACGGGCTTGTCTCCGCAGCTTGCAAGCGCAGCAACAGCCGCCAGCATTGCGAAAAATAATCTTGTTTTCTTCATAATTAGTGGTTGTTAGTTGATATTATATTTTTTCGATTTTGGCTGTAAGAGTGTACTTTTTTGTACGCCCGGTCATCTTGGCGGTGACGGTGATCTCGATGCCCTCGGAGATGTCGTGGATGCCGTAGAGGGTACGGTCGACTTCCTTGCCGAGTTCTTTAGTCACCGTGACATAGGCGTCGAAGCCCACATTGGCGCGTAACTTGACGGCCGTCAGATCGATGTCGCGGCGTTTGTCTTTCGGCACGGTGAATGAGACCGTGCCCGCATCCTGATCGATTACGCCGTCAATTGTGAGGGGTTTCACCTTGCCGGTCGCGTCTTTCTGGGTAGTACCCATCGTGATGGCGCTGATGGTGGCGTCGTCGTGGACGTAGTCGGCATCGGGCTTGGCGCACGAGAGAGTGCAGAGCATCAGGGCCGAAACTGCGAGTATCGATAATAACTTTTTCATATTACCATCCGGGGTTGTTGTCTGAAGGATCGATAGAGTTGTTGTTGTTGATTTCGGTAAGCGGGAGCGAGAATGCATAGT
>OCTW011483711.1_pt1 | contig 9987 bp, 6 predicted proteins | sample 1539671 | NCBI WGS metagenome assembly OCTW01 (sample SAMN02144230, study PRJEB22623) | gut metagenome | biome: sheep rumen | host: Ovis aries | place: New Zealand
TTCTTGTTGACATGGTACTTTCCTATCCATCTATCCTTCACGTAAGCGCCATCGCTTCCAACATAGTAGTTGCCTACCCATGCATTAGTCACCATTGCACCGGAAGCATTAACATAATAGTCACCTACCCAAGTGTTACTTTTCATGACGCCAGTATTATCGAATGCATACCATTTATCATCAATTAGTTCCCATTTGTTGGTAACCATGGCTCCTTGATCATTAAAATAGTACCATTTTCCATCAATCTTCTTCCATGACTTAGCTGCCATTACACCATCATCTTCGAAGAAATAAGAAGTGTTGCCAAGCTTTAACCAGCCTGCCATTCTATAGCCTGAATCAGTGAAGTAATACCATTTGTCCTCAATAAGCTCCCAACCATTTTTAGTAAAGCTGCCATCCGAATAAAGATAGCGATAGCCGTTCTCATCCTTCACCCAGCTAGCTGTCAGCTTTGGAAGAACCTCAGTTTTTGTCTCACCGCCGACCTTGCAGACATATGTCTGACTTCCTTCGGCAGTCTTTGTAGCAGGAACCGTCTTCACAAGCTCCCACTCATGTTCCTTCATCGGAATTTCTACTGTCTCTTCGCTGTTATCGCTATAGACAACCTTCTTCTCGCCTGTTTGAGTGCAAGTTGCCTCCCTGACGATTTCTTCCTTCACAACAGTTTTCTCTGTTGTCGTTACGTTGGTCTCTTTTGCATCCTCACCTTGCAGTGATTCCGCATAAACCACAGCCCTGTTGCCAAACAAGTCCTTCTGTTGCATCATTGCCGGCAAGGGCAATGCTGCGCATGCAAACACTAGCGAAACTGATACCTTTTTAATTGTTTTCATTTCACTTTCCCTCATCAATCTAAATGAACTCTACATTCATTCTCCTTAAGTATAGCACAATTTTACTTTATATGAAGTCGCTATTTTATATCTCTTCTTTTATCTGATCTTAAAAAACATATTATAACGCTTCATTCTATACTCATTATTTCTTCTTTAATATATAAACTTGTACTATTTAATAATCCAAGCCAAAAGGAACCTCATCTAGTAATGAAGTTCCTTCTAAATATTATAACTGACAACAATATACAATTATTTTTAATTGTCAGATTTAATTATTCTATGCGTATGTTAGAAAAAACTATTTTCTGTTCTACACTGTTTCTAATAAGACCACACGCCATTTTCATCAAGCCAGTAGCCATTAATATACTCATTGACAGCCATTGATCCATCAGCTTTCAGATAGTATTTATTATTCAACCAAGTACTTGATGCCATCTTACCACTGTCATAGAAATAATACCATTTATCTGATATATGTTGCCAACCTGTCTTCATTGTGCCATCCTGGCCAAGATAGTACCAAGCTCCATCTAGTTTTTGCCAGCCAGTCATCATATAACCAGACTTATTGAAGTAGTACCACTTGCCGTCAATCTGCTTCCAGCCGCTCTTTGGCACTGTTCCGTTCGCATTGAGATACCACCAGCCCTGGTTGTTCTTCTGCCAACCTGCCGTCTTGTCCCATACGCCGTTCTTGTTGACATGGTACTTTCCTATCCATCTGTCCTTCACGTAAGCGCCATCGCTTCCAACATAGTAGTTGCCTACCCATGCATTAGTCACCATAGCACCAGAGGCATTCAGGTAGTAGTCTCCTACCCATGTACTGCTCTTCATTGCGCCTGAGTTATCGAAGACATACCACTTGCCATCAATCTTTTGCCATTCATCTGTGACCATGGCACCCTGGTCATCAAGGTAGTACCATTTGCTTCCGCTCATCTTCCAGCCAGTTACCATTGCTCCTTTATCATCAAAGAAATACCATTTATTATTAATCTTTTGCCAATCTGTCAACACATAACCATCAACATCGAAATAATACCAAATGTTATCAATCTTCATCCATTGTTTTCTTGGATAAGTGCCATCTATATTTTGATACCACCAGCCATTTTGATTTTTCATCCAAGTAGCTTTTGGTAGCTTTGGAATGACTTCTGTCTTTGTCTCTCCACATACACTACATGTGTATGTCTTGTTGCCATCCTTGTCTTCTGTTGCAGCCACTGTATTTGTCAGTACCCAGTTATGCCCTTTGGCAGGAATTGTCTCTTCACTGCCAGGTTTGATGGCATCGTCCTTCACGCAATGAATGGACTTCTTGCCTTCTTTTGTACATGTAGGCTCTACGTCAACCGTATAGTCCTTATTCCACTGATGTTCATGTGTCAGCTTTGGAATAGCTTCTGTCTTTGTTTCTCCACATACACTACATGTGTATGTCTTGCTGCCATCCTTGTCTTCTGTTGCAGCAACAGTTGATTGTAAAGTCCATTGATGTGTTGTCTTTGGAAGAATAATCATTTGTTCATCCTGACAAATCGTACAAGTCTTGACTGATAAGCCTTCATCAATGCATGTTGCTTCTCTCTTTGTTGTTGTGACGTAGTTATGTGTATGTGTAGGAATTAACTTTGCATCATAATCAGTCTTACTTATATTATAATCTCCAAAATTCTTTTGAGATTCATCTGACAAAGTATGATCTTGAGCAAATAAGTCTGACCCCTTTAAGAAATACGTATACTTGTCATAATTGCCATCATCCCATGTTACATCAACAAAATAGTACTTGCCATCAATCTTCACGAGATTCCATGCATGTCTACCGCCATTACCAGTACCATCTACAACACGACATTCAATGCCTGCTTTATTAGCTAAACGATAAAAGTATGTTGCATAACCTTGGCATACTGTCTTACCAGTTATGGCTGCTGAATATGTCGCATGTTTCACAAGATAGGCATCATTTTTATAATTATCATAATCATATTCAACATGATCAATAATATAATCATGAATGGCTTTTAGCTTATCATAACTGCTTTTACCATCTAATTGTAATGATTTATAAACTTCATTGACTTTGTTTGTAACAGCAGCTTCTTCAGCAGCGGCTGTATCACCATCAGCCTTTAAGTATGTAATGGTATAAATGTACTTACCATCATAATTATTCTCTTGACAAACTATTTTTCCATTCATATCCCACGAATGAGTATTATAAACAATATAATCACCTTCATCATCAATACCAGTATATTCTTCCGCTTTATTGATGATAGAATTTACAAGAGATGATACTTTATCATATTCATCACTCGAAAATGCATAATTCAATGTAATACTTTCACTTCTTTGTTTCAATTGATCACGAACATATCTGACTGCTTTGGCTTCATTAGAGAAGACTGGAGCTTCAGATGTTGCATCAGCCTGATAGTTTTCGACATGAATTGTGTCAACTGACAAATCATGCGCATGTGTGACATGTGCTGCTTGTTGAATGGGTAATCCAATTGTTGCAATAGCAAGTATAGGTGCTATCAACTTTAATGTTTTCTTCTTCATCCTTTTCCCTCAATTCCTCATGTAAATCTATCTCAATTATATCGCATTGTAAATGCTTTCATACTTAAAACTTATATTATATGACAAAAAAGACAGCATGAGCTGTCTAGTTGGTTGCACGATTAAATATTTCTTTGAAATCTGCTGCTGCAAATATGCCACATACAATAACAATCACTGCACATAACAATGTCATTGGTGAGAGTAAGCTTGTTTCATGGAAGAAGATGATATTGAAAATAATCGCCCAGGCTACATAAGATACATTAATAGCCATAGCCTTTGAAGCACCAATAGTTGCGATTGCTTTATAGTAGAAGAGATACGAAATTGTCGCAAATAAAGCAGCTAAAGCTATTGTTCCAATAAGTGACATACTATTTGCACTAAATAATGAGATTGTGTATTTCCATCCACCGATAATTGGTAAGATGACAACACCATAGAATAGAGCTGATGCACTCTGACGTATTTGTAGGGCATATTCGTCTTTTACAGAATCATCCTGCATACACTTAGCAAGTACAACAGCTTCAACACCCCAGCCAAATGAGCACATGAATGTGCCTAGTAAACCAAGCATAAAATTGGTAACCTGAATATCTGGTGAATAGCTAAGTCCATAAACACCAGCTAATGTAATAATCAACATAATCCAACGATACCATTGCATTTTTTCTTTTAAGAAAATAAAGGCAAGAATAGCACCAATAGCTGGATAAATAGCACTGGCAATAGCACCAATAGAAGACCCCATATATTTAACAGTAAGAACATATCCTGTCATACCTATTGGTCCACCAATGATTGCTGCTAACGCAACAAACTTCCCACTTTTTGTTTTTAAAGCATTGATCACATTCTTTTCATTACCTTTGACAACATTGAATAATGTTGCCCATAAGGCTGAACATGCATCATGCAGGAATGTAGATACAAACGGAGCTAACATGATAGCTTGCTTGCCATCAAGAAATGGCGTCATAGCAAGAGCAATGCCGAGAATAATTGTTTCTATTGCCCAGGTAATACCCGAAAGCACACCATAAATCATAATAATGTCACCTCATTTTCCCCATATAAGTATTGATATCTTTTATCATATACATTGAATTGACAGCCAACAGCTTCATTTGTCTCATCCTTAATTGTTTGAATATCAACAATGTCTTTTTCAGTAATATTGAGCATTGAAGCTATGTCTTTGAGAATATGTGATCTTGTGTTGGTGATATAGCTTGAATCAAATTGTCTTAATTCATCCAGTGTATCAAACTCAAATATTTCATCTTCCGGATACTTTCTTATTTTCATTTTTAACGTATCTAGATGTTCCATGTAGATATCTTCCCAAAGCATGTCTTTTGTCTTTTCATCGTCGTAGATTGCTTCCAAAATCTCAATAAACTTTTGACTGAATGCTTCACTCCAGAATGTATGTCCCATCATATACCAGGCATCTTTTCCCCCGACAGTTACTGAATCGATATAGCCATCTTGGTCTTCTGTTAGCACCCATTCTTTTGTTTCGCCATTCGCATATTGCGCTGCATAGTAGCTGTCATCTACATAAGCTTCAAAAGGATTGTCTTTGAAGTAATTATCCACGGAACATACATAGCTGTTGTGAAGGAAATCCTTCACAACATGTATAGAAGAATTATTATTACGCACAAGATAATCAGGATTATGAACCAATGTAATATTGTATTTCTCCTTCAAGTAAGCATACATTTTAGCCTTATAACCTGTAATTAGCACAATATCTTCAATGCCAGCTTCTCTTAGCTGACGTATTTGTCTTTCTACAAGCACTTCTCCTTTGACTTCAACAAGCCCTTTAGGCTTTTCATAGGATAATGGAGCAAAGCGTGAAGATGTCCCTGCTGCCATGATGATTGCATTATCAACTTTAAACATTTTCTTCCCCCATTAGTGCACATGCATACTTGTAATAATCTTTCGCATAGCGATATTGAGCAAGTGAATATTCGCCAAACTCTACGCCAAGCTGTGCTTTATATTCACACCAGTTTGACCATAACAATCCAGACATCGAAATATAACAATAAATGATACAAATATCTTCTTGTGTCTGTTTTCCATTAAAGTAGATATCGATTAAATGATCTATCTGTTTCTTTTCATAGAGTGAGTAGATAGAGAACATCGCAATATCAACACGATTATCCTGCATTGATGAATATTCCCAGTCTGTTAACTGAAGTTTTTCTTGTCCTTCACTGTCTTTGTAGAATAGGAAGTTGTCTGGAACGGCATCAATATGTGTTAACACATACTGATGTTTATGTTGATCTACATATGCTTTCAGTTTAAAGGCATTTTCTTTTGTCTTTGTATAGTCCCTATACATAGATGGAACATTCCATAACGATTCATAGAAATCAATCTTTTCAAAGATATCAAACACATGATTCACCTTAAGCTTCATATCATGGAATTTTTTTAGAAGCGTCATACATGTGTGCAAGTCATCATCATTACATGGATCACATTCACGTACACCTTCTAAGAACTTTGTAATCTTATAACCATTTTCTGGATTTATATACACAGGATCATCACATAATCCTTTTCCAGAAATAGCATGATAAACATCAGCCTCTTCACGACGATTAATGAGTTGATCAGTTCCTTCTCCTGGAATACGCATAATATACTTCTGCCCTTTACATTCAAACATGAACGATCTGTTAGTCATACCTTTTTTCAATACCTTGATATTGACAATTTCATCCGCACTAGCATCAAATACTTTTTCAATCACTTCAATTGCATCTGTCTTTAATTGATTAGAGTTCTCATCAAGTTCTCTTAGCTGTTCATATGTATTGATTTCAATATAATCTTCATCTTTGACTACTCTTGCATAAATATCAAGTTTATCTTTGTCTTGAAGAGCTTCTTCCCAGAAAGCATTATCATATTCTTCATGATTAATCATCTGATTGATTCTATCTTTTACCTTTTGAGAAGCATCATGATCTAGATAAGCAATACCAACCATTCTTTCCCCTTCTTTTGATACAACGAGTTCTCTATTTCTATTGACTCTGACGTTGCTATGATGGCTTGGACGATTAACCATCATATACCATGGATAGAGTTCACTATGATGAAATGGATTCTCCTTGCAGTATAGATCACAAGGGACAATATAGGATGAATCAAGATATTTGATTGCACTCTTAAGCGAATACATATTATTCTTGGTTGCATATTCACTATTGACAATCAATTTAACCTGATATTCATCAATCAAATATTCATATTTTTCTTTCATGAAGCCTACAACAACATAGATATCTTTAATATCCGCTTCATGGAGTTGTTTAATCAATCTCTCAATTAAAGGTTCACCATAGACTTCTAGAAGTCCTTTTGGTAATTCAGTATTAATTGGTACCATTCTCATACCATAGCCTGCTGCGAGAATAATGGCACTTTTCACTTCCTTAAATAAACCTAATGATTGATCCGTTAACTCATAATTCTCAGTAATATACCCATCTTTCTTTAATTCATTAATACTTTTATTTACAGCACCTAAAGAAATATCAAGTCTATCAGCTAACATACGCTGATCATCAATCTTATTGTCTTTCATGACTTTAATCATGTCTAGTTCTCTAATGTTCATATAAACACCTCTTTTGTATCTCATGAACATTATACTCTTGTTCATAATATTTTGTAAATAGTTTTTTATGAACAAAAAAGACTAGAACTTTCATCTAGTCTCTAATCAAGTGTATTGCCTATTAATAATAAAATTACAATGTTTTAAGCTTATCCTTTGCCTTGGAAAACTATTTTGCATATCTATGCATACATAGATTCCATACATAACTTATAATCCAAGAAAGAATACTAATCAAACAAACAATTCCAATAAATCCTAATACAGGTACTTTGTATGGATTATAGTGCAATATTGCCAAGAAGTATTTCACAAAGATAATATGAATCAAATAGATTCCAAATGATGCTTGATCTAATACTATTAACGCTTTATGAAGTCCTTTTATTGAAATAGGCTTAATAGATTTAAAGAAATGAAATAGAGATGCTGATAACAAGATATTCAGTGGAGATGCATAGGATAGAAGAAGATTGAATGTTTCAACGTTATGCATCCAGCGATAATATACAACACCAATAATCAACACTATCGAAACAATAAAGATGATGATATTTGTTTTCTTATTAATCTTAATAATATCATTGTATAGAGCATACCCTAAGAATAAATAGAAAGGATAGATAGATGCTATATGAATTGTGAAATTTAGTTTGATATTGAATAGTGCTGTGAGTGGGAATAACGATAAGACAATAAATCCCACAATAATACCATATTGTAATTCCTTGTATGTCGCTGCTTGTGTTATACGGCGATATAATGGCAATAAGGCATATAAGCCAATAAGCATATAAAGATACCATAAGGGACTCCAGCTTGTTCCTGTAAAGAATTGCACAAATCCCTTCATGAAGCCATTTAAGCTTACACCTTCACCTGCAACAATCATATCAAAGAAACGATAAACAAAGACAAAGGCTATTAATGCGATGAAGACTTTCTTCATATATTTACGATAGATTTTTGCAAGAGTTACTTCATGATTTGGATTTAACAACAGTGCACCAGTAACCATAATGAAACAAGGTACTGCCCACATCATCAAATTGGTTATCATGCTTGTTATTGTGTAGGTTTGTGCTGTTATGGAATGACGATATTGTAAACTAGCAGCATATGTAACATGTAATAAAATAATCGCTATACAGGCAATAGCACGAATATAATGAAAACCAACAATCTGATGTTGTTGGTTTTGTTTTGATGGTTGCACCATCTTAATACATTTCTCCGTCATCTACACAACCGCCACTTGATTCACCTGAAGAGGCTTTTGGTTGTGTTGTTTTTGTGGTTTTCTTTCTTGCGTTTGCCTGTGCTTGTGCCTGAGCTTTTGCCTTCGCTTGTGCTGCTGCTTTTGCTTTAGCAGCTGCTTCTTCTTTTGCCTTTTGTGCTGCTTTTGCTCTTGCAGCAGCTTCAGCCTTAGCTTTTGCTTCGGCTTCTGCTTTGGCTTTGGCCTCAGCTTCTGCTTTTGCTTTAGCTTCTGCTTCAGCTTTCGCCTTTGCTTCTGCTTCAGCCTTTGCCTTTGCTGCTGCTTCTTCTTTTAGACTAATTTCAGCTTGATCAGTGCTTTGTGTTTCTTTGTTATTCTTTGACTTGTATGTAATATAATAAAGCGTATTCTTTTGGTCATATTTGATTTGCATATCTTTCATATCATCAAAAGGAATGTTGTGAAGTACTGCTGTTGATTGATCATCAAAAGTAATGTTAATCGCATAGTCAGGGTTAAGTTCTTTATCACTATTTGCACTTGCTTTTTTTATTGCCTGTGCAGCATCATAATAAAGTTCTCTTTTTTCATTATTTTTATAGGCATCATTCGCTTTTAATAAATTTTCAGTTGTTGTATTTGTGCCTGAATCATATATTGTAAAGCTTGTAATATTCTTACCAGACTCATTCTTAGCTTCAAGTCTATAGATGTATTTACCTTTTGCTTTTGTACCAATAAGTGCTAATTCTTCTTTCTTAGCTTTCTTCTTTTCACTTGTCGCATTACTTGTACAGCCTGTTAAAAGCATTGAAAGACTAAGCACGAGCGTTGTTAACGCTGTGAGTTTTTTCACTGTTTTCATTTCTTCCCTCCATTAATTAACACGATGATATTTATAATATCTCCAAGTTTTTGCCTTACCATACTTAAAGTGGAATGCTGGTAAACCTTTTTCATTTGTTAAATTTGGATCATAAACCCATGTGCCATCAGCTTCATCAATTTCAACCCAGCTATGTGGTGCATCTCCACCACCTCTATGAGGTACATAACCGAAAACCTGATGTGCATTATATCCAAGTGCTCTTGCCATTTCCGTAAATGTACCAGCCATGACATAACAATTACCTTTATGCATTGTAAAGCCAATATTTGCATACCAACGTGTTCCCATATTTGGCGAATAACTCTGGCGCCAATATGTAAGTGAGGCAGACCAGTTATAAGCAGCTCTTAAGTTTCTACCAATCTTATTTAATACATTATTAGCCTGTGTAAGATCCCATAAGTATCCATTGACATCAAAAACACATCTCTTTCCATCAATAATATATGTGGCATTTCTTGGATACCAGCCTGTTGTATCTTCGTACCACCAGCCCTTGCTGTTCTTCTTCCAGCTTGCTCTTGGCTTGTATGACCACTTGCCATTTTTATCTAGCCAGTAGCCCTGGACATATTCATTAGCTGCCATGCTTCCGTCAGCCTTCACATAATAAAGATCATCAATCCATGAACTTGCCTTCATGAATCCATCTTCCGTGAAATAGTACCACTTGTTGCCAATGTAGTCCCATCCCTTGGCCATGGCACCATTAGGCTTCAGATAATACCATGTAGCTCCCTGTTTGAGCCAGCCAGTAAACATGTAGCCCTTGTCATTAAAGTAATACCATGTT
>OCTW011536128.1_pt1 | contig 9987 bp, 9 predicted proteins | sample 1539671 | NCBI WGS metagenome assembly OCTW01 (sample SAMN02144230, study PRJEB22623) | gut metagenome | biome: sheep rumen | host: Ovis aries | place: New Zealand
CCCACGCGCAAGGGCCCCTCCGGGGCTGTCGCCCGTTCTCCGCTGAAAACTCCCCACTGGGGAGTTTTCCGGGCGCTCCGAACCCAGGACTTTTGCCTACTTTTCGGTCACGAAAAGTAGGACTACAACGAATCACGCAACAAGCCATTCATCAGGAAAAACCATGGGAAGCGCACGGTGGTTTCAGCACCTCCCCAGCTCACCCGGCAGCGGCGCGGCGCCGCTCCCGCTCCGCAGCCTCGGCGGTCACTTCGGTCTCGTCCGGCTGGACGTAGGGATTCAGCCGCAGGGCCGTGCGCAGGTCAATATCGGCGCGCATCTTCGCAATGTCGCCGACGGTCTCGCTGGCGTTGGCGATGGTCTCCCGCTGGAAGCGGATCCGGACGGCGTCCTCGCCCAGCAGGAGCAGCAGGCGGCGCACGAAGGAATAGCACTCCCACTCGAAGCGGTTCGCCTTCAGCTCCATGGCGGCGGCTGCGGTGCGGATGGCCACGTTGGTCAGGCTGCCGCCGGTCAGCTCGTCGGTGTCCAGCGCCATCCAGTCGCGGTAGAGCTCGCGGGTCAGCAGCTTCAGCGCGGCCTGCCGGGCCTCAAAGGGCACGGCGATCGTGTGCGGCTCCGCTGTGGCCGAGGCCCCGCTGCCGTCGGAGAGGCTGGCCACCGCCTTCACCCGGCTGATCTCCGCCAGCATCTCCGCGATCTCGTCACTGGTGCCGCCGAAGTTGTTCAGCACCCAATAGACGTCGTTGGCGCGGTCCAGGTTGTCGGCGAAGTCCGAGAAGATGCGGTCGAAGGCGTCGATCTTGGAGCGGATGGCCGGGGTGAACTCGCTGCAGTGCTCCTGATTGGCCCACAGCGGCACCAGCGGAGGCCGGCCGGGCAGGGTCTCCGTCCAGGGCTGCAGCGGGCGCAGCTCCCGGATGCGGCCGTCCTCCGCGCACAGCAGCGTCTCGCCGCGCGGCTCCATCAGCCTGAGATACAGCGGACGCGCCGGCGACAGCTGCCAGAACTGCACGCCGCCCAGCGTTTCCCCGGTCAGCTCGTCCGCCAGCGGCAGGAAGCCGCTCAGCGCGTCCCGCACCAGCGGCACCACCTCCAGCCGCCCGTGCTGCCACAGCCCGTAGCAGCAGCCGTGGAGCAGGCACTTCTCGCCCATGTCGGCCAGCTGCCGGTCAAAATCGCTGCCCAGCCGCCGCTTGACCTCCGCGCTGGACAGCTCCACCCCGCTGCCCAGCAGATACTGCACCTGCTGCGTCACGAAGCGGAACAGATGCCGCGACGCCAGCCGGTTGCCGACCACGTCCCGCATCTGCGTGCGCACGCGGCGGCGGCCGTTCTCATCGCGGGTCTCCACCTTGCCGGCCTGCAGCACGGTCTTCGCGGCGACGGTGGTGTTCTCGCCGCGGAAATAGGCCGTCGCGTCCAGCGCCTGCCGGAACACCGGCCCCTGCCGCCAGCGGCGGACGGCCTCCAGCGCCCAGGCGACGCGGTCTCCGGCAGAAAGGCAGTCCTGCCAGGTGAAAATGTTGTCGTTCATGTCAATCCCTCCCTATTGCAATCCGTTTTTCACAGCCGCGCCGTGTGCCGGCCGAGGATCCTGCAGGCGCAGGCGGCGCTGTCGGGGGCGTCGTCGTGCTCCGCATCCTCGGTGTAGGCGAGAATCTGATCCAGATAGGCGCGGTCGCCGCTGCGCAGGAAGCGCACCTGCGGCCAGCACTGCCGCAGCCAGACGGCGATCTTGATGCGCTTGTTCATGTGCTCGTTGTAGGCGCGCACGGCCACGCCCCGCCGGCGCAGCTCCGCCGCCAGGTAGCCGCGGTCGCCGTTGGTCTCCAGGTGGACAGGCCCGCAGCGCAGCTCGGCGCAGGCCGCGATGATCTCCTCCAGGTGGTCGTTCACGTGGCCGGGATACAGCCGCCCCCAGAGCAGCACCTCGTCGCCGTCCATGCGCGCGCAGGTCAGCGCGGTATAGTCCCCGCCGCCGTAGGCCGCGTCCAGGTGGGCGATGCCGTCCCAGAGGCGGCGGCTCTCGTCGAAGAGAGGCGGCTCCGTCGGGAAGAGCGCCTCCTCCTGCGCGATGTGCCGCAGCTCATAGTTGGCGGCGAACAGGCTCGGCGACATCGCGGCCCGCAGCCGGTCCGCCTGCTCCGCGCTGATGAGGCCGGTCCGGTCCCAGGGCCATTTCTCCGGCTCCGGCATCAGGGCGAAGGCGTCGTCCCGGTGCCAGGGCGTGCCGGTGTTGATGATGCGCCCGCCCGGCTTGCGGATATTCTGCAGCTCCTGATAGACATCCCGGGTGTGGCGCCGCTCCATGGCGGAGGCGCGGTCGAGCAGGTTCACGATGTCGTCGGTGAAGATGCAGTCCGCGTGCTTGCCGGTCAGGCTGGCGCCGATCCCCTGGCCGCGCAGCTGCACCGCGCCGCTGGGCGACAGGTGGCAGGAGAGGGTCAGCTCGCAGGCGTTGCCCTTTACGGAGACCGGCCCGCCGTAGGCCGCCGCGGCGCCCTCGGCCAGGAAGGGATGCTCCAGCAGGCCGCGCACCTGCCGCACCATCTCGGTCACGTCCCGGTCGGTCTTGCGCAGGAAGAGCAGCTTCTTCTCCGGCTCCGTCAGCATCAGCACGGCGATGGCCACGCTCAGACAGGTGGATTTATAGCTGCCCCGGTGGGCCTGCAGAGTGAAATCGCCCGTGCCGTCCAGCATCCGCCGCAGCCACTGGCCGTGCACCCCGTCGGTCAGCCGGTCGAAGCCGCAGCGCCGCCCCGCCTCCGCCGGATTCTGCCGCAGCCAGCGCAGGAAATCGATCTCCTCCGCCACGCTCAGCCCTCCCGCCGGAAGCGGCTCAAAAGGCGGTTCACCGTGCGCTCGCTCAGGTTCAGCATGTCGGCCACCTCCCGCTGCCTGCGGCCCAGCAGGTAGTACTGGCGCAGGATCGTCCGCAGCCGCGCGTCGCCCTGGGCGGCTACCACCCTTTCGCAGGCGCGCAGCCGCCGCCAGGCCTCCAGCTGCCGCCGCTCCATGGCGGCCCGCAGCTCCCGGATGCCGGGATCCGCCGTGTCCTTCATCTCCGCCAGCTGATGCTCCAGCGTGCGGATCTCCGTGTAAAGACAGCGATAGCTGAGCAGCTGCCTCACCGTCTCCTTCATGTCCCGTTTCCTCCTGTATTGTGTTCGTATGGATGCATGCTGGGATGCAGACTCCCCGGCGCGCGCCGCTGTGCCTCCATTCCCTGGGATTCCGCCCCGGCTGCCGGCCGCCGCGGCGGGTGTGGAATGCGAACACGGTTCATGATGGGAACACATGTTCGCCTCACTGCCCGCATCATATCACAAGAAAAAATTCTTGTCAAGCCGAAATTCGCCCTTGAAAAGTTAAATATTTGTTGTATAATGGAAACGAGGTGAGAACATATGTTTCCCGAACGTCTGCGCGAACTGCGCACCAGCCGGAAGATGAGCCGCCGGGCGCTGGCCGATCTGTTCGGCATCACGGAGACCGCGGTGTACAACTGGGAGAACGGCCTCAGCGAGCCGGGCATGGACAAGCTGCGCACGCTGGCGGACTTTTTCGGCGTGACGCTGGACGATCTGTGCGGCCGCTGCGCCTCGCCCACGGAGAACGAGGTGCTGATGACCCGCGCCTTCAGCCAGCTGACCCCCGCCGAGCAGGAGCAGGTGCTGGCGGTGACACGGATCCTGTTCGACCACGCCTTCCGCGGCGAGATGGAGGGGCGGCATGAGTGAGCGGCAGCCGGATTACGCCCGCGCGGCGCGGATGGCGGCGAAATGCCTGGCCGCCTGCGGCTGGCCCGCGCCGCCCGTGGATCCGCTGGCGATGCTCCGGCGCTGCCGCCATGTGGCGCTGATGACCTGGCGGCAGGCGCTGGCGGAGCTCAGCCGGGAGGAGCTGGCGGCCTGCGGCATCAGCCCGGATCAGGCCTGCGGGGCGGATCGGCTGGCGGGCTGGAGCCGCACGGTGCCCGGCATCGGCACACTGGTGATCTACCGGGAGGATGCCCGCCCGGAGCAGCGGCGCTTCACCCTCGCGCACGAGCTGGGGCACATCGTGCTGAATCACGCGGCCGAGGGGCGCAGCGGGCCGGGCGGCAAGTACCTGGCTCCCTGGTGCGAGTCGGAGGCCAACTGCTTCGCCGCCCACCTGCTGCTGCCGGACGCCGCGGTCGCCGCCGCCCGCGCCGAGGGGGCGGACGCCCGGGAGCTGGCCCGCCGCTGCGGCGTGACCCTGGCGGCGGCGCGGTATGCGCTGGCGGGCAGAGGTTGAAGATGAAGGGGAGACGCGGCGTTTCTGGGGGAAGGAGAACCCCTTTCTCTGAGAGAAAGCGGCTTCTCCTTCCCCCAGCCCCCTATCCTTTCCGGAAAGAGCATTCCGGGGGAGACGGTTGGGGGAAGGTGTGCTTGCAGGCAGAAAGAGGAGTATTCATGGCGGCGACGCTGAGTTTTTCGTGCGGGACGGCGGTTTTGCTGGGGGAGGTGCAGGCGGGCGCGCCGCTGATCGTGCTGCCCTCGACGCCGGAGGAGGCGGAGGCTGCCCGCGCCCTGGCCGGGGATCCGGCGGTCGTGGCCCTCGATGTGGACTGGGATCGCTACCTGAGCCCGTGGCCGGCGGCGGGGGTGTTCCGCGGGCAGCATTTCACGGGGGAGGCGCCTGCCCTGCTCCGGGCGGTGCTGGAGGAGGTGCTGCCCTGGGCGGAGGCGGGCCGGCCGGTGATCCGCTGCGTGGCGGGGTATTCGCTGGCCGGGCTGTTCGCACTGTGGGCGGCGCGGTCCTGCGGCGCGTTCCGGCGGGCGGCGAGCATGTCCGGCTCCCTGTGGTATGAGGGCTGGACGGACTTCGCGGACAGCCACCCCTGCAGGGCCGGCCGCGTGTATCTCTCCCTGGGCGACCGGGAGGGCCGCACCCGCACTCCCCGCATGCGCGCGATCCCGGAGGCCACGGAGCAGGAGCGCCTGCGCCTCCTCCGCGAGGGCTGCGAGGTCACCTTCCACCCCGAGCCCGGCGGCCACTTCGACGACGTCGCGGGACGCATGGCGAGGGGAATGGGGGAGATAGGAGGTAAGGGCTGATTTGTCAGAAATGTGCAGCGGAAGCTTTCAGAAAACAAGAATGAACGGAGGGCCAGCATGATCAATCTTGAAAAGCTCCGGAAAATTGAGGATGCCTATTTGCTCTATCTTCCCAACTACTGGAAAGAAGAAAACTTCAAATGGAAGGCCATACAGCACTTTCAGCAGTATTGGGACATCAAAGCGGATGACTTTGGGGCGATGCTTGAGGAGGCGCTTGCCAAAACCTCAAATCTGCTCGCTTCCGGCTACTACTACGCAAAAGGGTTCATCACGCGTGCTGCTAAGGACAATCCGGACGGCTTCCGCGAAACGTTCAGGAATCTGTATGACGAACATATGCCGCTGCAGGATCGTGTCGAGCGTTTCATATCGTTCTGTGACAGATTCCATGAGGAGCAGGGGTACAGCGGCCAGCATTTTCAGGATTTAAAAGCAGTCAGTGTCTATCTTTGGCTCCGTTATCCTGACAAATACTATATCTACAAATATGGTGAAATACGACCTGCGGCAATCGAACTGGAGAGCAGCTTTGTTCCAAAGAAATCATCATCTGTCGAAAACCTGATCGGCGGATTCCGGTTCTGCGATGAAATTCGCGCACAGCTATCGAAAAATGAAGCGATCATCAATGTGTTCAAGGGGCTGTTGACTGATGACTGCTATCCAGACCCGGAATATCGGACGCTTGCATTTGATGTCGTGTTCTACATCAGCCGTTACTATCTGCAGTCTGAAGATGGGGCTGATTTTGATGAAAGCGATCTGGTTTTTGCGAGTGATGACTGGGTGCCAACAGTGCAGGAATACACACCAGGTCTTTCCAAGGATGACTGGCTGACGCTGCTCAAAAGCCCTGATGTTATCGGCCCGGTCTGGGGCGGCCTGCTTGCAGCGTTTTACGACGCCGGAGGACAGGCTACCTGTTCGCAGATTGGGCAGACATTTGGGAAATCGCCCATGTCAATCAGCGGCTGCTGTACAAACCTGGCAAAAAGAATCTACAAACTCACGAACTGCCGTTTGTCCATCCGGGAGAACGGAACGCCACGGTACTGGTCTATCCTGTTTCAGGGAAAAGCAGCCGATTCAAACGTCCAAGGCAACTATATCAGAAGGCTAAGGCCCGAATTATATGAGGCCCTTGGCGAATTCAAGATTGAGCGCTTTCTCTGGCCAAAGGCATTGCCGGCAGCGGAAAGGAGCATCCGCGTCTGGAAAATCAGCGAAGGAAAAGACGATACAGGTCTGTCCCGGGACATCAAAAAGCAGCTTGAAGAACGAAACGCCGTTGCGGTGCACGGAGCAACGAAGCCGCTGGGAACCACGGGCATCGGTCAGGGCGAGCACTTCATTCACGATATTCACGCCGGAGATTTCTTCTATCTCTGCTATGCAAGCAGCATTCAGCTTTTTGGCCGGTTTACCGCAGATGAAGCGGTGCCAAGCGCTCAGATCGATGAGCAGATGCAGGGAAAGGGATGGTTTGAGAGAAACTATCACTTGATTTCCAGAGCCGGGAAAAGCGAACCGTATGCTCAGCAATCGAAGTGGTGGACGCCTAATGCCAACTCCACCTGTATCGAAGTACCCGCAGAAGAACTGCAACTGTTTGAACAGCTGATTCTGCAGCCATATTTCTCTTTGACGCTGCAAGACCTGGCAAGCGAAACTGAAGGCACAGCAGAAGATCAAACCCCAGAGCTGCCGGTATATGAGCATTATAACCGTGAAGACTTCCTTGCACAGGTCTTTATGCCGGAGGAGCATTTGGATCAGCTGACCGCACTCATCAGGAGAAAGAAAAACGTTATCCTGCAGGGCGCACCGGGCGTAGGAAAGACTTTCACTGCCAAAAGACTGGCCTATGTCATGATGGGGTTAAAGGACGAAAGCCGAATCGCATTCATCCAGTTCCATCAGAATTACTCATATGAAGATTTTGTCATGGGATATAAGCCGGATGGTGCTGATTTCAAGCTGCAGACGGGTATCTTCTATGATTTCTGTGAAAAAGCACGGCATGACCCGTCGCAGGATTACTTCTTCATCATCGATGAAATCAACCGCGGAAATCTGAGCCGGATTTTCGGAGAGCTTCTGCAGCTCATCGAAGCCGATTATCGGGGAGAAGAAACCAGGCTGGCCTACAGTCACGAGCCGTTTTCCGTCCCGGAGAATCTCTATCTGATCGGCATGATGAATACAGCAGACCGAAGCCTTGCGATGATTGATTACGCACTGAGACGCCGTTTCAGCTTTTTCGAGATGGTTCCCGGATTCACTTCCGAGGGATTTAGAGCATACTGTGATCAGTTCATTCATGATGAAACCTTTGAGGCGCTTGTTGCACAGCTGATTGAACTGAATATGGCAATCGCGGAAGACCCGGCCCTGGGCAGGGGTTTCCGGATCGGGCACAGTTACCTTTGCCTGAAGGCAGGCGAAATGTATTCAGAAGACTGGCTTCACTCCGTCATCGAATTCGACATCCTGCCCACTCTTCAGGAGTATTGGTTTGATGACCCGGAAAAGCTGACACGCTGGGAGAATAATTTGCGTGGTGTTTTCAATGCATAATTCATCGTCAATATTGATTCGCAACATCTTCCATATGCTGTGCTATGCCTTCAGAATCCTACGGCAGAAGAATTATCAGGAAATCGGCACAGAGGATTTCCGACATGTACAGGATATGCTCGCGGCCATCCTTGTGCGCGGCGTGAGCCAGCAGCTCAAACGGGGTCTGTATCGGAATTATATCAGCATTGAAGAGCAGTCCCGAACGCTCCGAGGCAAACTGGATCCTTATCAGACGAAAGTGCTTCAGGCCCAAAGGATACAGCAATTCGCCTGTACGCACGATGAGTTTTCGGCTGATAATGCGCTTAATCGGATTCTGAATGCTGTCAGCACCGCTATGCTTCGCAGTCGGGATGTATCACAAAAGCAAAAGGATGCGCTGCACAAACTTGTTCCATACTTTTCTGATATATCTGAGATCAGCCTGAATCAGGTGCAGTGGAACAGGCTGCAATTCCATCGGCACAATCAAAGCTATGAAATGCTGATGAATGTCTGCTATATGGCGTGGCAGAGCCTGCTTCCGGCGGCATCCGGCGGGACAAAGCGGTTCTCGGCTTTTGAGGAGGACAGTTTGCCGCGACTGTATGAAAAGTTCCTGCTTGGGTATTACCGGCGGCATTTTCCGATGCTGCATCCTCGGGATAAATCCATTCAGTGGGACATCCCAGAGGACACAAAGGCCTCCATGATTTGCCTGCTTCCGGGCATGCATTCCGACATTACCCTTTGCGATCATGATAAGACGCTGATCATTGACGCAAAATTTTATCAGAAGTCATTGGCAAATTTTATGAATAAAACGATGCTGCACAGCGCTAATCTGTATCAGATTTTTACCTACGTCAAAAACGAGGACAAACAGAACAACGGCAGTGTTTCCGGCATGCTTCTCTATGCCAAGACAACAGAAGAAACCGAGCCTTATTTGTCCGTCATGATCGGCGGCAACCGGATCACCGTCAGAACCCTGGATCTGAACAGGTCATTCAGCGAAATCGCGGCTTGCCTGGACGGCATCGCTTATGCAGCGTTCGGAGATCATCTGCAAAAACTGGAATAATCCGGAAAACTGTGCTACAATGAAGCATCAGCAGCATTGCCATACAGCCGCGCGCAATCCTGTACGCAGCGTCCCCCATCCCCCAAAGGAGGCCCGACCATGTCAGATTATTTCGGAAAAGATGTGCCGAAGCTCGGCTTCGGTTTGATGCGGTTGCCCAGGAAGGGGCTGTTCACGGACATTGAGCAGGTCAAGACCATGGTCGATCTGTTCATGGAGGCCGGCTTCACCTATTTCGACACGGCCTTCGTCTACGTCGGCTCCGAGGCCGCGGCGCGCAAGGCGCTGGTGGAGCGCTATCCCCGCGAATCCTTCACGCTGGCCGACAAGATCAACGCCTTCCTGCTGGCCCCCACCGAGAGCGCGGCCAAGAAGCAGTTCACCACCAGCCTGGAGCGCACCGGCGCGGGCTATTTCGACTACTATCTGCTGCACTCCCTGATGGAGAACAACTACGCCAAGTATGACCGCTTCCACCTGTGGGACTTCGCCGCGGAGCAGAAGGCGAAGGGGCTGATCCGGCATCTGGGCTTCTCCTATCACGCGGGGCCGGAGCTGCTGGACCGCCTGCTGACCCTCCATCCCGAGGTGGACTTCATCCAGCTGCAGATCAACTACGCCGACTGGGACAACCCCGCGGTTTCCTCCCGCGCCAATTACGAGGTCGCGCGCAGACACGGCGTGTCCATCACGGTGATGGAGCCGGTGAAGGGCGGCACGCTGGCCAATCCGCCCGCGGAGGTGCGGCGGCTGTTCCAGGCCTGCCATCCGGAGCTGTCCTGCGCCTCCTGGGCGATCCGCTTCGCGGCCTCTCTGGACGGCATCATCACCGTGCTCTCCGGCATGTCCAATATCGACCAGATGAAGGACAACCTCTCCTACATGCGCAATTTCCGGCCGCTGAACGACGAGGAGCAGCGGATCATCCAGCAGGCCCAGCGGATCCTGGGGCACTCCGCCGCCGTGCCATGCACCGCCTGCCATTACTGCACCGGCGGCTGCCCGAAGGAGATCCCGATCCCGGACATCTTCGCCGCCATGAACAAGCAGCTGGCCAACGGGCAGAATGCCGAGGCGCGCGCGGCCTATCAGGCGGCAGCGGCCCCCGGCCACCGCGCCTCCGACTGCATCGGCTGCCGTCAGTGCGAGCGCGCCTGCCCGCAGCATCTGCCGATCACGGAATACCTGAAGCAGGGCGCGGCCATGCTGGAGTGAGGCCGCCGAAAAAAATATTTTTCCGATTTTTCGCAAAATTCC
>OCTW011561970.1_pt1 | contig 9986 bp, 7 predicted proteins | sample 1539671 | NCBI WGS metagenome assembly OCTW01 (sample SAMN02144230, study PRJEB22623) | gut metagenome | biome: sheep rumen | host: Ovis aries | place: New Zealand
TATCGCGCCACCGCTTCATCACTTCTCATGGCGGCGCGTCGGGGAGTAGGGGCAACCCGAGCCATTGGACGTCGAACCGCACCAGATGCACTTGTTGCCACCCGGGCCGTGTCGATGCAAGCGATCCGGACCATACGCGCATCCGTGTCCGTAGCTCGACGAGCCGCACCATTCGCAGTGCTTCTCGTCGTCGCGATGTTCGTGAAGACGGTTTGGGCCGTACGCGCACCCGTGTCCGTAGCTTGTCGAACCGCAATGTCTGCATTTTGTCGCCATGTCTAGTTTCCTTTCGCCGAATATTATAGCACAATCCGCACATCCACAGTTTGCAAACAGTAGATTTCAGATAGCAAGTGGCACGGGATCACGTAACATCACGTTTGTAAACTGAGAACTTTTTAATGGTTGGGCGGAAGAAACTTCGTACTGGGACGTTTTAAAGATTGCAGAGGAAACGGCGCGCACTTCCGCGCCTGTTTGGGCACCGGCGGCTTCATCCCCGCCTTCGCGCGCTGCTGCTTCCACATCGCCGCCAGCCTTCTTGTTTTCACGAGTCCCATGACAAACCTTCTTCGTTATGACGATCCAGTATCCGCATCAGGCAAAAGTGAAAGCGTACGTTGGCGGATGTCCTCAACATTCCTGTCCGAGTAGAGTGCAACCAGTTCCTCCTGCCGTGGTTGTCCAAAAGCAAGCCGATACCGACCAAGCCCACGCTTGAGAGCGGACAGCCTTGCTTCAGCCCGGCTTAATGGTACATAAGGGGCCAGTCGCTCAATCTTAGCATCGCCATCTTCATAAATCCAACACGGCACAAGCTCTGATTTTGTTTTGTCGAGGTCTCCTTTTGCCAAGTCAAACATATATTTCCATGGATCCAATCCTCTCTGCATTTCACGCAAGGAAGACAACCCATAATGCGCCGCCACGTTCTTGCGGACAGCGTGTCCCTTATACCGATGGACGCGTCCCTCACGTTGCTCAAGGTCAACTGGATTGGATGGCAGGTTCCAGTGCATCACCGCATGGCACCACTGGTGAAAATCAAGCCCTTCCTGTCCAATCGACGTTGTCGCCAACACAAACGGACGGAAAGGCGAGTCAAATGCTAGTCTCACATCTTCGGAACGAACAACCTCTTTGTCTGATTCCACAGACTTCTTCGTCCCTCCAAAGCGCATCGCATACCGACATGCGACACGAAACGGTTCACCGACTTTCGTATCCTTTGGGAATTCCTGAACAGAAATTGGCGACGCACGAACCGAAAGCGCTTTGAACAGATCGGACGCAACGCTCTCCACCTCCTCGTCATTTCCAACGCCACCAAACCCCTTAAGCATGTGCAACTGTTCGTCCAGTAATGCCTGAACGTTTCCATCGATGCAATACCTCAATACCTTGCGCCAGAAACCGATTCTGCGTGACTTGACCTCACGATCCACCAACGCAACAACGGCATACTTGTTGAACAATGACCGGAAACCATCACCTGCGTCGTAAGCACAATCAAAAAGTATGGGCGCTATGCGCAAGCCAAGCACCCTCATGAACGACCTTGCCGCACAGACAGCAGGTCCACCAATCGCCACCTCTGCCAATACGTCGGCTAAATCATCGGGGCGGCGGCCAAGCCCTTCCGGGTGCTTTAACACGTGCTTAACGTGTTCGAGGCATTCAGACCGTCCTTTAGACTCCTCCCAATTATCGTCATCCTTCAAGCCAATCAACCAGTCCCTGAACGTAGCGTCCTTGTCCATCAATATCGGTGCCGCCCAATACCAATCGGAATCCACTACTCCAGACATCTTCCCCGTAACAGAAAGACCTTCGAGTCTCTTAGCGATCTTGCCTGACACCTCTTTTTTAAACTCAAGTGCATCAATCGATCCACCCGCATCTATGGCACGACTCATTGGATCGTATTCCAGCAAGGATGAGAAAGGAAGCATTATGAGTAGTGTCGTGACACCAGCCACACCATCCTCTTGTGACCTAAACACAAGGCGAGGCTTAAACTTGTTCTTCGCACTCCGTCTTGAATTGAGATCCCGTCCATACATCCGTCTCTCTGCCTCTGCCGACACCAGTGTCGCAATTGCATCAGGAACCGCATTCCAAGCCGAGAACACCAATGTCTTCGTAACAGGTCCGACACCTTCGTAAACCCCGGACGGCCTCGTATAGGGCATGCTCGGCGGCAACCAGAGCAATTTCCAAAGCGGCTTGTCTTTTCCCAGCGCGCGCTCAAAGAGATATCTCATGCGGTGATTTGCCGGCTTGATCTCCGTCTTGCAGTTGTTATACATTCCGCCCCGAAACTGCTTGATCTGACCAATCAGCCTTGAAAGCTCACCGGATTTCTTTCCCGGAGCGCCTAGCGCCTTCTCAAGTTTGTCTCCAAGATCGTAATCACGGAGAAAATTCAATGCGTACGGAACGCTTCCCCAATACGTGATAACATTGTCTGCGTCAAGATATCTTGCGAGAGCGTCAAGCTTGGGTGCCTCTTTCAAATCCGATGCCTGAAGCGGCAGTTTGACGCAAACCTCCTTAATCATGGCATCGAACTCGTGAGTAAGCGCCACCCTCTCGGTACGGCACATAACCCTCTTCAGAAGCTTTTCCAGGTTGGCTTTAGCCTCCACCCATTGATCCCCGTCTCCGCTTAGACAGTCTCGGAACGCCTTGGTGCTATGCTCAACTTCAGAAACGCGATCCTCGTTTGACCTGAACAAAAACCTCAGCGTATCAAGATAGTCATCGTAGTGATTCTCAGTTTCGTCCACGTCTGAATCACATGTATACATCTTGTACGGTGTGGCCGAAAGAAGCAGGACCTTCGTATCCGCGTTAGCCTCTTCGTCACTATATCGGAACAACCGGGACGGGAGGGACTCTTCATCGTCATCCATTTTCAGCAGATTCTTAAAGCGCTGAAACTCATCAAGTATAACAAGATCAGGTTCAAGCGCATCAAGGCAAACCTGCGCAAGGAGCTCTCGTAATTCCGCTATGACGTCATTTAGCTCATCCCTGAACTCATTGCGTCGGCGTCTGTCATAAGAACACACAAGCGCATCAAGCCGCTCGAACAGTCTTGTAGCACCGCAAATCTTTCTTTGATACTTCTCCGATAGTCCGGCATCCAACTCAGCAAGATTGTTTAACTCCCAGCAGAAAGCCTTTTCACCGTCACCCTCCATTACCTTTTTAAACTTAGCTTTCCGCTCCTCAAACAACGGTTCAAGAATCTTGTAGATGACCGCTCGCTCATCCGCCCGTCCCTGCCTGGACTTCTTATGCTCAAATGTCGTTCCGGGAGTAAAACTAATGAAGTTGACACGCTTCGAGGCAAGGTCATGGATAATCTTAGGCAGTAACGTCAATCGAGTTGCTTGTCCAGGCGTACCAATCTGATCCTTGGGTATGTCAAGCCTTGGAATGAGCTTATCGAGATTCTGCCGCGCAATCGCAGAATTTGAGCAAACGTAAATTACATCAATACGCTTGATGTTGGCACCTTGAATGTCAAGCATCTTCGCAATCACGCCGCGCGCGACAAAGGTCTTTCCAAGGCCCACCTCATCCGCGACCAGAAAGCGTCCGGAGCCCCCCTCGCGATAAAGCTCCCTGTAGGCATGCTCCACCGTTCTCTTCTGAAAAGTCTTCAGACCCTTCAGCGCCTTTTCGCTATCAATTATCCGCTGAGCGTTCATCTCAAATCTCCCGCAAGCGGTGCAAACCCTGCCCACAATTCCCGAAAATCTTCCGGCACTGCATCGCTGCAGGCCTTGTCTGCGGCAGAGATCGCCCGGGCAATCTCCTTCAGTACCTTTGGCGAACGGCAGTACGCCTGTAGCAAACTGTCCGCTATCGGCATGTCGCCAAATCCGCTCGAACGCAACAGCGCCACAATCGAAGAATCCGTCGCGCCGCCACCACGAACGACCGCTGACGATCCATCCTCCAGCAGCATCGCAAGGAACCGCAAAAACGCCGACCTGTTCGATATAAGCGAAGCCAATATCTGATCATCCCTTTCTGAAGGCATCCCCCTCACCTGAAGGTTCAACACGAATGACTCCTTCAGGTCAAATTTGTCAGAGCGAATCTCAAACGCCACCAACCCCGTCACCGATTCAGGCCTTACCTTGCCCAAAGTCCAACTCTTCCCAGGCACATCCAACACCTTCGCCATCAAGGAAGATTGAGTCACCGGAAATGCGCTAATGTTTCTTACGCCATCAAATTCATCAACTTTACGCCCGAACTGCGTTCGCAAGAACATCTCAACCAAGCCATCATCCGATTGTTCACAATCGACCCTGAAGCCAATTTCAAGCAATCGCTTCTTGCATTCTTCAAGCTTTTGCTGAACGGCAGCTCGTTCTTCATCTGTTTCTGACATGTTTTCGGGATCAAATGGCATCCAATATGGCTCCATAGCCTTGGCAAAATCTTTTACTCCATTTTTTATGCGCTTCCCAGACAAAGACACCATAAACTCAACATTACGTGGAGAACTGTTGACCAACGCAGCTGACGTGGCATTGCCCGAGCCAACAACCAGCCGCGTAAACGGAAGGTTCATGTACGTGTAATCGTACATGTAGCATTTCGCGTGAAGTCCTGAAACCTGTATAGGCTCGACGGCATCATCATCTGAAAGCTCTTCGACATCTCGAAGTACCATGCCGTTCGGAATGTCGCCGACCTTGGTAAGTTCCTCGTCCCTCGACAGCACAAAGCTCGGCTCAGTCAATCCCTCCCCCAACGCATCCATAGCCCCTTTTGTCAAGAAGGGAGAAATAATGCCCCATTCCTCGATTTTCTGGTTGGGGATCCAATCTATGCCGTCAATATGCGGAGCATGGAAATCATATTGCGAATACCCTTCTGGCGGCAGGAAACGAACATGCGCAAGATCAGTCCGAAGCGAGTTAATCACTGCGCGTCGCTTTCCAGACAATCCCTCTGTACAGGAAAGCGAATGAATGAACTTTGCCAGAACATCATTCTTGGACGACCTTTTCCCAGGGTCAACTTCACCATCGAGTATCACGGCGACATCCCACGATTTGTCAAATGTGAGATTTCGCGTCATCACCACCAAGCGCATTTGCTTGTAGCCATCCCCGTCTTTATATCTCACCAGAATCATCTTAGGGTGAAATATCCCGCCCTTCGGCGATTTCATCTCGTATATCATTGGCTCCAGAAGCGAATAAGCCGGCGAAGGCTTCAGCATCCTCGGGACTTTGATACCACCTTCCTGTACAAATATCGTTATCGAATCCGCATGGTTCCTCAGACGTTGCAAACGCAGAATGGCGTTGTCCTCTTCAGTTGCATTCCTGTATGCTGTGCCTTGAGAAAACAGAACAGGCATCATCAACGCAAGCGCAGGATCAAGCGTGTAAGAAGTCGCCACCGCAGCATCAAACGCCATATTCGGTGGCGGTTTAAGTGCCGCCGTCAGCATTGTCCTCGAATCAGGCGAGACCATTACTTCGCCTCCAATCCAGCATACAGATCCGTGACAAGCCGACTGACGCGATGCCAACGGTAATTGAACAAACCACCGGACTTTCCACTCCACTGTTCAAGCGCCTTGCGGTTAATGAACCTAGATCGCTCTCTTTTGAGGTCACGTTCCCTTGAGCGAATCAGATTTACAGCTATACCACTCTCAAGCAGATTACCGCCGCGTCCCTTCACCAATGCCACCCAGTTTTCAACAAACTTTCTTGTCCCCAATGGGACTCTGGGTGTCAGTCCAAACAGCCCCTCCAGATTCCACGATGCAACGTCAAGCCCAGACACGGTATCCGACCACTCTTCCCACTCCGCTTCATGATTGGCCACCCATTCATTCGATTTATCATTGCCTATCGTTGCATTATAGTGTCTGGACAGAAGGACGTTATACAATATGGTCGCACCATTCATTACCAGTGCGAACATCTTCGCATGCTGAATCACCACTCGATGCTCCGGCAAATCAAGCATCCAAGGGAAATCAACATTAACCGCATACCTACCAGACGCAAGCGTAGCGAGAACGGAACCGCGGCAATTCCTGAGCATGTGTTCCTTCAAAAACAACGCCTCTCCTTTCGTCAGATCAAAACTCGCCTGGCGCGGAAAATCGCTTGGCATCTGCGGCAGAGTTTTACACCACATACCCTCTACTGCGTCTGCAGAACCCAAATCTTCGGACTGGTCCATGCTCCGCTTACGGGAACGTTTGAATGCGTTCAGCTCAGCGTACCACGAACTGATCCCATTGCCATACTCGTCAATCGAGATATCTTTCTGACGAATCCCCCACACACGAAGACCGGCCCAGTAAATGTCGCTTGGAAGACGTTTCACGAATTCCCCGGAACGGGCTCCTATCACGCCTCCTTCCTTATCACCATACTTTGCCCTCAGAACTCGTACAAGATTTCGCTCATCATCATTGACTCGCCTCAGAAAAGAGTTGGAATACACCCGTTCGTCCTCAAGTCTTTTGAATATCCAAGGGACAAATAGCATATAGCGGAGACGTGTCATGACGGTGCTCGTGCCGGGAAACATCTTGTCCGACAATGCATCACGGATCGTTCCCAAACCAAGCTCGTCGACACTCTCCTTTTCCTGAAAGGCCGACAGCAGCTGCAACGCTTTCTCGCGTGCCGCGCCATCATAATCTAGCCAGGCAATCTTAGACATTTCCGCTCTTCCAAATCTCGTGCAAAGGAGCTCGCACCAATCGACAAAGTTTCATGCACGACCTCCTCTCTGCCCATTCATACGTTCCACCACCGACACGAATCCCCGCCCATCTTCGCAATCGGCCGAGCCGAGAATGAGGTGGTCGAGGAACTTGATTCCAAGCAACCGCGCGGTGGATTGCAGGGCGGAGGTGAGCTGCAAATCTTCCTTGCTTGGCGTTGGATCGCCGCTTGGATGGTTGCGGCAAAACATCTACCTGTACTCCTCAACGTTCTCAAATTCCACGTTGTTCCAAGCATCAAGAAGTTCGCCGACAGTTTCATATCCCCAATCGACAATATCCGCAGACTTACCCTCTACGCAGAGGACAACGTACATGCTTCCGGATTCGCCAGCGTTCACAATCAACGAACTGCCGTCGCCGTCATAGGAATCAAGCTTGACAATGTAGTACTTCTTTGTCATATAGTGCCTCTCAGAGCGATTTGGTTGAGGCTAAATTCTTGTATCGGCTCCCAGTATTTAATCTACAAGAAATAGGAAATACTCATCCAATCTCTTCAATGCCTATCGATTTTAGATACTGGTATGTGCCATGATAATTTGGAGGCATACGTGTCAAATCCTCAGAATCACCCCTTGGTACGTATATGACAAAACCCTGCCTCGCCCGCGTTAATAGAACTCGATAAGCATTCTTTAGGTAATTTTTCAATGTCACGTTACGAATATTCTGCCACTTCGATCCCCGGAACTTTGAACACCCAAACTCCTTTCCGTCATGGCGATAATCAGCCTCCCAAATCACCAATGCATAATCAATTTCAAGACCCTGAATCTTAAACTCTGACGCGGCTAGCTCGAGAAAATAGGAAGAGTCTACATCATATTCATTTCCAAGCATCCACTTTGGCACGTTCATCTCCAGCCCAGGAACGACAACCCCCTCTGGACGAATACGGGATGCGCCAGACGATGCAACGGCTCCAAACCGCTCAAGGTAAAGATTGTCAACTCTCTTAGAATGATCTCTCACCCACTTCTTTGCGACATCGAGATTTCGCGTCAATACTATTGGATATTCCTTTACGATCTTCGGTAGAAGATCACGTGCCGTCTTCGGGTCATTCTCGACAATGGCCGCGGCAAACGCAGAAACCTGTTCACTCCTAAAACTGCGCAAGCTTACACCTAAATGCAATGATGGGACAGTGTTCAACCGCCCACTTTTAGCGAGTTTATCAAGTTGATACTTTACCTTATTTTCCTCACCAGGACGCTGAACGTCAAAAGGATCAGGCGAGGAGGATATGATATTTGAGATATATACATCCCACTGCGGGAATTTTTCGTTCAATGCCTTAAACCATTCAACGATGCCCGCTTCGCCATCATGAATCTCCTGCCCATTACCAATTAAGCAAACAATAACAGACCATCCGTCGTTTTTATTTATCTGATCAATAAGACACGCAGGTTCAGATTCCACTTCCCGCCTCAATTTGTTCATCATCTTCTTCTTAGTCCAACACCGCTGCGCTTCATCAAAGATCGCCATCCTGCAATCAGACTGCCCTCCCTCCAAATAATTCTTTCGAAAACCAAATATGTCCTGGACAAAGGTCTTCTTCAGTGCGAAAGTGAAGTATTGAGACACTTCCTTCGGCACAGTCTTGTGCCCCTTTTCCCTTAGCAGCTTCGTTATTAAACGTTTACGTTTTGTCGCATCTTTCTGTAGTGCATGTTGCAAAACGGCCACAAGAGGTCCATTCCCAGAAAGGAAAACAGCCCTATCCCCATTTTCACTATTATATGCACGATCAGTTGCTAAGTTTAACCCTACTAATGTCTTGCCGGCACCCGGTACGCCAGTGACAAAACAGATCTTCTTACGTTTCGATTTTTTCGCTTCCTCAATAATATCCTTAATCGCAGCAGTCGTTTTTGTTAGATTTGTTGCATGCGGATCGTCACTAGTTTTTGTAATGTCCCTTACATCATGATGCTCATAAAGCGCAGTAGCAGCCTCTATTATTGTAGGTGTAGGGGAATACTTTGCATTCAGCCACTCAGTTAGACTAAGTTGCCCCTCGGCATCATCATTCCTAGCAGAGAGGGCCATAACTATATCTTTAACTCCGCGGCAACAATCAATACCACGTATCATTTCCCATGTGTCATGAGTTGACGGAACAAATCGTTTAGCCTGTGTGCAAACGAGGATTGGGACAATTTGCAGACGTTCACTCGCTTCATGAAAATATTTCAAATCAAGGCAATACTCTAAAACCTGTTTCTTGGCTTCTTCTGGATATTTCTTCTCTCCAACCTTATACTCAATCACAAATACCGTCTTTCCCAAGAGAAGAACAACATCAATTCTTCCACAAAGTCTTGGGATAGAATATTCGAAGATTATAGACCCCTTCTTCCATGACTCATTGCTCGCGAGGACTTGTTTCAGCATATCAATTTCTTGATCCCATGCTACTTGTTGCTCAATCTCACGGTCAAATTCCAATATTTCATTTAAACAACCAACTATTCTTTCCCTAGAATCAGCGAGAAAGTCTTTAATAGACGCAGCATAATAAGCTTTACTCATTTTAACCTCCGAGAGTCCCACCGACTACTTCAATGATTTCTGGTCTTGACATGTGACACCCTCTCAACACGCCAAAAGCTCCCGGTGCTTGGCCAATAGTGTTTGCGATGGCAGATATTTCGTCGGCATAATAATTTTCTCGCCCTCGCGGTCGAGGAAGTAGGATTTTGCCGCTGCGTCGGTGTAATGGTCTTTGATTTCCTTCGAGACGACAAGACGGTAGTGTTCGTCAAAGGATATGAGGTGGCGGTCGAACGCGGCATCGTAGGTTGCGGAGAGGCACAAGCCGTTTTCGGGATTGAGGCGGTTTTTCTCGTCTTCAGCCCACGGGTTGATATGGCTGGTGCGAAAGATATCCGCAAGCGAGAAGCCGTGCCACATGGAGCCGCCGATGATTGGATTCGGGTAGTGTTTCGTCAGGATAGGGCCGAGCATGTCAAGCGCACGGACGTAGGACGCGGCCTTGCTGCTTCCGTCCGTGTATATCACGGAACGAATGTCGAATTGATCGCCATTGATGATCACGTTGTCGCCCATGAGATCAACATCCGATTCGTCGGTGGAGCGGTTCGAGGTGAAATACTCGTCCCAGCCGGGATCGCGTTCGACCTCGCCTTTGCTCTTCTTTCTGAAGAACCACTCCGACATATATGTCTCT
>OCTW011616025.1_pt1 | contig 9986 bp, 9 predicted proteins | sample 1539671 | NCBI WGS metagenome assembly OCTW01 (sample SAMN02144230, study PRJEB22623) | gut metagenome | biome: sheep rumen | host: Ovis aries | place: New Zealand
GTAAACGGAGAAAACAATTGTCTTCTATCTTCTTTTATCTCCTTCCTACTTCCTCTATCTACCAAGCAAGCAGAGCTTGCGAAAGTTGAGTAATCATCACTATAGCATCTAAAAACAGAAAAGCCCTATGGACATCCATAGGGCTTTTCCTTTAAGCGGAAGATGAGGGATTCAAACCCCCGATACGCGGTAAAGCGTATACCGGATTTCGAGTCCAGCGCATTCGGTCACTCTGCCAATCTTCCCTTTGCGAACAGCGGTTAACGGGTGTCTGCAAGGCAGGCACATGGCCGCCACAGGCGAAATCGCAAGTGCGAGTGCAATGCATCGCATGAAGCAATTAATGAGTGTCTGCGAAGCAGGCTCATGGTCGCCCACAAGCGAAATTGCGAGTGCAAAGGTATAGAGTTTTTTTCAAAAAGCAAAATTTTTCATGAAAAAAAAATCATATCATATACTCAACAGAGGTCTCCTTTATCGAGAATAGTTTATTGTATATGTCCTTGCGGTACAAACCGAAGCCACTGGAGTTGCGGTCGCGCGGACGCTGTATCTTCACTTCATAGATTTTGCCTATACGTCCTGGCCCCGACTGCATCACGATGACACGGTCTGCCAGATAGACCGCTTCCTCTATGTCGTGGGTTACGAACACCACTGTCTTCTGCTGTTCCCTCACTATGTCGAGCAGATCGTCTTGCAACTTGTTGCGCGTGATGGGGTCGAGAGCACCGAAGGGCTCGTCCATAAACAATACGTCGGGGTTCACCGCCAGTCCGCATGCAATCGCCACACGCTGCTGCTGACCGCCAGACAACTGCGTAGGAAACTGATGCTCCAGTCCGCTCAGTCCGACGAGGTCTATATACTGCTGCGCTATCGTGGCACGCTCAGCCTTTGAGAAGGCATTGTTCTCCAAGCCCAGTTCTACGTTGCGCTTTACGCTGCGCCACGGCAGCAGACCGTAATGCTGGAAGATGGTGACGTATCGTGGCGAAGGCTTGGTCATTACCGCACCGTCAATGCTGACGTTGCCCGCAGTGGGCTGCTCAAAGCCTGCCATGATGTTGAGCAGGGTAGATTTGCCACAGCCAGAAAATCCCAGCAAGCATACAAACTCGCCCTTGTTAATCTCAAAGCTTATATTATCAAGCACATGTATGGTTTCCTGCCTGCCGTCGCGGCTCTTCCGCTGGAAATCCTTTGATATGTTGTTTACCTCAATGTATGCCATAATATGAAAGCACTTTCTTTTCAAATTTACCAATTAAATAGTCAAGGATGAAACCTATGACACCTATCACTATCATAGTGGCGAGCAGTATGTCGGTGCGCAGGTTATTACGCGCGTCTATTATCATGTAGCCCAGACCAGACTGCGTGCCTACCATCTCGCCCGACACAAGGAATATCCATGATGTGCCAAGAGCAATGTGCAGCGAGTTGGCTATCTGTGGGAACACTGCCGGCAGTATGATGCTGAACACCGTCTTCAAGCGTGATATGCCGTAGTTGCTCGCCACCTTCAGATAAGTCTCATCCACCGTATGTACTCCCCTTGCAGTAGTGAGCAGCACGGGGAAGAAGCCCGCAAGGAAGATGATGACGATAGCAGGAGTGTCGCCTATGCCTATCAGAAGCACAATGAACGGCATCCATGCCACGGGGGCTATGGGGCGTATCATCTGTATCACGGGATTAGTAAGCCGGAACAGTATGTTGACGTTGCCGATAAGCAGTCCCAGACCTATGCCTGCCACCACAGACAACAGATAGCCTATGACGAAGCGAAACATACTTGCCGCCACTCCGTCGGCGAGCGTACCGTCACCAGTAATCTCGGCAAAAGCCTTCGCCACATCAAGCGGAGCAGGGAAGAGCGCACTGCCGAAGTCACCGATTACCACCGCCAGCTGCCACAATGCCGTGGCTATAGCGAATGATGCTATTGTGTATAGTGTTGCTTTCATTTCACAAACTCCTCAAATGTAGGTGGATTATCTATTATGCCGTATTTCCTCACCTTCTGCGCGAGGTCGGCGTATGCAGCCTTGGTGATGTCAAGTTCAGAGTAGCTTATCCACTCAAGCGACTGCCTGAGTACTTCATCCTTTTGTGACAGTATCTCCTTTGCCTTACTGAGAGCTACCTCCTTATCGTCAAGATGCTTGCCTGCAGCCTTGTATGCAGCAATGACCTTATCCAACTGAGACTTCTTGGCAAGATAGGCACGGTCGTTGAGCACCAGTCCGCAACAGATGCTACCCTGCCAAAGCTCATCGCTGCGATAGAGCACCTTGCCCTTACCGCCAAGTATGCCCGCTGCTCCGAACGGTTCTGCCACGCAGTAGCCGCTAATCTGTCCGTTGGCAAGAGCAGATGGCATCTCTGGCGGAGCCATCTCCACCACGTTCACATCGTTGATGGTAAGTCCTGCCTTTGCCAATGCCTCCTGCAACAATATGTGGTGGGAGGATGCCCTGTGAGGAATGGCAAATGTCTTTCCTTTCAAGTCCTTTGCGCTGGTTATGTCCTGCGATACCACTATCACGTTGCCATCGGTATGCCCAAGAGCAACGGCTGTCAATCCTATGCCCTGCGCCTTTGCCTTCATGGCAAGTTCAATAAGCACCGAAGCACCGTCCACGCGCCCTGTATTGAGAGCATCTAACAATTCGGGCCATGAGCCATACTTCACAAGCTCCACCTTCACGCCATCTACTGACTTCAGTTCGGTAAGCGGCAGTGCATGAGTTATTGGCAGGTATGCTATCCTAACCGTATTGGGGTCTGATTTACGACCGCATGACGCAAGCAGCAACGCAAGTGCCACGCACCATATTATATTATTAAATGTATATCTCATATATTCGTCTTTTTTACCAGTTAAGTTTACTACGTTTCTCATTAAGGTCGTCCACCAGTTGTCTTACCAACTGCTGCGTATCAACGTTGACTATCATCTCGCTACCCAGTATAGGCTTTGTGCCGTGTGCCATAAACTCGTGTACCTCAGGCGCACCCTGCGTAGGTGCATATACACTATGGTATGAGTTCATGCCGAGCAGACGGAAAGCGAGCGCGGCGCAGATACCTTTCTCATTACTCCACTCTGGTGATATGAAGGCATACGGCAGGTCCTTTATCGGTGTGCCGAGCGCACCGCTTATGCCGTTGAAGAAACCACTGGCACGAGCATTGTCCAGACACTCACCAAGATGCCATACTGGTGGTATATTACCATGCTCCTCACAGAAAGCACGCAGCGAGTCGCCCGTAACCTCAAGTGCCTTGCTTGAGCAGAAGCCCATCTTCAGCAATGCGAATGATGCACAGCCGTTTGTAAGTATCAGTATATTGTTTTTCAGCAGCACCTCTGCCGCCTCTATGATATGCTTCTCGTATATCAGTCGCGGATTGTTACAGCCCACAAGGTTCACTATGCCTTTGATTCGTCCGTCGCGTAACGCATCGGCTATGTCACGCAGTCCACGCTCGAAGTGCTTGGCTGCCCACTCCACGGAGAAGCCCATCTCAGCCTCTACCTCATACTGTGGTATCTTCACAGGCACGTCACGTCGGTCCCTGAACGCCTCTATGGCTCTCAGCACTATCCTCTCAGCCAGTTTCTTAATATCGCCGATGTTGGAGTGTTCATGGTCAAAGCCGTAATGCTCAGCTCCAGGTAAACGCGCAGAGTCGCTTGTGGTGACCACCACCGTGCGGAAACACTTTGCCACATCCATAATGGTAGGGAACACATCTTGCACATCTGCCACCCACAAGTCGAGTGCACCAGTGCCGAGCACCAGCTCTGAGCCGACGGCATTGCTGAGTGGTATCACACCACCGTAGCGATACATAGCACTGAGACCAGAGCAGCAAATGCCATAAAACTGTATTCCCTCCGCACCAGCCTCGCGTGCCTTTGCCTGATACTCGTCGCTCTGTCCGAGCCTTACTATCTCACGCACCAGCAATGGCGAGTGTCCGTGTACGGCAATGTTGACCCATCCTTTCTTCAGTGCTCCAAGGTTCACCTTTGACGTAGAACGGTGTGGCAGCCCGTAGAGGCAGTCCATGGCTATGCCGCTGCCAAGGCATGATGTCCAGGCAAAGCTTACGCCCGTACGGAGAAACTGCTGCATCACGTTGCGCCAGTCGCCGTCAGTGCCAGTAGTGGTGCGATGCAGACTTTCAAATACCTCGTGATATGGAGATACAGGTATAATGCCGGCCTTCTCCCATGCGGCGATGCGCTCTTTGGGTGCATGACTATATATTGTCTTGTGTTTGTCGGGAACGGTGCGGCTCAGGTCCTCAAGCAGTATGTCGGCTATCTCGTCAGCTAACCGCCTTACGTCCTTCCCCTCCGTGTCCAAGCCATAGGTCTTTGCCTCTGCGAGTATCTTCTGTGTACCCTCTATATCAATCGGGGCCTTACCTTCAGCAGCATATTTCAGCGCAAGCATACTCGCCCTGCCTCTTGCTCCGTGGCTTGCCGTGCCTGCCGCAAGGTGGCGCAGCAGGTTGCGCGCCGCTATCAGGTTGGCATCAGCACCACACACGCCCCTCGGGGCTTTCTTTGTTATGCGGCACGGCCCCATGAAGCAGTTCTTACAACAGGTGCCGGCTATACCGAAGTTACACTGTGGCTGCTGACTGTCAAAACGGTCGAACACAGTCTCTATGCCCATCTCCTGCATGTGGAGCAACATCTCCCTGACGGCAGGGTCGGGTGTCTGCTCTATCTGCTGCTGCTTGTTGGGGAATGTCTTGCGGTATTCCGTCACCGCTGACATATAGTCCTTAGTATCTCCGTGTACGTGTGGATGTTCGGGGTCATGGTGATGATGCGCATGGCGTGCCTGATGCGCCAATATCTCCTCATCGGTCTTCTTGCCTGAGAACACTTCCTCAAACTGCTCATTAAGGTCATGATGGTGATGTCCATGGTGGTGATGGTGCGCACCTTCACCACAGTAGTTGCTTTGCTCTGTCATAATGTGTTGTATAATTAAAGTCTATTCTTTTTATTCCAATTGCAAAGTTAACAATATTCAGAATATTACACCAAAGACTTTAATAAAATACAGAAAACTTCACCACAGACCCATAAAACATAGAAGTTTTTTCTTTTATCATATATCATTTACCATACAGGGCAGAAAGCAAATGCTTCCTGCCCTGTATGGTAAACAGCGTTATAATATATCTCACACTTTCTCAAAAATATCGTCACGGCTCCACTGGCTCCAGTATTTTAACGCGAGCTCACGCACATAACTCCAGTATCGTGGCGAGTGGCCGTATGCCTCCACACCGCGCCGTATGTCCTCTTGTATTATGCGGACGTACTCTGTCTTCAGACGCAGCCGCAGGGTTTCTGACTTCCACGTGAAGAGTGCCTCCACGCGTTTGTCTTTCTCATCAGACAACAGGAAGAGACCGTGTCCCATAGTGGCACCGGTGCTTACCTGCAAGCCGTCATTGAAACAGCTTACCGGAGGCTGGCTTCCGGCGTATGACAACACCTCTGGCTCATCATCGCCGTCATGCAACGACATGGCGAGGCAGCCCATCTTGGCTCCAAGCGTGGAGTAGATGCCGAGGTGTCCGTGAATCTCGTTTGTCAAAACCACCTTATGCCACTCCTCCTCTCCGAAGCGACTCACGGTGTCGTCCATGACCATGCGCACGTCAGGGGCATAGCACTCGCATGGGAGTGCCCCACTGTTAAGCACACAAGACATTACTTTGATATCTTCTTAATAAACACATAACCAAGCAACACCTGCATGAGCAGTCCTGGTATACCAAGACGCACATCTTGCAGGGCTGCATAGAGGCTGCCGGTATATACATACTCAAACGCCATGCCCACAAGCTGATAAGCCACTACCACCAAGGCCAGCAGACCGAGGCTGACACGCTGACTACGGTGTGCCACGTAACTTGCCACTACCGCCAATGATACTGACTTGACCAGAATGGCCGGCAGTGCGGCTGCCGGAGGCATACCGAAAAGCATACTGTTGACAACGGGAGACAGAACAGCCGTAAGCAAGCCTAAGTTGATGCCGTAGCAATACGCACCCACAAGGGTGAAAAAGTATATAGGCAGGAGCATCAGGCCGCCTTGTGGTACAAGATGGCATAACTGTGGCAGCAGGATGTTGCCTATAACGAACATAGCGCTGAATATGTATGTGCTGTGATTTGTGAGTGACAGTGTCTTGTAATTTGCGTGTTTCATAATGTCTATTTCCTTTCTTTATTTGTTAATATTTCTCTCTATCTGTGTGTCTGTGGGGTTACCCACATAATGGTAGCTACTGTAGCGGGTGTGACGCCAGCTTGTCACCTTATCGAAATCGAAGTGTGCAATCCAAGCGCCTATACTGTAAGAGCCTGTCCATTCATAGAAATCACCAGAGAATGTTGTTTCAGTCAACGTATAGTTATCAGGTATAGCGACACGTGAGCCGTCTTCATACTCCATAAAGATAGTGCCATTTACCACCTTGAATGTAAAAGGACACTCTATGTATGTTCCGTTACTTTGGTAATCATACTCTACACCATTGCCAGCAGAATATTCATCTCTATAGAACTCTATATCCACATACTGATATGAGTTCCAACGACCGAGAGACACATGGCCTTCCCAGACGCCATCAAGTGTAGCGGCTATCTCATCATCATCACATGATACAAATGTCATGGCTGTCACAGCCAGAAATAAGAATGTTAAAATTTTCTTCATCGTTTATTGATAAATAATTAATATAATAGTTAGTATCTTTATAGTTATTTCGTCACGCGGAACCAGTCCACGTCCACCCAGCCACGCACTTTCTTGCCAGCAGGCTCAGCGGCGCAGATGCCAATTTTGGCACCTATCCACTTACCCTGACGCATTGTGAAGGCTTCACCACATGGAGTGAACTTCTTGCCGTCCTTGGAATATGCGAATGTAACCTTTGCCTCATGCTTGTTATCGCCAGCCTTTGTCTTGCCACCGATATATTCCACGTGCATCCGCATATAGAGGTCACAGTGGAGTGACGGCTGATAATTTACCTTGTCGGCAGCAGTAGGCTTCAATGTGGCAAGCACCTTTATATCCTCTGCCTTACCCTTGTCTGCCTGCTTGCATGTTATCTGCTGCAACTGGAACTCATCGCCTACCCTGCGCAGCACGATAGAAGAGTAGTCCATGCCCATGCAGATGATACCGCCATACTGGCCTTCGTCCTTAGCCGTCATGGTAAGTTTGGCAGTAGCTGTGAAATTGTCAGCAGGGGTCTTCTGTAACAACAGGTTGCCAGCCTCCCAGAGGTTCTTGTAGTCTTGGCTCTGACGATGGCAGAACACACGGAAATAGCCATAAGGCGTAGGCATACCAAAGGTCTGGTCATAGTTAGCATGCCACTGCCACTGCTTGCCCATGGTCGTAGTATTGAACTCGTCGCTCTCCACAGGATTGCATACTGGATATTCCTTGCCCACATTTGGCTTCTTATATGTCAACACTGGCTGTCCACTGTACTTCTCAGTCTTGCCGTATGCCTTTACCTTGCCAACCTTCTCGCCCATGGCAGGCCAGTTGTCAACCCACTTCACTGGCTCAAGCCATACCACACGACCATAAGCCTCTTTGTCCTGGAAATGAAGGAACCAGTCCTCACCGCTCTTCAGGTGAACCCATCCACCCTGGTGAGGGCCGTTGATGTCTGTAGTGCCCTGCGCAAGGACAGTCTTGCTCTCATAAGGACCGTAGGGAGACTTAGAACGCATGGCGAGCTGATGACCTACTGGCACACCTCCTGCAGGACACATAATCCAATACCAGCCGTTACGCTTATAGAACTTAGGGCCTTCGGCAGTACGGTCGTTGGTGCCATTGCCGTCAAACACAATGACGGGGTCACCAATCTGTCTCATACCGTCAGCACTCATCTCACGCACAGTAAGCACTGAGTTGAACTGGCAACGGGAGTTTGCCCAACCGTTTACGAGGTAGCATTTGCCATCCTCATCCCACAGGGGGGTGGTGTCAATCATGCCCTTGCCCGGTATGATACACTTTGGCTCTGTCCACTCACCGCAAGGGTCCTTTGCTGTTACGACGAACACGCCGAGGTCTGGGTCACCCCAATAGATGTAATAAGTCTGGTTATACTGGTTATATCTTATAGACGGAGCCCACACACCGTTACCATGCTGCGGCACAGCGTAGCGGTCAAATGGTGGCAGAGCCTTCACTGCATAATTCACAATCTCCCAGTTAACGAGGTCCTTGGAGTGTAATATAGGCAAACCCGGTATGCAGTTGAACGATGACGCCGTGAGATAGAAGTCCTCACCGCTTGCGCCCACGCAGACATCTGGGTCTGAGTAGTCTGCATTGATTACGGGGTTAGTAAATGTACCGTCGCCGTTGTCTGGTGACCATACTTCTGACTTGTAGTTTTCTGCTCCCACCACTAATGGCAACATGAACAGGAAAGAAAAGAATGTTTTTTTCATCTTCAGGTATATATATATTTTATTCAAGTTTCGCAAGTGCTCAACTTCTTAGTCTTCAGGAGTAAAGAAGTAAAGGAGTTATTAGGAGTTAAGAAGTTATTAGGAGTTAAGGAGTTAAGACAAATGGGGCGCGACCTTATAAATAAAGAACGTAATGTCTTAACTACTGACTACCTAACTACTGACTACTTAACTACTGACTACTTAACTACTGTCTACTTGACTACTTCAGAAAGTTGAGTATATTTAGTTTTCTATTTTCAACTTAAAGTGGTTACCCTCTCTCGCTATGCGCATGGAACCACGCTCACCACGCTCTGAGAGTGTCACGGCAGCCATACCCATAGTCTGACGCAGGTTTATCTCCACACATGGATGTATCTGCGGTTTATTGCTGTCGTCACGCACTATCATCATGTCAATGCCCACAGGACCGTTGTAGCCACGCAACCTCGCACGCAGTAGCTCGTTGCTGGTAATCTTGTGGTTCAGGCTGTCAAGCGCCTCCTTGGGGACATATTCGCCTAACGCTTCACATATAGCCTTGCGGCTCATCAGCATATTACCCGTATAGGCGCTGCCTGTTGTATTAAAGAGCGACAGTCCGTTATCTGTCAGCAGTCCGTCACGACACTGGAACTCCATGGCGAAATCCAGTATCTTAGTCTCCATCACCTCTGCTATGACAAAGCCCTGGCGCTCCAACGTATTACCCACCCACTGCCAGTCAGCCTTTGTGGGGGACTTGGCCGCACATTGCCTGTCATCAGCGTCAGAGAAGAAACGTACGCCCCTGCCACTGCAGCTCCACGGTGCTTTCAGTACTATATGATGCCAGCGTGAGAAAAAGGTTTTTACATCTTCTATATTCTCACATACCTGTGAAGAGCCTGCAAGATGCAGCTTACTATTGATATCCTCAAGCAACTCCACGGCTATACGTCGGTTGCTAAGTTGTCTTACCCTGCTGACAGTCTCGTCATCAGGCAGTTTGTCAGCCGGCACACCAGCCTGCAATAGAGTCTCACGCATTGAAGCATTCCATCCCCACGGACATAAGATGGCATCATTGCCAGCCACGTCTTTTATGTCTTCCAAAAGGATGAAACGCACATCGGGCTTCACTTTCAGGCATACCTCATCATAGAGTCTGCAAGCTGTATCCACATCATCCACCACGACACAGTCACCGTCATCAGCCCACACGGCTGGAATGAAACCGAGGTCACGCCTCATCTCACGTGTCACACGGGGCATCTCATAGCGTGGTTTGTTCATTGCCATCGCTATCTCATGGTCAGGATTGAAGTAGTGAATGTGCACAGTCTATAGTTTACTGTTTATAGTTTATATTATGCGTTTTTGTTGGATTAAGGATTAACGGACTAAGGATTAAGGTTTGATTGGTAATAAACCTTATTCTTTCTTCCTTCCACCCTTATTCCGTCTTCGTT
>OCTW011040563.1_pt1 | contig 9984 bp, 11 predicted proteins | sample 1539671 | NCBI WGS metagenome assembly OCTW01 (sample SAMN02144230, study PRJEB22623) | gut metagenome | biome: sheep rumen | host: Ovis aries | place: New Zealand
TGCTATGTATAAGAATGAAGCTCCTTGGCTGCATCAAGCTACTAATGGAAAACCCGTTGAGATTGTTAGTTTAGGATTACCTGCTTTAATTGCTAGTGAAAAGGCAAGAACAGCAGTATTAGAATTAAAATCAGAAATAACAGTAAAAACTGAGCAAAAAGTAGAAGAAAATCCTGATTATAAGCCAGCAGCAAAAGATGAAAATGGAAATCCTATATTAGCTGTTGGTCAGCCTACTATTACTAAAGAGGTACCTATAGGAAAAGAGGATAGAGCAAAGTGGCTTAACGAAAAGTATCAGGAAAAAGTAATTAAGAAAATAAGACCTCAATTAGAATATGGTATTGCTAAAGGTGGATTAGTAATTAAACCGTATATTGTAATGAAGCAAGGTCTTAAAGATAAAAAGCCAATGCCTGATATTGAAGTAGAATATATTCAAGCAGATGCATTTTATCCATTAGCATTCAGTAGTGGAAATAAGATTACTGAAGCTGCCTTTGTACAAACTAAGGTTGATAAGGATTATACGTATAGGCGTGTAGAACATCATAAACTAGAAGGTAATAATGTAATTGTTAGAAACAGAGCTTTTAGAGCTACTAACAATAATCAACAGCAATTAAATACAGGCAGTGAGACAGAATTAGGAAAAGAGATTCCATTAAGCGAAGTACCAGAATGGGCAGACTTAAAACCAGAGCAACGAATTGCTAATGTTGATAGATTACTATTTGCCTATTTCAAAATGCCTGAGGCGAACACCATAGACCTTCTGAGTCCATTAGGTGTAAGTGGATATAGTAGAGCTGTACAGTTAATTAAAGATGCTGATATGCAATATTCAAGATTATTATGGGAATATCAAGCAACAGAAGCTGCAATTGATATTGATAGAGATGCCTTATTAGATGTAGATGATAGACAAGGAACAACTCATTATGTAAATCCTATCTTACAGCAAAGATTATTTAGGCCTATTGACTTAGGCGAAAGTAATACATACCAGCCATATTTACCAAGCATTAGAGATGCAAGCTTGATTAATGGTTTAAATACTATATTAATGAGAATTGAAGATGTTTGTGCAATAAGCAGAGGAACAATAAGTGATGCTGCAGCTGAAGCAAGAACTGCTACTGAGATTAAGGTCTTAAAGAATAGGACTTATGAAGCAAATAATAATATTCAAATGGCTTTACAAGCAGCATTAGAAGATGTCGTATATATTATGAACGTATATGCTACATTATATAACATTGTACCTGAAGGCGAATATGAAGCAAATTTTGAATGGGATGATAGTGTATTAGTAGATGTTGATGAAGAACTTAATAAGAGATTAAGCTTATTGAACCAAGGTATCATGAGTAAGATCGAATTAAGAATGTGGTATTTTGGTGAAACGGAAACACAGGCAATTGAAGCATTATCAAAGGTTAAGGATGAAGCTAGAGATGAAGCTCAAGCTAATATTGATACCCAAATGGCAATGGGTGATATGAAGCCGCAAAAGAATGATGAAATGGAATAATGATATATGTTAAGTGAAGATGCAATTGATAAGTTAGTTCAAGCAATAGTTGATAGACAAGAAGCTATCAATATATGGGTTTTAAAGCTCATAGCAAAGCGAATTAAAGAGACCGGTAATATTACTCCAAGTGCTATCAATTCGCTTGTTAGAATGGTTAAAAATGGCGCAGACGCGAAATTAATAGCTAAGGAACTAGCTAAACTTACAAATTTACAAGTAAGAGAGATACAAAAGTTAATAAGGACTGTAGCTGCTGATATTTATGCAGATGCGAAGGTTTATTACGATTACAGAAATATTACATATGTACCATTCGAGGAGAATGAAGAATTACAGAGAATTATAAAATCAATTGCAAAGACAACTACAGATACTTACAAAAACATTTCTAATTCAACAGCCTTTATGATTAGAGACCCTAAGAATAGAACCATATTAAAACCAATGTCAATATCAGATACTTATCAATCAGTTTTGGATGAAGCAATACAAGCAAGTCAAAGTGGAGTAATTGATTATAATACAGCAATGAGAAGAACTTTAAAACAACTGATTGATAGTGGTATTAGAAGAGTTGAATATGACCCTGAAAGTGGCAGAAGGTATACACAAAGATTAGACACCGCTGTTAGGAGAAATCTTAATGATGGTATTAGGGCTATTAATCAAGGAGTGCAAGATGAAGTTGGTAGACAGTTTGGGGCTGATGGTAAAGAAATAACAGTTCATGCAATGTCAGCTCCAGATCATGAACCAATACAAGGCCACCAATTCACAAATGAGGAATATGATAATTTACAGCATGAGTTACCATTTAAAGATATAAATGGAAATAGATTTAAGTCAATTAAAAGAGCAATAGGAATTTGGAATTGTAGACATTTTACTTATTCAATAATTGTAGGGGTAACGAAACCAAATTTTACTCAAGAGCAATTAGATAAGTTTATTGCTGATAATAAAAAGGGATATACAGATAGTAAAGGAGTACATTATACGAAATACGATTGTACTCAGGAACAAAGAAGAATGGAAACGGATATTAGGTATGCTAAGGAAGGTCAAATAATTGCTAAAGAAGCAGGCGACATGAAATTAGCTACTAAATACCAAAAGAAGATAAAAGATTTATTAGAGCAATATACTACGTTTTCAAATAATTGTGGTCTTAAGCCTAGATATGATAAAGCAGATGTATCAGGTTATGAGCCATTAAAACCTAAAGAATATGCGTATTAAATTTATATAAACATATTTAAAAACTTATATAAATATATTATAATTTATATATAAAAGTTGGAGTTCGGCAACGTTTAAAACCGAATACATTGGAACGCAGACAGTACCTGCGGATTTATAAATTAAACTGATTTAAAACAATGGAGGGAAATTATGGATTTTTTAAAAGTTTTATTTAATGACGATGCTCTTACTTACGATGAATTTATGACCGCTATTAATGCTAATAACATTAAACTAGCAGATTTATCAAAGGGCGAATATGTCGCTAAAAAGAAGTATGATGATGACCTTAAAGCAAAAGATTCTGCAATTGCTAAGTTAAATGAAGATATTACGACAAGAGATACCGATTTAGGTGATTTAAAAACTAAGCTAGCAGATGCGGGTACTAATGCAGACAAGTTGAATCAGCTTACAAACGATTTATCAGCATTACAAGGTAAGTATGATAATGAAGTAAAGACTTATAAAGCACAGTTAAAGAAGCAAGCATATGAATTCGCAGTAAAAGAATTTGCTGCAACGAAGCATTTTACAAGTAATGCTGCTAAGAGAGATTTTATCAATTCAATGATTTCCGCAGACTTAAAGATGGGAGACAGCGGAATTATGGGCGGAGATGACTTTGTAAAGCAATATACTACAAATAATGCAGATGCATTCGTAGTAGAAGAAGAACCAGAGGAAACTCCAAAGCCAATGTTCGTTGAGTCTCTAAGAACTCCTGATTATGTTGACAATGGTAATTTATTTAATTTCAACTTTACAGGAGTTAGAAAGCATGAAGATTAAGGAGGAAGAAATTAACTATGGCAGTAGGAACAGGAATGAATCAAACATTAAACTATGCAGTTGAATATAGTAGAGCATTAGCTCAGGCTTTCCCATATGTATTAAACTTTGGTAAGTTATATTCAACACCAAACAATGGCAGATATCGTTGGGTAAATGCTAAGACAATTGAAATCCCATCAATCAGAACTACAGGTCGTGTAAACGCTGATAGAGATACAATCGGTGTTGCAGCTCGTAACTATGATAACGCTTGGGAAACAAAAGCATTATCACATCAGAGAAAGTGGTCAACGCTCGTTCATCCAATGGACATTGACCAGACAAATTTAGTTACAACTATTGCTAACATTACACAGGTCTTCAATGAAGAGCAGAAGTTCCCAGAAATGGATGCATATCTGATTTCAAAGATTTATGCAGATTGGACAACTTCAATTGCAGGCGAAGGTTATGTAGGTAAGACAGCTGATACAACTGTATTAAATGTATCTAACGTATTATCAGTATTTGATGCATTAATGCTCAAGATGGATAATGCTAGAGTACCAGCTAATGGACGTATCTTATATTGCACACACGAAGTTAAGAAGCTTCTGAACAATGCTGATAAGATTTCACGTTCTATTGATGTAGAAAGTGGTCCAAATGCTATTGACAGAAGAGTTAACAGACTTGATGAAGTTGAAATCATTGGCGTTCCAGCTGAACTAATGAAGACAAAGTATGATTTCACAACTGGTTGGGCACCAGATAATACTGCTAAGCAGATTAATATGTTCTTAGTACATCCAACAGCTGTTATTACACCTGTAAGCTATACATTCTCTCAGTTAGAGAATCCATCAGCATTAAGCGAAGGCAAGTATGTTTATTATGAAGAATCATTTGAAGATGCATTCATCTTAAATAAGAAGGCTGACGCTATTCAGTTTAATGTTGAGGCTTAATTAAATGGTTAAGGCAGTAAGAGCTAACGTTGTATTACGTATTAAAGACGATGAAGCAAATTTCTATTTGGGTAAAGGCTATTCATTATATGATTTAGACGGAACCCTTATTAAAAAAGCTTTACCTGAAACTTTAAACGATTACAAGCAAGCCTTAATGGAAGCTAACGCTAGAATTGAAGAGTTAGAAGCGGAGCTTAAACAAGCTAAGAAGAAAAAAGAAAAGAAAGATAAATAAACGAAAGGCGGTGGAGTTATGTACCTCACGTACGAAGAATATAGCGATATGGGTGGAACATTGGATGAAGCCGCCTTTACTGATTTAGAATTTGAAGCAAGAGCATATATCGATTGGGTAACATTTAATAGATTACATAAGCAATTAAACAACATACCAGAAAGTGTTAAAGAGTGCATGTATCATATTATTAGAATCGTTCAAAATAAGCTTGAAGCTATGAACGTTGGTATTGGCGCAGCAGCTGCTGAATCTAGTAAGTATGGAGCTGGTATTGCCAGTCAATCTAATGATGGAGTATCTATTAGTTATAATACATTAAGTGCCAGGGATGTCATAGAAACCTCTGAAGCACAAATTAATCAAGCTATAAGGAGATATTTATCAGGAGTAAAAGACACCTTAGGTCATCAACTATTATATAGAGGTTTATACGCAGATGAGTAATTATCCAATTTGGTGGGATTCTACATTAACGATATATAATAAGTATGAAGACCCACAAACACATGTAATTAGTTGGTATAGAACAGTTTTAAATAACTGCTTCTGGAAAAATAATTATCAAAGGATGTCTTTAGGCCAAGTTGAATTAGAGACAGATTCAACAATTGTTAGAATTCCTGAAAATAGTAAATATATAGATAGCTTTGATTGGATAAAGTTACCTAATGATAAAATGGGAAATTATTTTACTTTAGCAGATGGCGATATTATTGTAAATGGAAATGTTACTGATAATATTGACGAATATACTGCTGGAAGCCGATCTACAGACTTTATACAAAAGTATAAGTTTAAAGGCTGCATTAGAATAAATCATTTAACAATTAACACCGGCATTGGTAGAGGTTTACCACATTATCATGTTGAAGGTATTTAATGAGTAGAGTTACAGTTAATGTAAATATCGATGATGATGAAATTCAAAATAAGTTAAATAGGATATTAAGCGATCCTAGTGTTGGTTTAGCTATTCACAATTTATTAGCTAAAATGTGTGACCCATATGTTCCAATGGATGAAGGACATTTAGCTCAAACATTAGAAATAACTCCCCACTATGTACGTTATACTTCTCCGTATGCTCATTATATGTATGAAGGAATTGTATATGGGCCAAACATACCTATTATCAAGGACGGTGTAATTACCGGATGGTTCAGTCCTCCTGGTAAAGCAAAGCATCCAACAGGTAAAGATATAGAATACAATTTAAGTAGACATCCATTAGCAAGCAGACATTGGGATAAGCGAATGATGGAAACTGTTGGAGATGAGTTTGTTGCCGGTGTTAAAGCAATATTAAAAGCAAAGGCAGGTGAAATTAAATGACAATTGATAAGAATCAAGAGGTTATTAATTTTTTAGTAGATTGTCCTGCTATTAGAAATAATCCATTATATTTTAACTTTGTTAATGCTAAAGATAATAATAAACAATTCATTACGGTTGCTAATGACAAAAATATTCAGCAGCCTTATATAGACGGAAGTGTGCTGAAGCAGTATACTTTTACGATAATAGATTTTAAATCAGTAACATTCGATCCAATAGTCAAGACAGTTGGTTATGTTAATGAAAATGTTGAGGATATGCTAGATGTTCAATCAATTATCGATTGGATAACCGAACAAAACGAAGCTAAGAATTATCCAGATTTTGGCGAATATTGTTTCATTGATGACATGAGAGCTACAACAGAAAATCCAGCTTTAAATAGTGTAGATGTTTCATTAACACCAGCACTTGCAAGATATAGTATAACAATAAGAATTGAGTACCTTGATAAGACTAAGGTACTTTGGAAATAAGGAGGAAGATTAAAATATGGCAATTGCTATGAACTTAACTGATGGTCAGAGAGCTGAGCGTAAAACGTTAATCACTGTTGCTGAATGGACAGAAACAGGTAGTGAAACTCCTAAGAGAGAAATCATTGGTGTTAGAACAGAAGATTCTAGTATTGAATTAAATGCTGATATTGCTACATCAACAGATATCTTAGGCATTAACTATACAGACGTTAATAGAACACAGCCTCAGCAGTCATTTGACCCACACTTTGTAATTGGTGGTTCTGACCTTGATACATATTTAGTTACTAATATGTTAAAGAACAATATCACTGCTTATGCTAACGTATTTAACGTATATATCATTACAGCATTTATCACTGACGGCACAGCAACTACATCTGATGGTAAATATTACGCAGTTAAGCATACAGGTTGTTCAATTATTCCAACAGCTATTGGTGGCGATGCTTATGTATCTATGCCAATTGAAGTACACTTCAGTAACAACATTACAGAAGGTACAGTTGATAAGCTGAGTGATGATTTCACATTTACAGCAGCTGCTTAATTAGTGAAAGTTTAAAAGGAGTAAACTATGCAGAATATTGATTTAAGTGCTCTTAAAAAGAAGCAATTTACAATTAATGGCGACGAAAATTGTATTTTAGAGTTAAACACCTCAGATGTTAATATTGCAGTAAGACTTAAAGAGAATTATCCTAACATTGCAGAATATTTAAAGGAATTTGATGATTTAAAGGCTGCTGATGATGAATTAACAGATGAAACATTAGCATTACTATCAGATAAACTAAAAGCTGTAGACAATAAATTAAGAGATACAATTGATAAGATATTTGATAGTAATGTGTGTGAAGTATGTTGTCCTAATATTAGTTTATTTACTATTATTAACGGTAAATTTGCCTATGAATACATTATTGATGCTTTATCGGCATTATATGAAAAAGACCTCCAGACCGAGTTCAAAAAGGTTGAAACTAGAATTAAGAAGCATACGGATAAATATACTAAAAGGAAATAATTTTGTATAGTTTACCTATATCAATTAAATTAGGCGATAAGGAGTTTGCAATAAGAGAACGAGGAGACTTTAGGTTAATCTTAGATTGTTTTGAGGTTTTACAAGACACCGAGTTATCAGAGAACGAACGATTTATCGCCTGTTTAATAATATTTTATGAAGATATAAATGGTCTGGAAGACTTAGATAAACTGCCTGATATTGAAGAGGCAGTTGAAAAGATGAATAATTTCTTTAATTGTGGAGAACCTGAAACACTTGGAATAAAGACTAATTATAGATTAATTGATTGGAAACAAGATTCTCAAATTGTATGTTCAGCTATTAATTCAGTAGCTAAAACAGAAATTAGATCGCTACCATATTTACACTGGTGGACGTTCATGGGATATTATATTTCAGTTGGTGAATCTGTATTAGCTTCAGTTGTTTCTATAAGACAGAAAGTTGCTAAAGGCACTAAGTTAGAGAAATGGGAAAGAGATTTTAAAAAAGATAATCCTCAATATTTCTTACTTGATTATAGAACAACAGAACAAAAGGAAAGTGCAGAAAATGTTCTTGAATTATGGAATAAAGGAAAGTAGGTGAATTAAATGGCAGATCGTGGTGATATTGAATTAGGAGTAAGCCTAAATGCTAAAGACATCACAAAAGCTACCAGTCAACTACAAGCAGAAATCGCTAAAATATTTGCAAATAATGCAGGAAAGCCATTAGATAGTACTTTTAAGAATTTAGAAGCTAGAATGGCAAAGACATCTAATCAAGCCGTAAAATTAACTAATACTATTAGTGAGCTTCAAGATAAACAGTTGCAGAATAACAGAGCATTAGAAGAAGCTGATGCTATTACAAAAAAGGCAATTGAAAGAAGAAATGAACTAGCAGCAGAAGAATTATCATTAATGCAAAAACTAAAAGACGTTACTAATTCTGCTGAAGCAAAGGAATTGGTTAAAGGTCAACTTGATAATGTAAGAAGTAAAATAAAGGAAGTCAATGAAGAAATACTTAATACTGATATCCAAACAGATAAAATCGCTGAGGAAAATGATAAAGTAAATACTAAATTAGACACGAGTAGAGCTGCATTACAGGACGTTAACAACCAAATGACTGCCCTTTTAACTAAATATGACGAATTAGAGCAGAAACAATTACCTAAACCAGAAGAAGAGACCCAAAATCCATTTTTAAATTTTCTAAATGAAAATAAAATGGCAAACTTAGCAAATTTAATAAGTGGTTCTGAAGGTAGTTTTTCAGTTCTTAAGGCTACTGGTGAAGGTGTTAAATTAGCCTTTATGGGCATAGGAACAGCATTAAAAAATCTTATTCCATTATTAGGTAAAGCGGCGGTTAGTGCTGGTAAATTTGCTTTAAACCTTGTTAAAATAGCTGGAAGAACCGTACTTAATGGCGTTAAGAAATTAGCTAGTGGAATACGATCATTGTTTAGTCATATGACTAGAAAAAGTGATGGTAGCATTAAATCAATGGGTAAATTAGCATTGAGTATTGTTGGCATTCAGGGTGCATTTGGTGTAGTAAGAAAAGCAGCTAATGCTTATTTGCAGGATAATGAAGAGCTTAGTAGGCGTCTGCAAGGAATCTGGACCTCTTTGGGCTACTTTATAGGACCAGCTATAGAATATATCATCAATTTAATTGCTAAGCTCTTTGGTGCTATAAATTCATTAGTTAGAGCATTAACTGGAGTTGATATGGTAGCTAAGGCAAGCGCTGCTGCCCTTAAAAAAGAAGGTGAAGCTGCTGCTAAGGCTGGAAGACAAATGGCTGCTTTTGATGAGATGAATACTTTATCAGATAATAGTGGTGGAAGTAATTCAGGACCAACATTTGATTTTCCAGAGGTTGATGTTGGTAATTTAGATGATTTAGGAACAACCATTGCAGAAAAAATAAATGAAGTAATTAAGGGCATTGATTGGGATAAGATTCAGTCAACTATAAGAACTGCTATTAGAAATGTTGTACTTCAAATAAATAAGTTTATTGCTGGTTTAGATTGGAAAGCTTTAGGTAATACATTAGCTCAAGGCATCAATACATTAATTGGTATCGGTACAGAACTTAGAAATGTTAATCTAGCTGGATTAGCTTATAATTTAGCTCATGGATTAAACGAAGCAGTTAAAAATATTGATTGGAAACAATTAGGATCGAATTTAGGTGCTCGTATAAGAGGCATACTAGATGGCCTAACGATATTTATAAGTGAATTTGATTGGGTAGCTTTTGGTAATAGTATAAAAGATTTCCTCGTAGCAATTGATTGGCCAGCATTATTTAAAGCTGTTGGTAGAGCTGTAGGTGCTGCTGTTAAGTATATATTCTCTCCAATTACTGATTATTTT
>OCTW011615042.1_pt1 | contig 9983 bp, 13 predicted proteins | sample 1539671 | NCBI WGS metagenome assembly OCTW01 (sample SAMN02144230, study PRJEB22623) | gut metagenome | biome: sheep rumen | host: Ovis aries | place: New Zealand
AGAATGAACCCATGTGAGCGCAATTCCCGAGATGCCGACTCGGGTGCCCAATGGGTGGCGGCAGACAGGACCACCCAGTGTATTAACGATATTTTTTTTCTACCATAATTTTTGGAAGCCGTGGGGCAAATGCCTGTAACGTTCTTTGCAGAGCGCACGGCTACTCATTAACACATTAATATAATATGGAAACTACAGTAGCACAGAACAGCATCGTCGGAACGATCCGAGAGATGAACATCGGGGACGAAGTGCAGTTCCCCATAGAGAAGACGCCTTACATAAGGGTTGCGCTTTATGTGCACCTGATGCCAGAGCGTCAAGCTGGATGCCGGTGGTCAACACTCACCGACAGGGATGAAGGAACGGTCATCGTAAGGAGGACAGCGTGATGGAGAGGCAAGCAATCGAGAACAGGTTGCTTGAGAACATCCTCGCAGTGACCTCAACGATGACGGTAGGCAAGACGAAAGCCGCACGCATCGTGGGCGGTGAACGTAAACTTGAGAAATTGCATCTTGCGGGTGCCATCGAGTGCACCGGCAAGGTGAACGCACAAAATGGAAAATGGAGGTTCAACCTCTCCCAGGTACTGCAACATTGCAGACCAAAGTAGTCACACAAGTCAAATCATTTAATTCAAAACACAATGAAAACATTTCTTTCAATTATTGCTGGCGTATTGTTCTGCTCAATATTCTTCGTGCCGACAGACAACGCCCCCCTTTCAACTTACTTCGAGTGGACAATGTGGTGCCTTGCAGCTCTGTTCATCTGCAACCTCATCGTCAAGACAGTTGATCAATGGGAGAAGGAAGACGCAGATAAAGAGTAAAGTTCTCGCACGGTCGGACGCTTACGCACTACTATCAATTACATTCATCTTGTGAATGCGTCGTGAGACGCGATACCGCAAACACCTCCGCGAAGAGCGTCCGCCTGATGCGATGAGCCTAAGTCAATTTTTTCATCATACTTTTATGTAATTTTGTTTTTCATATTTGGGGAAGTGCCGTATCCGTGACGGCCTCGGCACTTTTTTTTATTATCGTTAAAAAGAGTTCGATGACGAAAATTGGCGCTTTATTTATTTGCGTATCTCGCTGAAAATGATTAATTTTACAGAGATTTAATAAATCACAAGTCAAACTTTAATTCGTACTATTATGGCAGAGACCAAGAAGGGTGTATTCGCTACCCTAAACGCGATTAACGTCAATGACCACACCGAGGTCAAGGACAACGGAACCGACAAGCTGACTTACCTCTCATGGGTATGGGCTTGGCAACAAGTGAAGACCAAATACCCCGACGTCAGCTACGAGGTGAAGCACTGGGACGGCAAGCCGTTCCTCTACGAGGAGGCCCTCGGCTACATGGTCGAGACCTCAGTCACTATCCAGGGCGAGACAATGACCATGTGGTTGCCCGTCATGGACTCCAAGAACAAAGCGATGAAGGCGCAACCCTACTCCTACAAGACCAGGTATGGCGAGAAGTGGGTGAACGCTGCCACCATGTTCGACGTCAACACCACAATCATGCGCTGCTTAGTCAAGAACCTTGCGATGTTCGGTCTCGGACTCTACATCTATGCAGGTGAAGACCTCCCTCAAGAGGAGAAAGAGCAGCAAGCGAATGCGATGCAAGCCATGATTGACGAGGCTTGTGCTGCCATGCGAGCCGTGAAGAGCCGTGAGGAGCTGGAAGCCTGCTGGAAGAAATACTCAAAAGTAGTTCCTTCGGGTGAGGGTTCCGATTTCATGAACGCCATCAAGGAAGTTGCACAAAAGTTCCCCAAACCCCAATAACTACAACGTGTCATGATAAATAAAAGTGATTTAAAGCAGTCGGAGGTAGTGTTCAATGAGGATGCTCACACCTACCTCCGTGGCGAGCAGCGGTTATCGGGTATAACCTCTCTCATTCATCAAGTGTTGCAGTTGGGTGTCTATCCTGGTGCAAATGATTACGTCCTCAAGGTGCAGATCCCTAAGGCTGGCTACTATGGTTCATGTGTCCACAAGGCCATACAGATGTATGACGAACTTGGAATTGAGTGTACCGAGTACCCCGAGAAACCACATTACACCGCTGGCATGCTCCCGGCACAGGACGTTAGTGAGGAACTCAACTCATACAAATGTCTGTTGATGGGACTTAGGACTGTCGCTTGTGAGTTCACCGTCGATTACGGCAATTTCGCCTCGCAGATTGACTCGGTTAAGGCTGATGAGGACGATGACATCTACCTCGTGGACTATAAGACCAACAACCTCAACTACTACCCTGGTGGTCAAGCTGGGCTTGAGGAATACCTCTCATGGCAATTATCATGCTATGCGTTCATGTTTGAAAAGCAGACCGGCAAAAAGGTCGCTGGACTTATCGCATTTTGGTTGCGAAAAGGAGAAGGTGAGCGTTGGGCTATTGAGCGCAAACCAGACGAGCAAGTCAAATGCTTGCTTGACACCCTCGTTTCTCTCACCGACCACGGTTTCGTGTATTTCAATGACACGATGCAAGTGTATGACACAACCCAACTCCAAAAGGTTGTGGAGACCTCAACTGGTCTTGTGGTTCCACAGGAAATCACCAAAGCTATTGCCGACTTGGTGAAAGCTGAGAAGGCTGCTAAGGAGATGAAGGAGCGTCTGCGTTCTCTCATGGAGCAGAACAACGTCACCAAGTGGGAATGCGATGAGTTCACCGCCTCTATCGGCAAGGAGAGCAAATCGACCACATTCGACTCTAAGGCTTTAGAGAAAGCCGACCCCGAGACTTACAAGAAGTATTTAAAAACAACAACCCGAAAGGGATCATTCAAAATCACAGCAAAATAATTATGTCAGTAAATCGCGTATTTTTATTGGGCAATGTGGGCAAAGAGCCCGAGATTAGAGATAGTCAAGTAGGCAAGTTCGCTACATTAACCCTCGCAACCACCGACAGGGGGTTCACCAAGCAGGACGGTACACAGGTTCCTGAGCGTACCGAGTGGCACAATTTGGTGATATTCGGCAGACAAGCCGAGACAGTAGAGAAGTATGTCGGCAAGGGCATGCGCCTCTACGTTGAGGGCAAGTTGAGGACTCGCAAGTACACAGCTCGTGACAACACCGAGAAGTATGTCACCGAGATTGTTGTTGACACCTTTGAGATGCTGAGTTCCAAGAAGGAGGCAAGTAACCCTGCCATTCCCTTCGAGAACCAGGTGCGGCAGAACCCACAGAACTGGAGTGGTAACGACAACACCACTCAAGACGTTCCCTTCTGATGGTTATCCACATCAACAAGGAAAAAGGCAAGGTCACCGACCAGCGCACCCTTGACCAGTGCTGCGCATGGCTCCCGAATGGGGAGTACGTCGTGACGATCGAGCCGAGAGCGCAGTGGGAGAAGAAGCAACCTCGCACCCTCAACCAAAACGCGCTTTTCCATGTGTGGTGCAGATACATCGCTAAAGCACTCTACGAGTACACAGGCGATGAGAACTGGACAGCCGACATGGTGAAGAAGTTCTTCGCTTACCGATTTGGCGAAGGGAAGTTCACTCCCAGCGGAGAACCCTACCACGAGAGCGTTGAAACTTCCAAACTCAACAAGAAGCAGATGACAGAGTACATGAACAAGATACAGGCTTACATGCTTGCCGAGTGTGGTGTTCGTGTTCCTCTGCCTGATGACGAGAAGTTCAAGGAATTTCAGGCTGAATACGATTAGGTACTCATAGCAATACAATGAAGTAGATTTCAGATTGTGTTTCATGACACCAAGTCAAGCCGAGCAGGGTTATGGCTGATACAGTTACTGCAGTAGGAACTGGCATGGTGGTTTCTTACACAATCAAGCCTTTGGAGGCATTTTTAAATATTTCTTTTTGCTTGCCCCTGTCGGGAACGGGGGCATAAGGACGAGCCCCGGTGGGTGACGGGGGATAGAAGGTTCCATAAGTAAAGGTTTTTTTCATGATTTAGTAAATTAATTGGTTTAGATAAATGGTTAATAAGCCGTCAGCGGGTTCGACTCCCGACTCGTCCACTACATACTTTGTATTTAATTTATGTACATCGACATGCGCCGTCTGTGAAGATAGCGCATGTTTCTAAGAAATCACCGCAACGTCCGGGCGGAAATCGGGCGACAAGTTAAACATTTAATTCAACATACAATGAAAGATTTTAAACTGAGGGGCGATGAAACCCTCGCTGAGCTTCGCACCATCAACGCACGACTCAACAGCGAACGCACGGCGATGTCACACGCCCTCACCAAAGAGAAGACAGAGTTAATCAACCAGTACAACGAGCGCCAGGAGAAGAACGAACTCGACTACGAGCGCAAGAAACTGGAAGTAGTCAACGCCTACAACATCGAGAAGGCATTACTCGACAAGCAGTATTGCAAGTATGGCATTGAGGTGGGTTTGGAGAAAGACAAACGTCGCCTCGCCGAGACCATCGAAGATGTGGAGCAACACGACAAGCGCATCAAGTCGCTGATGGATGAGCGACACATCATCAAGGTCAACAAAGCCAACAACATGGCCAAACTTCAGCAGGAACTCCACCAGCTCAAGAGCGAATACACAAAGACCAAGCGTGAGCTCGGTGCTGAACGTGACATCAAGTTACAGGAGTTCGGCCCACGTCGCCAGAGGTGCAACTGTTATTTTGACGCAGCCCTTGAGGAGACACGCATGGCGATAGCGAAGATATTAAACAACGAAGCTCATAGTAGATAATCTTTGACTTGTGTTTGTGGAGCACTTGCACCTCCCTTCGGTGGGTGCTCCACTTTTTATCAACATGACTTATAAGTTACGCGACTATCAACAACAAGCCTCTGACGCTGCTGTTGAGTTCTTCATGCAGAACAAGATAAAGCACAACGGCCTCCTCATTCTCCCGACTGGAGCGGGCAAGTCACTTGTTATCGCCGACATTGCCTCACGCATTGACGAGCCTCTGCTCATTCTACAACCCAACAAGGAGATAGCAGAGCAGAATATTGCCAAGTATGCGTCTTATGGTTTCAAGGAGTACGGAGTGTATTCTGCCAGCCTCGGCATGAAAACCATCTGCCGTGTGACATTCGCGATGATAGGCAGTGTGATGAACCACATGGAGGAGTTCTCGATCTTCCACAAAATCATCGTTGACGAATGTCATCAAGTAAATGCGAAAGGTGGTCAATACAAGGAGTTCTTTGAGGCCGAGCAGCGCAAGATTGTAGGTCTTACCGCCACTCCCTACAGGTTAGGACAGAGCGTTGACTTCTACACAGGGGAATACGGCTCTATCCTCAAATTCTTGACGAGGACACGCCCACGCATCTTCAGTAAGGTACTTTATTATTGCCAAGTGAAAACGCTCTTAGAGCGAGGCTATCTCGCTAAATTGAGGTATTTCGACTTGCAGAGGCTGACCACCGACAACGTGAAGCTCAACAGTACCGGTGCTGACTATGATGACGACTCCCTGCGTGAGGAGATGGAGCGTGTCGGGTTCTACCATGAGACTTTGGAAATCGTCAAGCGTGTGATGAGACCGAAGGACGGAGGCAGACGCAACGGCATACTTGTCTTCACTCGCTTCGTGGAGGATGCCGAACGACTTGCAGAGGACTTGATGGGCTTCTGCGAGGTGGTTTCGGGAAAGACCCCCAAGAAAGAACGTGAGGCGATACTTGAGAGGTTCAAGGCTGGAGAAACTGAGGTTCTCGCCAATGTCGGTGTCCTAACCACCGGCTTCGATTTCCCTGCTCTTGATACAATTATTTTAGCAAGACCAACTATGTCACTTGCATTATATTATCAAATGTGTCTTTCAATGGACACGGAAGTTCTCACAAATAGAGGCTTTTTGAAATACTCAGAAATTGCAAAGGCTGATAAAGTCGCTGCATATAATAACGGCACAATCGTTTGGACCGAGATTGAAGATATTGTTCATCGAAAGATGTATGATGGCGAGCAATTCGTGTCATTCGCAAATCAGCACTTGAATTTCTGCGTCACTGGTTATCATGAGCTGCTCGTGAAGAGAAAATGGCAAGATCACTACAAGAAAGTAAATGCTTGTGATGTGGCAAAGATGGGCAATACCATCGTGGTCCCAGTTGCTGGTGAGCAGAATGTCCCAGATTGTGGGTTGAAGGTTTGTGAGCTGAAGTTCCTCGGCTTCTTCCTGTCAGATGGTGGCATAAGCAAGGCAAACAATCAAATTCACATTGTCCAGTCCTACAGATACCCCGAAATCATAGATGAGATAGAAAGGACTATTCAGGATTGCGGAATGAAATATAGCAAAGCCATACAAAAGAGGAAAGGTCGTGAGGCTAAATACTATGATGTGGTTCATTTCTGCATCTCCAAAGGCAAACCAAGAGGAACATTTAAAGACCTCAAAGGCTGGGAATACCTATCCGAATACATTGACAAAGATTTTGGAGCAGCTTATGAAAAGTTGAGCTCAAGAGACCTTTCAATACTTCTCTACGCTCTAAACCTCGGTGATGGAAAGAAATCTGATTGCGGTTACGAACGCAAAACTTATACCATTGCAATGGGTAACAATAAAGTCTATGCCGATAGAGTCCAATCCTTAGCGATTAGAAGGGGATGGAGATGTAATATGTATACCCAAGTACAAAATGGCAATGTTCAATACATCTGTCATTTCAAACAAAGGGACTACTCAACAATCGCTGGCCAAAACGTTAAGCCTTATTTTGGCAAGGAAAGGCAAAAAATAACCATATCTCAAGGCTCAAGAAAAGACGAAGTTTGGTGTGTAAAAGACAAATATGGCACAATCGTTACTCGTCGAAATGGTAAAGTTTTGATTATGGGTAATTGCGGACGCGCGATACGCCCATACCCTGGCAAGGACGGTTGGGTTGTTGACCTCTGTGGCAGCATCTCCAAGTTCGGGAAGGTCGAGGACTTGACGATTGAGGTTGAGGGAAAAGAGAAATGGATCATCACGAGCAACGGAAAGCAGCTCACAAATAAGTTATTCACCAAATAAAACCAAATATCATGAGTTGGAAAAGATTTAAGTTCGGCAACCACAAAGTGTATATCGTGCCTGGAAATCCTCACAAGTTCAGGACGGAGCACGATGCGAAATACTACTGCCAACAGAACAATATTGATTGGTCAGAAGTCGAGATATACGACTCCGATAAAGAGCACAACAGATGGCTGGAGTTACAGTTGCTTGAGAAGGCTGGTGAAGTCAGCGAGCTTTGCAGACAAGTCAAGTATGAGCTGCTGCCCGCCAAATACGAGAACGTTTACGTCAAGGACAAGATGGTTAAGCAATGGATTGTTTACACCGACTCATCGTCAGGCAATGTGTTCGACACGAAGAAGGAGGCCATTGAGTTCTGCAAGCATACTGGACTGAGACAAAAGGACATCGGCTGCATCACTCGCACCGAGCCTGTGTATAAGCAGGTGTGCATCGAGCAGAATGCCGAGTACACAGCCGATTTCGTTTATCGTGACAAGGACGGTAACAAGATTGTCGAGGACGTAAAGAGTGAGGCAACCAGGAAGGAGAAAGACTATGTGCTTCGTCGCAAGATGATGTTGCATCTGCTCGGCATCCGCATTAAGGAGACTTGATTATGGAAGACGGCTGGATTAAGCTCTATCGGAAATTGATAGAGTGGCACCATTATAAAAATGGCAACACGTTTAGGTTGTTTCTCCACTTGCTAATGACGGCAAATATCGAGGATAAACAATGGAAAGACGGGGTTGTTATAAAGCGTGGGCAAGTGGTCACGTCTATCGCCAAACTCGCTTATGAGCTGGGACTTACTGACAATCAGATACGCACAAGCAAAAACACACTCAAACGCACAGGTGAAATCACAATCAAAACCACAAACAAATATAGTATTATAACCGTCTGTAAATTTGACGATTACCAAGCGGAAAAGCAAAAGCGACCACAAGCAAAACCACAAGCAAAACCACAAGCAACAACCCAGTCAACTTCACAACAACTAAAGAATAATAAAGAAGAAAAGAATATAAAAATATCTACTAACGTAGATACAAAAAGGAGTTTCGTTGCTCCCGAGTTTGAGACTGTCTTTTCTGTTTGGTTGGAATATAAGCATCAGCGAAGAGAGTCATACAAAAGCGACTTATCGTTGAAGACCTGTTACAACAAACTGTACAAGCTCGCCGATGGCGACCCACAGAAAGCGATGGCTATCGTTGAGCAGTCAATGGCAAATAATTGGGCGGGGCTCTTCCCCCTAAAAAATCAAATCAATGGAAACAATAGGACAAGCACTTATCAAGAGCAGCGAGCAGCGGAGCTCACGAAACTTGCCGACGACTACTCAGCGATTATCGCCCGCCGTCTTGCAGAGGACGAGGCGCGTCATTGAGCGCTATGGTGACAAGCAGAAATTCCTGCTCACATTCAACCCCAGCGTGCAGAAGTTGGCTGGACGCAACCCGGAACGTGCTTTCTTCGGTGAGGCACCCTCCCTGGTCATCATGCGAAAGGCGTACGGTGACGGTTTCCCTGGCACATGGTTGCTGCCGCAGATATTAGACCTCGTCGCTTTCTCCAACTCTAAAGGCACGTTGAGCGGTGAGCAGGCCGAGTTCCTCGCTGAGGCTATAGCGAATGAATACTACTTCCTGAAGGCTTCGGAGTTGCAGCTGTTCTTTTACAGATTCAAGTGTGGTGCCTATGGGAAGTTCTATGGGAATGTCGACCCGATGATGATAATGCAAGGGTTGAAGCAGTTCATGAAGGAACGGGCCGTGGAGATTGAGAGGCACGAGAACGAGATGAAGGAGCGTGAACGTGAGGAGAGTGCCAAGAATGCCATCACACCTCGTGAATATTGCCGAAATCACGGTTATCCCGAGATGGACAACGTGCTCGACATCATAGAATATGAGCGCAAGTTGGAAAACGTTAAACCGCCAAAAGATTAAGAGACAACACGTTAAACTACGTTGGTCAACGCCAAAAAGGGCGCAAAAGAGAACCGACTTTGTTCTATCTGAGCTAACTTTACAGTGTAATTCACAATAAGTCAAACATTTAATTCATCTTATTATGAGCGAGAAATTGAGAAAACAATTCGAGCAGATGAAAGCCAAGCATCCCGACGTGGTTCTGCTCTTCCGAGTGGGTGACTTCTATGAGTCCTATGAGGAAGATGCGGAAATCGTCGCCAAAGAGCTTGGCATCACTCTCACGAAAAAGGGAAACACAAAGATGGCCGGTTTCCCTCAACATTCGCTTGACACCTACCTGCCGAAACTTGTACGTGCAGGCAAGCGCGTCGCCATGTGCGACCAACTGGAAGACTCCAAGCAGACCAAGAGACTCGTCAAGCGGGGTATCACTGAGGACCAGTCCTCAACATCAAGTGTTGAACAATCAACATCAAGTGTCGAACAATCAACACCAAGTGTCGAACAATCAACACCAAAAGTCAAACATTTTAATTCATCAAAAGCAATGGAAGTAAAGAACATTCCTTTGAGTGACATCCAGCCGTCACCGCTCAACCCTCGCAAGACATTCGACGAGGAGGGCATCCACGACCTTGCTGACAACATCCGGCAGAACGGATTGTTGCAGCCTATCACCATTCGCCCTGTTGAGGGCAAAGACGTACCCTACGAAATCGTGTGTGGAGAGCGCCGTTACCGCGCCTTCATTCTCAATCAGAAAATCCGCGTCCAAGTGCCGTCTGACATTCCCTGCATCGTGAGGGACATGACCGATGAGGAAGCCCTCGACGCGATGATTACCGAGAACCTGCAAAGACAGGACGTTGACCCGATTGAAGAGGCATTCGCTTTCGGGCAACTCGTCAAGACAGGAAAGAGCATTGAGGAAATAGCCTTGCGCTTCGGCAAGTCAAAACGATTCATTCAGGAGCGCATCAAACTCGACAACCTTCTGCCTGAGCTCAAGAAATGGGTTACTAAA
>OCTW013410228.1_pt1 | contig 9983 bp, 20 predicted proteins | sample 1539671 | NCBI WGS metagenome assembly OCTW01 (sample SAMN02144230, study PRJEB22623) | gut metagenome | biome: sheep rumen | host: Ovis aries | place: New Zealand
GGAGGAACAAATCATGGCAAACAACAAAATCAGAATTAGATTGAAATCATTCGATCACAAGATCTTAGATGATTCAGCAGAAAAGATTGTCGCAGCTGCGAAAAAATCAGGTGCTCAGGTCGTTGGTCCAGTACCACTTCCAACTGAAAGAGAAGTTTATACAATCTTAAGAGCTGTTCATAAATACAAAGATTCTCGTGAACAGTTTGAAATCAGAACTCATAAGAGACTAATCGATATTGTAAACCCAACCCCAGAAACTGTAGACGTATTAACACGTTTAGAATTACCTTCTGGTGTGGATATTGAAATTAAGTTATAAGAAAGGTAAGAGGTGTAACTCATGAAAGGAATCTTAGGCCGTAAGATCGGTATGACTCAGGTTTTCACTACTGATGGACGTTTAGTGCCAGTTACTGTTGTTGAAGCAACTCCTAACGTTGTTTTACAGAAAAAGACAACTGAAACTGATGGCTACAACGCAATTCAGGTAGGTTTCGAAGACAAAAGAGAAAAATTAGCAAACAAGCCAGAACTTGGACACGTTGCTAAAGCAAACACTGCTCCTAAGCGCTTCATCAAAGAATTTCGTTATGACGAAATGATGAGTTATGAAGTAGGACAGGAAGTAAAAGTTGACACATTCGCAGCAGGCGAAATCGTTGACGTACAGGGAACTAGTAAAGGTCACGGATACACTGGTACAATCAAGAGATTTGGTTATCAGCGTACACCAATGGCTCATGGTGGTGGTCCTAACCACAGACATGCTGGTTCAATGGGTCCAATTGCCCCAAATAGAATCGCTCCTGGTAAGAAATTACCTGGTCAGTATGGACATGTTACAAGAACAGTTCAGAATCTTGAAATCGTTGCTGTTGATCCAGAAAGAAATGTATTATTAATCTCTGGTTCAGTACCTGGACCTAAAAAAGGTTTAGTTGTTGTACACTCAGCAGTCAAAGCAAATGGAAAGGTTAATGAAGCTAAGACATTAGTTTCATACGCAAAAGCAGCAGATGCTGCTGAATAATGAAGCGGAAGGAGGAAACACACATGGCAAAAGTTGCATTATTAAATCAGAAAGCTGAAAATGTTGGCGAAATCGAATTAAACGATGCTGTATTTGGAATTGAACCAAACAATCAGGCAATCTTTGATATGGTATTACTACAGAGAGCTTCATTAAGACAGGGTACTCATAAGGTAAAAGGTCGTTCAGAAGTTAGAGGCGGCGGTAAGAAACCTTGGAGACAGAAAGGTACTGGTAGAGCTAGACAGGGTTCTACGCGTGCTCCACAGTGGGTAGGCGGCGGAACTGTATTCGGTCCTACTCCTAGAAGCTATAAATTCAAATTAAACAGAAAAGTAAGAAGACTTGCATTAAGAAGTGCATTATCTCAGAAGTTAATTGACAATGAATTCACTGCTTTAGATGCTTTAGCTTTCGATACAAAGAAAACGAAAAACATGGTTGAAGTCATGAATGCATTTGAAACTCCTAGAAAAGCATTAATCGTCGTTGATGAAATCAACGAAAACGTTGCTTTATCTGCAAGAAACTTACCAAACGTTAAATTATTAGATGCTAAACACTTAAATGTTTATGATGTTTTAAACAGCACAAACTTATTTATGACTGAAGCAGCAATCAAAGCTGTTGAGGAGGTACTTGCATAATGGCACACATTACTGATGTATTAAAGAAACCTGTCTTAACTGAAAAATCTTTAAAGTTAATTCAAGATGAAAATAAATATACTTTCGATGTTGATGTTAATGCTAACAAGACTGAAATCAAACAGGCTGTTGAAGCAATGTTCAATGTAAAGGTTACTTCAGTAAACACAATGAACGTTCGCGCAAAGACTAAGAGAGTTGGTCGTTATGTTGGTAAGACTAACAAGAGAAAGAAAGCAATTGTCAGCTTAGCAGCTGATAACAAGATCGATTTATTCGGCGAAGAAGAATAATCTGATCACTTATTGGGAAATACTCGTCCCAGATATTCATTAAGGAGGATATACACATGGCTATTAAAGCTTATAAGCCAGTCACTAACGGTCGTAGAAATATGACTGCTCTGACAAAAGACGAAATTACTAGTCAGAAACCAGAAAAGTCTTTATTAACTACTGTTAGTAAAAAAGGTGGCCGTAACAACCAGGGTCAGATCACTACTAGACATCATGGTGGCGGACATAAGAGAAAATATAGAATTATCGATTTCAAAAGAAATAAAGATGGTGTACCTGGTAAGGTCGCTACCATCGAATACGATCCAAACCGTTCTGCAAACATCGCATTAATTCATTATGCTGATGGGGAAAAGAGATATATCTTAGCTCCTAAAGGATTACAGGTTGGGGCTACAATCATCTCTGGTGATGAAGCCGATATCGTAACTGGTAACGCATTACAGATGGGTAACATGCCTGAAGGTACATTAATCCACAATATTGAAATGCATCCTGGTAAGGGTGGACAGATTGCACGTAGTGCAGGTGTTTCTGCTCAGATCTTAGGTTTTGAAGGAAAATATGTTACTGTCAGATTATCATCTGGTGAAGTAAGAAAATTCCTTAAAGTTTGCCGTGCTACAGTCGGTGAAGTTGGTAATGAAGACCATTCATTAGTTAACATCGGTAAAGCTGGTCGTAATCGCTGGAAAGGTATCAGACCTACAGTTCGTGGTTCTGTTATGAACCCTAACGATCACCCTCATGGTGGTGGTGAAGGTAAAACTTCAATCGGTCGTAAAGCACCACTTACTCCTTGGGGTAAAAAAGCTATGGGTGTTAAGACTAGAAATAATAAGAAACATTCTACTAAATTAATCGTACGTAGAAGAAACGGTAAATAAGAGGAGGAGAAGAAAACATGGCAAGAAGTTTGAAAAAAGGGCCTTTCGTTGATGAACACTTAATGAAAAAAGTGGAAGCATTAAACGCTTCAGGCAAAAAAGAAGTCATCAAGACTTGGTCAAGACGTTCTACAATCTTCCCTCAGTTCATTGAACATACATTCGCAGTATACAATGGAAGAGAACATATCCCAGTTTATGTAACTGAAGACATGGTTGGTCATAAGTTAGGAGAATTCGCTCCTACAAGAACATTCAAAGGCCATGGCGATACAGATGCCAAAGGATAATTTGAGGAGGATAGAACATGGAAGCAAGAGCGCAAGCTAAAAACATTCGTGTATCTGCTCAAAAAGCCAGATTAGTCGTAGACTTAGTAAGAGGCAAGAGTGTCAAGGAAGCCTTAGGGATTCTTGAATATACGAATAAATCTGCTACACCTGCTATTATCAAGGTTATTAAATCTGCTGCAGCAAATGCAGAACATAATGAAGGTGCAGATAAAGATAAATTAGTATTAAAAGAAATTTATGTTGATGAAGGTCCAACATTAAAGAGATTCCGTGCCAAAGCAAAAGGTCAGGGAACTCAGATCTTAAAGAGAACATGCCACATCACTGCTGTGGTTGAAGAAAGATAGGAGGAAGAAAGATGGGTCAGAAAGTAAGTCCAGTAGGATTCCGTGTTGGTGTTAACCGCGATTGGAGTTCAAGATGGTATGCAGATAACAAAAATTTCGCAACATTACTTCATGAAGATTTAAAAATTCGTAACTTCCTTCAGGAAAAATTAGCTAGAGCATATGTTGCAAAGATCGATATCGAAAGATCTAAAAAGAGAATCAATATCTTCGTTCATACATCTAGACCTGGTGTTGTCATCGGTAAAGGTGGCGAAGCTATCGATGCTTTAAGAAAAGAAGTTGTTAAATTAGTTGATGGTAAACAGGTTTACATCAACGTTGTAGAAATTAAGAACGCAGACACTAACGCTACATTAGTAGCTAAGAGAATCGCTGAACAGTTAGAAAACCGTGCGTCTTTCCGTACTGTTCAGAAGAGAGCTATTCAGTCAGCTATGCGCGCTGGTGCTAAAGGGATCAAAACTTCAGTTTCAGGTCGTTTAGGCGGTGCTGATATGGCCAGAGCTGAAGGTTATTCTGAAGGTGTCGTACCTCTTCATACATTAAGAGCAGACATCGACTATGCTACTGCAGAAGCCAATACAACTTACGGCAAGCTTGGTGTTAAAGTCTGGATTTGTAAGGGAGAAATTCTTCCTGGCAAAGTAAAGGAGGACAAATAATCATGTTAATGCCTAAGAGAACAAAATATAGAAGACCTCATAGAATTAAATATGAAGGAAAAACTAAAGGCGGATCTTATGTCGCTTTTGGTGAATATGGTTTAGTTGCTTTAGATGGTGCTTGGATCACTTCAAGACAGATCGAAGCTGCCCGTATCGCAATCAACCGTGAAATGGACCGTCAGGGTCAGGTATGGATCAGAATCTTCCCACACTTAGCAAAGACTAAGAAGCCTTTGGAAGTCCGTATGGGTTCAGGTAAAGGTTCTCCAGAAGAATGGGTAGCTGTTGTTAAACAGGGCAGAGTGATGTTCGAAGTTGGCGGCGTCAGCGAAGAAATCGCTAGAGAAGCATTAAGACTTGCATCTCATAAGTTACCTATCAGATGTAAAATCGTTAAGAAAGGTGAGTAAGTCATGAAAGTCGCAGATATTAGAAATATCGAAACTCCTGAACTTAACAAAAAAGTTGAGGAGTTCAAAAAAGAATTATTCAGTTTGAGATTTCAGCAGGCTACTGGCCAGTTAGAAAACACTGCTCGTATTAAAGAAGTAAGAAAATCTATCGCTAAGATCAAAACTGTTATTAGAGAAAGAGAATTAGAAAAATAGGAGAGATGAAGATGGAAAGAAATAACCGTAAAGTTTTAACTGGAACAGTCATCTCTACTAAAATGGATAAAACAATCACTGTTCTTGTAGAAACACATAAACAGGATAAAATCTATGGCAAACGTATGAAATCATCTACTAAATTCCATGCTCATGATGAAAATAATGAAGCACATGTTGGTGATATCGTTAAGATTATGGCTACAAGACCATTATCTGCAACAAAGCGTTTCCGTTTAGTAGAAATCGTTAAGAAGGCAGAAATCATTTAATTCTTCTGAAAGGAGGTCCCTCAAATGATCCAGAACGAAACAAGATTAAAAGTCGCTGATAATACAGGCGCTAAGGAAGTATTAGTAATTAGAAACCTTGGTGGTTCAACTAGAAAAACAAGCAACATCGGGGATGTCGTTGTTGCTACAGTAAAACAGGCTGCTCCAGGTGGTACAGTAAAAAAAGGTGAAGTTGTTAAAGCTGTCATCGTAAGAACTAGATATGGTTTACACCGTCCAAATGGTTCACATATTTCATTTGATGATAATGCATGTGTATTAATTAAAGATGATAACTCACCAAGAGGTACTCGTATTTTTGGCCCTGTTGCGAGAGAGTTAAGAGATGCAGATTTCATGAGAATCGTATCATTAGCTCCTGAAGTATTATAGGAGGAAATAAGATGAAATTACGTGTTGGTGATACAGTTATGGTCATCGCTGGTAGCGAAAAAGGCAAAACTGGCGAAATCTTAAAAATCTTACATGACAAAAACAGAGTCGTAGTTGAAGATGTAAACAAAGTAACAAAACACATCAAACCATCTCAGGCTGATCCTGAAGGTGGTATCCAGCATATCGAAGCACCAATCGATGCTTCAAATGTTGCTTACTATGACACTAAAGCAAAAGCCATCGTTAAGATTGGTTATAAATTTGATGAAAACGGCAAGAAATACAGAGTGAATAAAGCTACTGGTGAAGCCTTAAAAGAAAATAAAAAGAAATAATCTAGGAGGCAACAATGAACAGATTACAGGAACGTTATAAAAACGAAATCAGTAAGAACTTAATGTCAAAGTTCAACTATTCTTCAGTAATGCAGCTTCCTAAGATGGAAAAAATCGTGATCAACATCGGTGTTGGTGACGCTGTTAATAACTCTAAGTTATTAGACGAAGCTGTAGAAGAATTAACATTAATTTCTGGTCAGAAACCAATCATCACAAAAGCTAAGAAATCAATCGCTGGTTTCAAGATTCGTGAAGGCCAGGAAATTGGATGTAAAGTTACATTACGTGGCGAAAGAATGTATGAATTCATGGATAAATTAATCTCTATCTCTTTACCACGTGTACGTGACTTCAGAGGTGTTCCTAAGAACTCTTTCGATGGTAGAGGTAACTACACTTTAGGTGTTAAGGAACAGTTGATCTTCCCTGAAATCGATTTCGATAAGGTCAACAGATTAAGAGGTATGGATATTGTATTCGTTACTACTGCTAAGAGCGATGAAGAAGGTTTAGCATTATTAACTGAATTAGGTATGCCTTTTGCTAAGTAGGAGGACAAAGTAAACTATGGCAAAAACATCAATGAAGATTAAACAGCAGCGTCCTCAGAAGTTCGCAGTTCGTGAATATACTAGATGCGAACGTTGTGGACGTCCACACTCAGTAATGAGAAAGTTCAAGCTTTGTAGAATTTGCTTCAGAGAATTAGCTTACAAGGGCGAAATTCCTGGTGTAAAGAAAGCAAGCTGGTAATAAGTTAGATATCCCAGGAAGGAGGACAAGCAAATGGTAAACGATCCTATTGCAGATATGTTAACAAGAATCCGTAATGCTAATCAGCAGAAACATGAAGAAGTATCAATCCCTACTTCTAAGACTAAAGTTGCTTTAGCTGAAATCTTAAAGAATGAAGGTTTTATCGGCGGATATAGAATCGAAGGTGAAGGTGTTCACAAAAATATCGTGATCACTTTAAAATATAAAGGTAATGAAAGAGTAATCACTGGTTTAAAGAGAGTTTCTAAACCAGGTTTACGTCAGTATGCTAAGGTGAATGAAATTCCTAAGGTATTAAATGGTTTAGGTATTGTCATCTTATCAACTTCTCAAGGGCTTATGACTGATAAAGAAGCTAGAGCTAAGAAAATTGGCGGAGAAGTATTAGCTTATATCTGGTAAAAACAAAAATAAACAGGAGGTAATACGATGTCTCGTATTGGTTTAAAAGTCATCAATGTACCTGAAGATGTAACAGTTAATGTCGCTGCTGATCATACTGTCACAGTGAAAGGCCCTAAGGGAGAATTATCTAGACAGTTCAGTGATTTAATTACTGTCAATGTTGAAGGTAATGAAGTGAAATGCGTTCGTGCAAACGATGCAAAACATACTAAACAGTTACATGGTACAACTAGAGCATTAATCGCTAACATGGTTGAAGGCGTTAAAAACGGTTTCGAAAAGAACTTAGAAATCGTTGGTATTGGTTACCGTGCTCAGATGAAAGGTAACAAATTAGTTTTAAATGTTGGTTTCTCTCATCCAGTAGAAATGGACATTGAAGAGGGTGTCAAAGTAGAATGCCCTAGCGCGACTCAGATCAAGGTATCTGGTATCTCTAAAGAAAGAGTCGGCGAAGTTGCAGCGTCTATCCGCGCTGTCAAGAAACCTGAACCTTACAAAGGAAAAGGTATTAAATATGTTGATGAACATATTATTAGAAAAGAAGGTAAGACTGCTGGTAAGAAATAATTAGCAGCAATCTTATAAAAGGAGGAAATAAGTCATGGCAAAAATGTCACGCAATGACGTACGTAAAAGACGTCATTTAAGAGTACGTAAGAAAATCTCTGGTACTCCAGAATGTCCAAGATTAAATGTTTTCCGTTCTAATAAGAATATTCATGCGCAGATTATTGATGATGTTAATGGTAAAACATTAGCATCAGCAAATTCTGTTGAAATGAAATTAGAAAACGGATCAAATATTGAAGCAGCGAAAAAAGTCGGTGCTGAAATCGCTAAAAGAGCATTAGCAGCAAATATCGATCACGTCGTATTCGATCGTGGTGGATATGTATATCACGGTAGAGTACAGGCTTTAGCTGAAGCAGCTAGAGAAGCTGGACTGAAATTTTAGTAGGAGGTTAAAGAATGGAAGCGCGTAAACCAAGAGAAAATGGTCAGAATAATGGTCGCAGAAGAAGAAACAACCAGAAAAGAAGACCAAGAGAACAGAAAGAATTCGAAGAACGTGTAGTTACTATTAACCGTATTACTAAAGTAGTAAAAGGTGGTCGTAAAATGCGTTTTGCTGCCCTGGTCGTTATTGGTGACCGTAAGGGTCGTGTTGGCTTCGGTACTGGTAAAGCTCACGAAGTACCTGATGCAATCAGAAAAGCAAGCGAAGCTGCTAAGAAGAACTTAATTACAGTTTCAATTAAGAATGGTACAATCCCTCATGAAATTAAGGGTGTATACGGTTCTGGTTATGTATTCTTAAGACCTGCATCAAAAGGTACTGGGATCATTGCCGGTGGTCCAGTTCGTGCCGTTGTCGAATTAGCTGGTTATACTGATATCTTATCTAAATGTATTGGTTCAAGAACACCAATCAACATGGTTAGAGCTACAATGGCTGGTTTAGCTACTATGAAAACAGCTGAACAGGTTGCTGCTTTAAGAGATAAGACTGTTGAAGAAATCTACGGATAAGGAGGAGCTTATAATGGCAAAATTATCAATTACTCTTACTAAGAGCCCAATTGGTGCTAAGAAAAACCAGAAGGCGACTCTGAAAGCCTTAGGTTTAAACAAAATGCACAAAACTGTTGAAAGAGAAGACAATGCTTATACTCAGGGTATGATTAGAGCGGTCGCTCATTTAGTAACAGTGACAAAAGAAGACTAGGAGGTACTTTCGTCAATGAAATTACACGAATTACACTACACTGATGGTGCACGTAAAGAAAGAAAACGTGTCGGACGTGGTACAAGCTCTGGAACTGGTAAGACTTCTGGTAGAGGTCAGAAAGGTCAGGGCGCACGTAGCGGCGGAGGAAAGAAACCTGGTTTTGAAGGTGGACAGACTCCATTATTCATGCGTATTCCAAAACGTGGTTTCACTAATGTGAACAGAAAAGAATATGCAATTGTAAACGTTAAAGACTTAAACAGATTTGAAGCTAACTCAGTTGTTGATTTAGAAGCATTAATGAACGCTGGTTTAGTTAAGAAAGAATTAGATGGCTTAAAAATCTTAGGTAACGGTGAATTAACAGTTGCTTTAACTGTTAAGGCTAACAAGTTCTCTAAGTCAGCTGCAAGCGCCATCGAAGCTGCAGGTGGAAAAACTGAGGTGATCTAAATTGATTACCTTCTTAAAAGAAGTATTTAAGAAAGGCGAGCTTCGTAGAAAGGTCGTCTTTACGCTAGGTATGTTATTTGTATTCCGTTTAGGGGCAGCGATCACGATACCATATATCAATGCGGATGCCATCTCGCAAAGTGCAACTTCAAGCGGGATCTTCGGAATTATGAATATGCTTGGTGGGGGGACTCTTGAAAGATTCTCCCTCTTCTCATTAGGTGTTTCACCTTACATCACTGCGTCAATCATTATCGAATTGCTCTCGATGGATGTCATCCCTACACTCGCGAGATGGCAGAAAGAAGGGAACGTCGGTAAAAAGAAAAAGGATAAAGTCACCAGATATCTGACTTTATTCTTAGCAGCGATCCAGGGTGGATCATTAACATATGCATTTGATAAAGGTTATGGTATTTTAACAAGTTCTAAACCTTGGATTTATGTATATGTCGTTGTGGTGATGGCAGCTGGTTCCATGTTTGCGATGTGGATCGGTGATCGTATTACGATCAAAGGGGTTGGTAATGGGACTTCATTATTAATCTTTACCGGAATCGTTGCAAATTTACCTAACCAATTTATCACAACTTATGATACAATGGTTTCGTATAAGACAACTTATACCGCCGTTACAAGTATCTTATGGTATATTCTCTTCGTTTTAGCATATTTAGCAATCATGATTTTCGTTGTGTATTCTGAAGGTGCGGTTCGCAAGATCCCAATCTTCTATGCAACCAATACAATGACGGTAATGCATACTAAAGAAGATACGCATATGCCAATCAAGATCAACTCTTCATCGGTAATCCCAGTTATCTTCGCTGC